>OLIX01002206.1_pt1 | contig 14957 bp, 17 predicted proteins | sample 1601331 | NCBI WGS metagenome assembly OLIX01 (sample SAMEA2452120, study PRJEB22498) | human gut metagenome | biome: human feces; feature: human gut; material: feces | place: Australia | collected 2012 | reverse complement strand
GAATTCTAAGCGTCTCTAACAGACTGCATATATCGTATCCGCATTCAGGCGAACAGAGTCCGGCATACTGTCAAACATTGGAAAGACAGGCTTTATCGGCAAAAGAAAAATGCAGTGCAAGAAAAACCGCTCTTTGACGTTAGAAGCAATGTATGTATCAAATACAAATCGTAATAACAAATATAAAACGACTGTCCCACCCACCGGCACCACATCCGTATCATGATACAAAATGATATAAAATGTCTCACATCAAACCGTTGAAAAAAGGGAAAACTATGCTACAATGCTACTTATGCAGCCACAACAATGTGATATAAATTATCTCACATATAGTGTGGCATAGATGTAGACAACAGTCAAGAGATGGAGACGAAAATGAAGATAATTACAGATACAGGATCTGATATATTAGAAATCGAAGCAAAGGCAATGGGCGTGGATCTGGTGCCAATTTCGGCAAACTTTGAAGATGTTATATTTGACCGGAATACAGAAGAGAATTTCAAAGCATTTTATGAGAAACTGCGCAGCGAGGAACAACTTCCGGTATCCAGCCAGCCATCACCGGCAGCATTTTTAGAAAAGTATGAAGCGGCAGAAGAAACGGGGGAAGAAGTGTTGGTGATTCTTATTTCCTCGAAGCTTTCGGGAACTTATAATGGGGCAGTGCTGGCGAAGGAAATGTGCGGATATGAAAAGATATATATCGTGGATTCCCTGCAGGCATCCTTATCCTTGCGGCTTCTGGTGGAGTATGCCGTGAAGTTAAAAGAAGAAGGAAAAAGTGCAGAAGAGATTGCAGGAATCTTGGAAGAAGTAAAGAACCGCACCTATCTTACCGGTGTTCCGTCCACATTATTATATTTGAAAAAGGGCGGACGTATTTCTCCGGTAGTTGCAGCAGTGGGAAATGTAATGGGAATCAAGCCGGTGCTGCTGCTCCGGAATGGAGAGATTGAAGGATATTCCAAAGCCCGCGGCATGAAAGCGGCCAAAAGCGGAATGCAGGCATTTTTGAAAAAAGGAGAAGTGGATAGCTGCATGCCGGTAGAATTTGCTCACAGCAATAACCCGGAAATGGGAGAGGAATTCCGGAAAGAAACCATGAAAGCATTTTCCTTGACAGAAAGCAGCTTACATGAAGTTGGAATGGCAATCGGAACCCATATCGGACCGGATGCACTTCTGATGGCATTTATTTTAAAAGAAAGCATGAAATAAGAATTTTCAGATTTAAGGATTCTTTAATAATTGATTCGTTATAGTAGAACCAGCAAAGGAAATAAAACTTTGCCGGTTCTTTTTTTGCTTTACAGGAAATTGCCTGCAAAGTAAAAAACGCTCCGCGAGGATGCACACTGCGGCACGAAACTTGCAAAGCGTGTTTCGCGTAGTTGAGGTATACTAAGAGGATAGAAAGGAGCAGAAGATGTTTTGGGATATCTTACGCAAAGACTTAAAGCGAAAGAAAACAATTAATATTGTAATTTTGCTGTTTATTATTTTAGCTGCCATGTTTGTGGCAAGCGGGCTGAACAATGTACTGACGGTAGTAAATGGAACCGATTATTATCTTAATCAGGCAGACATTGGAGATTATGTAGTACTGACCCAGCAGGGGGATGGCGGTGTGCCGGAGCTTTTGGATACCTGTCAGTATGTAAAAGACTACCGCATGGATCATATTATGTATGCAACCAAGGGGAATATCAAGGCAGAGGGAAAAGAACTTGATATGGCAAACAAGGCAATGATCATAGAATCCATTTCCGAAAGTGAGATACATTTTTTCACAAAGGATAATAAGGAGCTTACAAAAGTGCCTGAGGGTGAGGTCTATGTCACAGGAAATTTCTTAGATGCAAATGATTTAAAAGAGGGAGATAAACTTACGATTACCCATGGCAAAAACAGTGTGGAGCTTACGATTGCCGGAAAAGCAAAAGATGCGCTGCTGGGTTCTGAATTTATGGGAAATAAAAGATTTATTTTAAATGAAGCGGATTATCAGAAATTTGCATCGGATGAAAGTCTTGCAGAATACCGTGGCGAGATCATTTATATTGACACAGACAATCCATCGGAAATAGCCTCTTTATTAAGCAATGCATCCAACATCCTATTTAACCGGGGACGGGGTATTTTTAAATTGTGTTATGTCATGGATATGATTGTGGCATTTGTGGTGCTGGTTTTAAGTGTATGTCTGATGATAGTATCCTTTGCAGTGTTGAAATTTACGATTACTTTTACGGTGACAGAGGAATACCGGGAAATCGGTGTCATGAAAGCCATCGGAATTACGGACTTTAAGATACGAAGCCTTTATCTTGTAAAATATCTGATGCTGGCTGTTGTGGGAGCAGCAATTGGATTCCTGGCAAGTATTCCATTTGGCAATATGCTGCTGCAGTCTGTGACAGAAAATATGATGTTGGGAAACAGTCATGCCATTACGGTAAATTTCATGGGCGCAGTCATTGTTATTGCAGTTACTATCTGGTTTGCATACCGGTGTACCGGAAAAGTAAAGAAGCTGACACCGGTGGATGCTATTCGAAACGGTCAGTCCGGAGAACGCTTTAAAAAGAAATCCATTTACCGGCTGGGAAAAAGCCGTTTTAACAGTACCTGGTATCTGGCAGTTAATGATATTTTAAGCAGTCCAAGACGGTTCCTTACGATTATATTGTCCTTTTTCCTCTGTTCCGTTTTTATGCTGGGAGTGGTTATTACAACAGATACCATGAAAAGTAAGAATCTGATTACGACATTTGGAAAAGAAAGTGATGTCTACATATCAGATGTATTACAGGCAATGGGGAATATGGCAGGAAAGACCCGGGCTGATTTGGCAAAAGAATTAGATGACCTGGCAGAAGAACTTACGGAAGAAGGCATGCCATCGGAAATGTCTGTTGAGATACAGTATACTATAAAGATAAACTTTCACAGCTTCATATAGGGTTTAACATGGGGGAGTATCAGAATTCTCTGGTGAAAGCAGATACAGAACGTTTGCTGGAAGTATTGCAGAATATCATAGAAAATGCTATAAAATATGGTAGTGGCAAAAAAATTGGTATATCAATTTCAAAAGAAGAAGACTGTGTGCTGATTACCGTGGAAAATACAGGAGAAGTTCTTCCGGCAGAAGAACTTCCGCATCTTTTTGACAGCTTCTATCGTGGCTCCAATGCAGGAAGCCAGGAAGGAAGCGGACTGGGGCTTTATATATGCAGAAAGCTGATGCATAAAATGAACGGGGATGTTTTCCTGAAACAGGAAGAAAATCTTTTTTCGGTAACTGTGGTAGTGGGTATGGCAAATTAGTCAATGAAAAAGGCAGGAAGAAAATGTAATATGATAAAAGCAGTTTTATTTGATATGGACGGAACACTCATTGATACAGAGAAATACTATAGAATCTGCTGGCCTAAGGCAATGGCGCATTTTGGCTATGAAATGAGTGATGAGCAGGCATTGTCCATGCGTTCCTTAGGACAACCCTTTGCACCGGCGCATTTAAAGGAAATGTTTGCAGATGAGAATCTTGACTATCCGGCTATCCGGGCTTACCGGAAGGAATTGATGGAGGAATATCTTGCAAAGAACGGTATTGAGATAAAAAGAGGAGCTATTGAGTTATTGAATTTCTTAAAAGAAAAGAAAATCCGGCGGGCAGTTGCAACGGCAACCGACATGGAACGGACAGAAAGATATTTAAAGCAGATAGGACTATATTCGTACTTTGATGAAATCATCAGTGCAACCATGGTAGAACACGGAAAGCCGGCACCGGATATCTATACTTTTGCATGTGCACAACTTGGACTTGCTCCGGAAGAATGCCTTGCGGTGGAGGATTCGCCCAATGGGGTTATGAGTGCTTGTCAGGCAGGCTGTCAGGTGGCAATGGTTCCGGATCAGACACAGCCGGATGATGAATTAAAAAAGAAACTTACGATATGTGCAAATACACTGGATGAATTGAAAATTTTATTTTCATAAAATGGGAGAGGTAAGATGAATTTTTTATTTGATACTTCAATTGATGTGAACCGCAGACAGTTTTATGTGCTGGCAATGGGAAGCTGTATCGGAAATCTGGCAGGATTTATTGGAAATGCATTGATTTTCGGATGGAACGGAACAACGATTTTCTGTGGAATCTGTATGTTACTTATGGCCGCAGGAAGTTTCATTGGAATTAAAAAAGGTCAGATACGTTATGCGTCTTATTTAATGATAGCAGTATTAAGCCTTGTGGAATTTCCAACACTATATTATATATATCAGACGGGAACGATTGTATACATGGTACTTGCGATGGTAGCAATTGCGATTTTTATTCCAACCGGAAATGCAATCCGGTTTGCCGGCATAGTAATTGTCGCCGATGTGGCAGCAGTTATTTTAGCCTATATGAGACCGCTGGAAAGTGAAAAACTGTCAAAAGAAGTCGTGCTGCAGAGCACACTTTGTTCCCTGCTAATCGTTTTACTTTGTGTCTTTTTGATTTCTATCCTGCTTCAGATGCAGAGACAGAGGCAGGAAGAAGAAGTAAAGAAGTTGAATGAACAGTTGAAAGATGCCGCAGATAAAGATGCACTGACCGGACTCTATAATCGTCGTTATTTAAATCAGTATCTGGGAGAACTTATTCTGGATGAGAAGGAAGAATTTGATGCGGTACTGATTGATCTTGACTTCTTTAAACATGTGAATGACAATTACGGACATGGGTTTGGAGACATTATTCTGGTGGAATTTGCAAGACTTTTAGCGAAGCATGTAAAGAATAAAGGGATTGCAGTACGCTTTGGCGGAGAAGAATTTATGCTGGTTTTAAAGGGGATGAACACGGATGAAATCGGTAAAATGCTAGAGCATATAAGACGGGAATATAAAGAATATACAAAGCATGAAAAGAATATCGAATGCTCTTTCAGCAGTGGTGTACAGCATTATACAGAAGGAATTGCTGTTACGATATTATACCGCTTAGCGGATGAGAAACTCTATGCTGCAAAAGAACGGGGAAGAAACCAGGATGTCTTTGATTTAGAATCATAGAAAGATAAAAAAGGGGCGAGAAATGAAAAGGAACATCAGGAGGATTCGTTTATGAAAGGGAAAAAGTTTTTAGCAATGATATTAAGTGCAGCGTTGGGAATGTCAACGTTTGCGGCTTGCGGAAGAAGAGTCGTGGAGCCGGAGAAAAAGACCACAGAAACAGAGGCTGAGACTGAGACGGAAGAAACGGAAAACTCAGAAGAGGTGACAGAGGAGACAGAAACGGAAAATGTGGATGAAGATGACATTTTTGCACAGCTTGCAGGAGAAAGCTTTATGTTTACCAGCGGAGCCGGTGCATGGGATTCTACATTGATTTTATCCGAGGATGGCTCTTTTGTGGGAAATTATCATGATGCAGATGCGGGAGATAGCGGGGATGGATATCCAAATGGAACCCTTTACTATTGTGATTTCTATGGAAAATTCACCCAGCCGGAAAAGATAAATGATTATACCTATGAGATGCAGTTGGAGAATATTGCAACGAAGGAAACAGAAGGCGACACGGAAATTAAAGGCGGCGTGAAATATATTTACACGGGACCGGCGGGTTTGGAAGAGGTTTATGATTTATATATTTATCTGCCGGGTGCACCATTAGATGAATTGCCGGAAAGATTCCTGGACTGGGCATCCATTGGTCTTACCGATGAGGATACGACGCTTCCATTCTATGCAATTTTTAATACGCTGACCTTTGATACCTTTTTAGGACCGAGTGGAGATAAGGTTACGGTAAATGATAAAACCACAACTTCCGATGTATCCATAGAGAGTGAATTGCAGAAAATCGAGGAGAAAGCAGCAGCCATGCAGGAAGACCTTTCCAGTGGAGAACTGGCACAGCAGGAAATGAATACCCTGTCTCTGCAGTTGTATCAGTTGTGGGATAATGAGCTGAATTCTATCTGGAGCCGTTTAAAAGAGACTTTGGATGAGGACACTATGACGACGCTTACCCAGGAAGAGCGTGACTGGATTAAGACAAAAGACAGTGCAGTAGAGGAAGCCGGCAAAGATGCCGAGGGCGGAAGCCTGCAGCCATTATTGGAAAATGATAAGGCGGCAGAATTAACAAGAAACAGGGTATATGAACTGGCAGAGTATTTGAAATAAAAAGATATTTTGGCGAGGAAAAATGGTTACATTAAATGATTACTTATACTCCGGAGCAACAGTGTTCCGGATATTGAAAAAGTATACGCAGGACCTCCGGGCATCTGCAAAAGAATCCAAAAATGAAGTGGATCTGGTGCACTGCAATTTCCTGATTCAGATCATGGAACTGTTAGAGCACAATGATTTCCTGACGGCGCAGTCCCAGAAAATCCGTGAGTTCTACAAATATATGGCAATGGAATATCCTTATCTTTCCTTTACTTTTAAAGGAAGAATCAAGTCACTGATTCGTGCGGAGGGTAAATTCAACGGCTATATTGTAGAATACATTTATGATTATTATAAAAAGCATAAAAGCTATCCGGACATTGCTGAATTAAAGGAAAAACTCAACTGCTTCCGTGATCTGATTGCATACCGGATTGTCATTTCCATGCCACGGTGTCATTTGAAAAATCATGAGAACCGCGAAGTTGAAGAATTAAAACACCTTTATCAGATCGCAAATGTGCTGCCGCAGTTCTTAGAGGAGCGTGGATTTACGGCAGAGCCGACAGGCGGTGTTTTAAAAAGCAGTTCCCCACTTTTGGAGGAGGCTGCAAAACCATATTACCGGGATTATATCACCAGCGAAAATGAGGACGATTACAAATCCTTACATATTACTTTTTATGATAACAGTGCGAGATGTTATGTGGAAATGCAGCTTCGTACAAAGCAGATGGATGACATCGCAGAAATCGGTTCCGCCAATCATATTAATTATGAGAAAAAGCAGGAAGCATCCAGAGCACGCCGGGATACCATCCCGGAGGGAGAATGTATTTATTTTGATGAAGCTTATGAACGGTGCCAGCGTTTGCAGGAACTGGAGCTTTCCGGTGTGGATGTCGACATGTTTACAGCAGTAAGCAACAGCCTGATGAATGACGGCTGCGGCTTATACCGGGGAAGACTGATTCTTCCTTATGAGCATTTGTCGAGATTTCAGAATGATTTGATTGATTAGAAATAGAACAGAATGGAAGCGTACGAAACGGAGAAGGCAGCTATGGGTGAAAATATGGAAAAGGAACAATGGATGAAAGAGAGCCTCCAGATGCAGAAGGCAAGCTGGATTCAGGATGAAATCACAAAGCGCAGAGAGCGGGAAGATGAGTTGCTGCAGCAGATTTTCCTGGAACAGAAAATGTTGCAGGAACTTGATGAAGACATGGACGAAAATATGGCTCATGCCAGAGAAGGCCGCAAATACCGGGAGGACATGAAGGAGCGGGTCAACGACCGGGTATATGAAATTCATGACCTGAGTGCAGATAAGCGCGAGGGAATGCGGGAATACAAATATGCATACCGCAGAGGCTACGCCCTTGCCATGTTTTTCTTTTCACTGGCACTGTGCGTCTTTGTAGGCTTTTTACATGGAATTACTTCACAAATCTGTCTGATGCTGATGTTCTTTACCGGCGTGCAGGCAGCCATTTTTGTACATCAGAAGCAGTGCTTCTTTCTCTGGAGACTCATCTGCGATATTTTCTCAGCAGTAGTTTTCCCGGTGATGCTGGTTCTCTTTATCGGTTATGAATTAAAGTACAGCTTCTATGATTTTCTACTTCCAATCTGCCTTATCGTAGGACTGGTGCTGCTGGTACTTACCACAGCATCCTATTTCCTCTACGATCCATACCGCAGTGCCCGCCGCAGAGTCGGTGATGCCAAGAGCATGATCCGTTCTATCGAGCGTTCCGCCAAAGCAGGTCAAGAAGAGCCAGAAGCAGCAGGCGAAAGACGAGCTTCGCCAGAACCGCCTGCAGCAGAAGGAGCAGGATAAAGCCGAGAGGCTTCGCATCAAAGAAGAACAGCGTCAGGAAAAAGAGCTTAAGAAAGCCGCAAAGCGCGAAGAGCAGCAAAAACTCCGTGACGCAAAAAAGCAGGAAGCCTTAGAGAACCGTGAAGAGAAGAAACTTGCTCTCAAGGACGCCGTGGCAGCCAAGAAAGAGCAGCTCCAGGAGAAGTTCCGAAAGGATGGGGGAGAGGAAACGGAAGAAGAGGAGAAGGAGAAAGCGGAAGATGCGGCGCAGGAAGAAGATGGGGTGTTAGGGTAGATTGAAAATATGGCAGATTTTCAAGATCCGTCTATTAATTTTCCACAGTAAATTTACACTACCAAACAATACAAATGTATTGAAATAGAAATGATTTAGCATTATAATGAAGAAAGCAGATGGAAGAGAGGTGCTGAACATGGCTAGTACAATTCAGGTTAGAGTAGAAGATGAGTTAAAGAGTAAATCAGATGCACTATTTAAAGATTTGGGCACAGATACAACAACAGCAATTAGAATGTTTTTAACACAGGCTGTTGCGGAAAATGGATTTCCTTTTGAAATAAAAAGACAGGTAGAATCAAATCCATATGCACCGATGACTGAGAACGAGATGCTTGCAAAATTGAAAAAGTCCAGAGAACAGGGAATGTTCAGGGAAGCAGATTGTGTGATTTCTGATATGAGGTCAAAGTATGGATTATAAGGTTGTTTTGATGAAGGATGCGGAGGAGGATCTTGATAGATTCATTACATATCTTTTGCTTGAAAAGAAAAGTGAGCAGGCTGCAAGAAATTTATTAAATGATTTTGAAGCAACAAAAATAAGTCTGTCAAATGTTGCAGGGAGCCTGAAACTTTGTGATAATCTCAAACTAAGAAAATTAGGATATCGAAGAATCAATTTTTTATCGCATCGATATTTTATGCTTTATCGTATTGAAAACGATACTGTTTATGTGGACAATATTTTTCATGAATTGCAAGACTATGAAAATAAAATGAATTAAATGTTTGAATACAAAATCCTACCCATGGGGTCATCTCTTAATTTTGAATATGAGTTAGGAGATAGCCTGGATGGGTGGGATTTTTCTATGAGGAAAGTTATCTGTAAGAGTGATATATGTTGCAGAGAACATCAGATATGCGATACATCATAGAAACTACAAAGACGGATGCCGGAACTAGAGTATTGTCAATCACAGAGGATGTGGCACAGATGTTTCAGGCAATTATCGAGGATAGAAATGCACCGAAAGTGGAGAAAACCATAGATGGATATAGCGGATTCCTGTTTTACGATGATAATGGAAGGCCACTTGTTGTGATGCATTGGCAACACCGCTTTAATCATATGGTCGGCAGATACAAAGATATCTACCGGGTGTAGATGCAAAACATCACACCTCATGTATGCCGACACACATATTGCTCGAATATGGCAAAATCGGGAATGAATCCCAAGACGTTACAGTACCTCATGGGGCATTCGGATATATCGGTTACAATGAATGTGTACACGCATATCGGATTCGATGATGCAGAGGAAGAATTGAAACGGATGGAAGAGTTTAGAAAGGCACAGGCGGAGGTTGAGCAGAAGAAGGAGAAACCGATGTCGCAGAAAATGTTTAAGGTAGTTTAATATGAAAGAAGGATGACGCTCTGGCTTAGGATTGTTTTTAAAAAGGTTAACGCAGGTTTACACCCTGATAAAAACTTTGTATAATACTATCAATAGAATGAAGAGAAAGCTATGACGTATAACAAGAAAAAGCTATAGTTAGGAAACGACGCGCGTTGAGATGGAAAGAAGGTTATAATTTGGATTATTTAATTGAATATGATGAATCAAATCCTATATCGATAGAAAAGTATGCGCAAAGACTAATTGGAAAAACATTTGCTGATGTATGCAATCAGGATGATTTAGATAAGTCAATTGTAGTTCATGAAACAAGTGATTATGAAACTAGTCATGAAAATAAAAAACGAAAAGGTGGTTTAGGAGAAATCATTGAAGAAAGATTTTTTCATTATCAGTGTAATAATGACTCTAGACCTGATTTTTATAAGGCTGGTGTAGAATTAAAAGTGACACCTTATAAAGTAAATAAGAATGGTACACTAGTGGCGAAAGAAAGATTGATTATCACTATGATTGATTATTTTTCGGTTATAGAAGAAACTTTTGAAAGTAGTCACATGTGGAACAAGGCAAAGTTGATTTTGCTTATATATTATCTTTATCAACAGGAAATACAGAGCCGACTTGATTATAGAATTGGATATGCAAAACTGTTTTCGCCGCCAGAGGCAGATATTAAAATAATCAAAAATGATTTTGAGATTATTGTCGAAAAAATAAAAGCAGGAAAAGCTCACGAATTATCAGAGGGTGATACGATGTATTTGGGAGCTGCGCCTAAAGCAGCAACATCAAAAGATAGGAGAAAACAACCCTTTAGCAATGAGCCTGCTAAACCAAGGGCATTTGCATTTAAAAATTCTTATATGACATATGTGCTGAACAATTATATTGTTCCGGGAAAAGATACATACGAAGCAATTATGCAAGATGGAATCGAATGTAATTTTGAAGATTATGTTATATCAAAGATTAATTCATATAAGGATTATACTGTCGAAGCTCTTTGTAGTGAATTTCAAATCGAATGTGATAAAAAACCTAAAAATCTTGAAGCAATGCTCGCGTATCGTATACTTGGCATTAAGGGAAATCATGCAGAAGAATTTGAAAAGGCTAATATTGTTGTAAAAACTATTCGAATTGGAAAAAACAACAAGATTAAAGAGAGTATGTCATTTCCGACATTCAAATTCAAAGAATTGATAGAAGAAGAGTGGGAAACATCAGTGTTTGGTACATATTTGAGTGAGACTAGATTCTTTTTTGTGGTGTATAAGTTTGATGAAAATGACGTGCTTCGCTTAAAAGGTTGCCAGTTTTGGAATATTCCATACGCAGATTTGGAAAATGAAGTTAAGAAAGTTTGGAATAAGACAAAGCAGGTAATCATAGATGGATTACAGATAGAACAACGAAATGGTAAGAATTATAATAACTTTCCTAATGCTTCAGAAAATCCAGTCTGCCACGTGAGACCGCATGCTCAAAATGCTCAGGATACATATGAATTGCCGGATGGTAGACAGTATCCAAAACAGTGTTTCTGGTTGAATAATCATTATATTTTGTCACAATTAAAAGGTGAATTTAAGGAGGGGTAGTTTATATGGCAAAAATATTGTCGAATGAAGAATTGATAGCTGTTTTAAAGGCAGACTATAGTGCAAAAACAATTAACAAAGAGTCAATATTAAGAAGACAGTGGAATATTGATACATTTAATGCCTTAGAGAGAAAACAGTTGAAGTATGATAAGCTAGAAAAAAGAATAATGTTGTATAAAACAATGGAGGGAGAAGAAGTATATATTCAGTATCCGGGTAAGGAATCAACTGAAAATCCTAAGATGCCATTAGATTTTAGACCAAAAGTTAAACTGAAGACAGGAGAGTATGCAATTGATTTATCCTTTGGTGCTATATGGGACATATTAGATGATATTTCTAGAAATCATAATGCTTATTTGAAGTACGTAGCTGCTTTATTTTTTAGAATGGGTTATATGCATGAATATAAAAAAATAAAGATGAGTTATGATTGTGAAATAGTAAAAATCAGCAAAGTTGGAGAAAAGATTGAAAAAAATGAGAAAATTCAGCTAGAGTGGTATGCTATGCAATTGGAAGAAGATGTTTGGTATACACTCAATGATAAGATGGGATGGATAAATCTTGGGAACAATCAAGTAATTTCATTTGAAGGTTTTATTAAATTGGTGGATTTATTGTTTCAGAATGAAGATTGTAAGTATTATTATAAAAATATTGTTATAGATAAGAAAGATAAATACAAGTTATCTAGTGGTAGAACAAATTCAAGTGCAGCAAATCTATTTATACTTAATTATTTAGAAGGAAATGTTAAGTTGTCAAAATTACTTGATGCATTCCAAAAGAGTAGGGGAGTTCCTATGATAAAAAAGAGTGATTACTCTGTGGTGACCGATAAAATAGTGATTAATGTCGATATAGAATCAAGATAATAATAACCCGAGAGACTACATTGCCTCTCGGGTTTTGTCTTCTTCAACTACATAAGCAGTTTCCTTATCAAATATGGTGTTGAGATATGTTCCCATGCGAGTGATAAGTCCAACAACTAAAGCATTACCCATGCAGAAGTAGCGGAATTTTTCAGGCATTCCTGTATTGGTCCAATCGTCATCGAATCCTTGTATACGCTCAGCTTCTATTGGAGTAAGAAGTCGGAGTTGTTTGGTTTGAGGATCTTCAATGACATGGGTGCTTCTGTTTAGGCTAGATTCGCTTGTTAGCATTGTACGAGCAGGCTTATCTATTGGGTCAGGAAACGCAATAGGACCTTCAGAAAAAGTATAGGTATGACCAGTTTTACTGGTACGTTCTATTTTCTTTGCGCCCTTTAAATATTTCCATTTATCAAGGTTGTTGCCAAGGTAAAAGCGTTCTTCAACATCTTTATTAAGAAGAGTACGAAGCATTGTAGATTCTTCGTAAACAGGTGTTGTATCACATGTGTAAATTGTACCGTTATACATAAAGCCAGCATTGCCAAAAGCGTATGAAAAATGTTCAGTCACATCGGCTAAGTCAGATTCAGTTAATACGGTACTTCTGATATCATCATTAGATACACCAACAATCTTAAATGTATGAGCAAAGAAACCAATATTGTTGAAAATACAGTCTGGTCTAGCAACTGACTTGCTGATATGAGTTGAATAATTGGTTTCATTTTTGTATGCAAAAATGAAAGTCCGTCGTCTTCTCTGTGCAAAACCATATTCAGCAGCATTAATTACGCGCCATTCTACATTATACCCTAATTCGTTGAAACAAGTAAGAATAATACCAAAGTCTCTTCCACGCTGATTTGCTGGTGATTTTAGTAATCGGTCTACATTCTCAAGAATAACAAAACTAGGAGATTTTGTTTCAAGAATATCTCTTATATCCCACCATAAGACACCTTTCTTCCCGTTAATTCCAGTTGCACCAGTTCGCGCAACAGAGTAATCCTGACATGGAAAGCCACCAACTAACAGGTTATGGTCAGGAATTGAAGATTTTTCAATTTCTGAAATGTTTTTGTTAACATGATTAATTGATTTGCCAAAGTGTGCACAATAACAGTCAAATGCATGTTGTGTTTTTTTCCCAGGTTCCCACTGATTGGCCCATACAGTGGTCCATTCTTTGCTAGCACGTTCCATTCCCAAACGAAAACCACCAACGCCTGCAAATAATTCACATATAGTTTTTTCCATCTGTAAGGCACCTCCTTATTTAGCCGAACGATCGTTCGTTTTAACTTATGGTACTATATAATTATTGAAATGTAAAGAGTAAATTTTTTAGCTTTGTTAATAGTAACATAAAAGGAATTCAGAATCAAGATCAAAAGTGAGGTTTTTAAGAGAAAATCATTAGAAGATGTGTTAGAATCGATAGAGAGATCTGTATATTTTATAATACAAATTATTATACGTAAAAAGCAGGAGTTGGCGCATGAATGATTTCAGTAAAAACAGAGTACTGGCATTATATAAAATTCTCACAACATATACGGACGAGCAGCATCAGATTTCTATGCAGGATATATTGTTATATATGGAATCTGAAGGTTATTCTTGCAGTGAAGACAGTATTCTACGCTATATAAAGCAATTAAGAAATGAATTGGGTGTAGATGTGATTTCTAGTCGTGGAAGGAATGCTCGCTACTTTATCGGAACCAGACTTTTGGAAAAGGAAGAGATGAAGCTTATCATTGACTCTGTCAATGCATCTAATTTTATTGAGAAAAGTATTGCAACCCAAATGATTGATAAACTAAAGAGTACCATGAGTACTTATGATGCTGAAGACTTAGACAGAAGTGTGTTAGGTATTAACATTGCAAAAGCGGAGAATAAGAAAATTCTCTACAATGTAAATATTATTCAGGAGGCTTTGGTAAAAGGCGTCCGGATTAGTTTTGATTATATGGGTTGGGATAAAAATAAAAAGCTGGTGAAAAAGTCTGAACGAAGATATAACATGAATCCCTGGGCATTAATATGGGCGAATGACCGATATTATTTGTACGGTTATGATATAAAAGAAACGGACGGTGTATTGAGCGAAAGAAACTATAGAGTGGATAAGCTTGACAATATTCAGTTGTCTGACATTCCGAGAGAAGGAAAAAACCAGTTCAGGAGTTTTAATGCAAATACATATGTATCAAGGCGAATGGGCATGTTCTCAGGAAAAGAGCAGGTAATAAATGTAAGGATTCCGGAGTCTTTGGTTGGAGCATTTATAGATCAGTTTGGTAAACGAATTACAATTTCTGAAGATTCAGAAGACAAGTTGTTGGTAACTTTTATTGCAGTGCCTTCGGTTATTCTGCTTGGATGGTTGTTGGGCTTGAAATCTGTAGAAGTTGTGGAACCACAGAATGTAAAAGAAGATATAATTAATTTGTTACAACATAATATGAATTTCTATGAAGAAAAGAATTGACGCAAATATGCGGCAATTCTTTTTTGCGTTTCGTGGTAAAATTATATATAATTTTACTAATAACATTCACATGGGACACGAGCAAACTAATAGAGGAGGTTTGAAATTTGAAAGATTATTTATTAGATGTTATGCAACAACAAGAGCATGGTTTATATCTGTGCGAATTACCGACTGGTAACGGAAAGACTTTTGATTCGGCACAGGCAATGAAAGAGTATGCAGATTCAATTGGCGATGATACCAAAATCATTTACCTGACAACTTTAAATAAGAATTTACCAGAAGATG
>OLIX01002204.1_pt1 | contig 14963 bp, 24 predicted proteins | sample 1601331 | NCBI WGS metagenome assembly OLIX01 (sample SAMEA2452120, study PRJEB22498) | human gut metagenome | biome: human feces; feature: human gut; material: feces | place: Australia | collected 2012 | reverse complement strand
TGATCTCAACGATTCGACCGTCTGCTCGGATTCCGTCAACGTCCGCAATCATGAAAGTGTGTTCGGGGTGTTGGAACATGAAGGGCGGAATAGTGACTTCCATTCCAACGGCTTCGGCGTACTTCTCGCGGATAACCGGCTCCAGGCGCCGGCCCCATTCCATAGAAGCATTGTCCGTTTCTTCGGGTTCTTCGATCTTGGAGTTGTATACGTCCAACGGCGTGCGCCATTTAGAAATGCCGAGTAATGCGGCAACGTCTGATCCGCCGATTCCCATTTGGCGGAGTTTGAGCCATTCAGAGCGAGTGGCGGGCAGAGGAATTTGAATTGTGTTTGTCATTTGCGTGATTCCTTTTTCTGGTTAGGCAGATAGTTTTGCGTCTCCGATGGAGTCAATTTCTTCGTCGGACAATTGCCAGTCTTCAACTTGTTTGGCGCAGAAGTATCTGTTTAGGAAGATCTTTGCTGTGCAAACACTCATAGAGCCTTTTTTCATATCACCAAGCAAGAAGTCGACATAATCCATTTCGTTGTTGAAACAGATTTCAGCTTTTTTGATGATTTCCTTAGCTCGTTCAGGGGATTTGACAACTGAAAAGATAAAGTCTTTTGCTTGTTGCGTAAGCACGTATTTCATAGTAGAGCCTCTTTAAAACGGATCGACAACAGAGCTGAGCCAAAGTACGAAGTACAGAAAAGCAAAAATGCTGATCAGTCCCCAAAAGTCGGGGTCTTTCAAAAACTTCGGGATCAGTCTCATTTGTCTCTCCAGGTAATAAAAAAAGCCCCCGATTGCTCGGAGGCTGTGGAATAGGGGCCCGTCTTTCCGGGCTGTCATCCTCATGGGATAATTGAGGTGTCAACAAACAAATATCCGTGAGGAAAAAAGAAATGTTTGATGCGATAACCGCAATAGCAACGTCAATTAGTGCAGGTATTCTTGTGTTTGAATTCTGGAAAAAATCCTCTGCTCAGCCATCATGTCTGACCATTACTGGTCAGTCTTACTATCACAAAAAGGGGAGTGATTTTGCTCAGTTGCAGTTTGTTCTCAAATCGAACAAGAGAATACGAATCAATGCCTTTTCAGTAAAAAATGCGAAAGTGTCACTTCATCTCAATGGACCATTTGTGGATTCTCAAGATTTTGGGTTAAGTCTTGATGAAAAATCTCGAGATTATCAACTCGATATTTTTGTAAAGCCTTATCCAAAAAATAATGAAGCTATTCGGTTGACGTTAGACATAGGAAGAAAGTTCTCTATTTTGAATCCAACGTACACTTTTTATCCAAATGACTTCTCTTCTTCAGGTATTCCCGATTTAGGTCAATGGCCGGTTTATCATTAGCCAAAGCTTTAACTGCGATATAAACTGCATCCTCTATTCGTCTTGTCGTGATGACTAAGATGATTGCGCCGATCAAATTGGACACAGCTAATACACAAATACAGATTGAAAGAAACGTCATCGCTTACTCTCAAAGAAAAAGCCCATTGAAGCTAATTACGTAGATTTCTACATAATTAGCTTCGATTGGCCCTCTCGGGTGGCTGGCCCCGCCAACGGACGATCCTTTCGGAAAACCGTGTCGCGCTCGCACTCGTACAAAAGCCACTTTGTAGTCTCAGCGGTCCGAGGTCTTTCACCTCTTGCCTCTGCCGTTATCGCAGTAGGTTGGATTGGGTGGCCGAGCAACTGTGCGGTTTTTTTGTAGTAAAGAGAGTTACAGAGCCCAGTCATAAATAAGAAATTTAGAATTTCCTAAAACGAATGATATAGAAATACCTAAATTAGTGGGTAAGAATAATTTAGGTATTTCTAATTTTATTGACAAGAATCAAAAGTGAAGACAAAGAAAAACCGCCCGAAGGCGGTAAATTTAGTATTGATAACAGTCTCTTCTAGTAATCTCTATTGAAAATAATCTTTGTTTATTAGGTTTGTAGTATTCGTAGATGTAGGGAAGGCCGTAGTTCATTATTTGTCTAATTGTTTTGTCAGAACAAATAGACCTCGCAATATTTTTCTTAATCTTAGTGTAATCTAACGATGCAAAATCTCCGCTATAAAACAGTGTGTACTTGTAATAAACTCCGTGCGGGGTTGCGTGGAAGCTATCCCATTGGGTTTCCTCATCAATTCTACGCGGATAATTTAATTTACCAGTTTCTTCGTTAAGTCTTTTGACAATATCGGCTATCAACTCTTGTCTCATTTCCTCTGGCGAAGGTTTGCTTAATTGTTTCCATACCACGCCAGCAGACAATGCAATAGTCAGTACCAACACATAACTTAACGCAGATTTGACTTTGTCGTTTAGTTTCATATTGATGAATTTGTTTCCTATTACATAGAAGATAGTAAATTATCCAAAAGTTCAAAGTTATTGATGAACAAGTTTATGTCTGATCCGCATAGCTTATATATACGACCACTTTGATCTTTTGCAATTTGTATTGAAAGAGTGTTGCTACCTCGAATTACGCCTTGTTGTTTCAAAAAGGCAAGATGACTGAAGGGAATGACTGCAAACGTATTTTTAAGGTCTTGACGCATTACAAAGATGTACCATGGTTTTCTACTGGCTGTTGATGTAAATGCTTTCTCCTCAATTTTAAAGTCAAAAGTTAATCCATCAGATTTTGCAGCTGCGGTTTTGACTTGAACGTATTGGAACGTACTTGGTCTTGTTTCAACAATTAAATCAATCCCTTCATCAATTGCTGCGGTGGCAACGTTATAACCCCAGAAAAGTAATTCGCTTGCGACCGCATATTCGCCGGCTCTACCAGCAAATGTTGTTTTAACCGCTGGTGCTTTTATTTTTGGTATGGCAACAGTCGGCTGCATAGCGGTCTTTTTCAGCTTGTAGTATCCCTTCCTGGCAGCTCCGGTTTTAGGATTCTTTGGTTTAATGAAGGTAGGTGACTTTGTTTTCACATTAGCAGCCAATGCAGCGGATACTTTATTTGCGAAATCTTCCTCGCTCATTGCCATGTTTCTGTTTGTTTGAACGGCAATCTTGGCGATTTCGTTAACGTGCATCGCTTTGTTTCGATTGTCAGTAAGGATTTCCTTGGCTACTTGAAGGATGACAGAGAGTTGAGGGGCAGCCATAACTATCTCCTATACGTTTAACGCCGTCTAAATTTTCTTCTGTGTTCGATCACAATCCCAACAATAGAAAGTTTGTCTCTTTTGGAATTAAGAGAGGGATAGTCGGGATTTAAGGGGACAAGCTCGTATTCAAGATTCCCATTTTCATCGTATTGACGTGGACGGTATTTCTTGAATGTCGATTCGACAGAATCACTATAAGGACAAATCCTTTTAGCTATGACAAAGTCGCCCGGTTGTGGGGACAGGTTAGGATCAATAACAACAATGTCGCCTTCGTGGAATTCAGGTTCCATTGAATCGCCTTCGACAATAACGCCTAGCGTTCCATCTGGCATATCTTCATCGACAAGGATGTAATCACCATGATCAATACAAACATTGGGATCTCGAATTTGTCCGTTATCGGTGAGTAGCCCGGCTTGAGCAAATGTAATCAAAGGGATCTTCTTTAATTTGAGACGGGCCGGAGAAACATTCGATCCTGATTCCGGTGTTCCTTCGCCAGTGGATAACCAAATAAGGCTCACGTTCAAAAATTCGGCTGCCTTTTGAGCTACCGGCGCCCTCATGGATTTACTTTTTCCAGATAGCCAATCCGAGACGGATGCGGGTTTGACACCGCAGGCTTTAGCTAAATCAGATTTGGATACGGCAGCTCTTTCTATCGCAAGTTTAAGACGTTCAGATAACGTAGACATAACAAATACTCCGCATAAAGCAACGCGAGCACTTAGTTAGGTAATACTAACTTTTAATTAAAGAAAAGTCTAAATTCCTATTGCTTTTAAATTGAGAATTACCTAAAATCATTAACACAAAGAATTTAGGAGATTCTTAAAGTGACAAAGCAAAGAAAGCGATGCCAACACGTAAATCAATCCGACACTAATGAAATTCTCGATTTGCTCGGAGGGACGGGGAGCGTTGCGTCTATTTGCCAAATACGTGACGGCTCTGTTTCGGGTTGGCGAAAAACCGGGATGCCTAAAAGTCGTTACATGTTTTTGGCTGAACGATACAAAAAATTGATCAAGTGTCGGTTCGATTCCAAACCGGATCTTTTTGTATGAGGCGATTATGGCCCGGTATCGAAAAATAGACATACGTATCTGGAACGATAGAAAGTTTAGAGAGCTCGATGACAAAGCAAAACTCGCTTTCTTTCTTGTTCTTACTCATCCAGATACCAATCAACTTGGGATGCTTAGATCAAGATCTGTGGCATTGGCTATGGAACTTGGTTGGCATCCAGATGTCATGTCAGATGCCATCTTAATGCTATGCCAGATGGGAATGTTGATGGTTGATGACAAGGCGGGGTTTATTTTTATCCCTAACTTCCTTAAGTACAACCCGCCTAATGGTCCAAATGCCGTAAAAGGGTGGGAGGGATTGCTAGATCAAATGCCGGAGTGTGATCTTCTTGATCACGCAATTTCTTCCTTAAAACCTTTTGTTGATGGGCTTTCCGAAGGTTTACGTAATGCTATTCCGAATGACATCAAGGATGCCATGAGTAATGCCATGTCGAATGACATCAAGGATGCTCCCCGTATCCAGGAACAGGAGCAGGAACAGGAATATATATCTACTAACGTAGATAAAAAAGAAAAAAATAAAAAAGAAAAGAAATCGTCCAAGTCAAAGATCGTTTTGGACAAACCTGAAGACGTTTCATCGAACCAGATTTGGATTGACTTCCTTGCCCTACGCAACGCAAGGCACGCACCTTTAACCGAAACGGCTCTCAACATCATCCGCAAAGAGGCAGAGAAAGCAGGCATCACTCTTGAGCAGGCACTGGAGACTTGCTGCATGCGTGGATGGCAAGGCTTTAAGGCAGAGTGGTACCTCAAGGGACAAAACGCTTCTCGGTATCAACCCCATCAACCTCGAGACCTAGAGCCTGAATTCAGACCGGAAGACTACGAAGGAGGACTAATCAGTGACCTCATGCAGCGTTAAACCTCAAGAACTTTTCAACGGGCGCCCGGTTCATGACTGGCGTGAATGTCCCGTTCACGGAAAGGTGCCAGCATCATACGTTGGCGTCTATGGCGATATTTGGCCCGTTGACGAATGCCCGAAGTGTAAAGAGCAACGCCTTTTTGAAGAACGGCTTAATTGCTCAATGATTCCAAGGCGCTTTCGAAACAAAACGCTTGATAACTTTGAAACGAAAGAAAAGTTTCAGCAATTCGTTAAGACCATTGCCGATGACTACGTTGCAGATCTTGAAAACAATATCGGCAATGGTGTCAGTCTGGTTTTCCTCGGTCCTTGTGGTACAGGTAAAACCCACTTGGCTTGTGGTATCGCACATGAAGCCATCAAGCGAGGCCACACGGCTCTTTTCGTTTCTGTCTCCACTCTCATTCGCAAGGTGAGGGCTTCTTGGGGAACAAAGACTGAAGAAGAGGTGCTTAAGGTTTTTACAGACTGTGACCTCATGATTCTTGACGAAGTAGGAATTCAAGCTGGAACAGAGAATGAAAGAAACATTCTCTTTGACGTGCTTAATACACGCTATGCAGATATGAGGCCCACGATTGTGATTAGCAATCTCAAACTTGTTGAAATCACGAACTATTTGGGAACTCGGATCATTGATCGGCTTTCTGAAAACGGCGGGCAAGTGGTGCCCTTCAAAGGTGCAAAAAGTTTTAGACAGGGAGCAAAGGCATGACTTTGGGATACGACACACAGTCAAAGATCAATCAAGTAGTCTGTAAGAACTTAAAACATATCACAGTGAAGTTTTCAGCTCTTTTTGGTACAGATGCCTTAACACTAGCTGAAAAGCTCCTTAAAGGCTTTTCTGGTGAGTTTCAAAAGGTGCATGAAAATGACAAAGCTGTTCGCAATCTTCAATGCAAAATTTTGATCAAGGGATTTTCGATCGGCGAGGATATGGGCGGGAAGACAGGTGCCAAGCTCGTAGAAATACGTAAGCAGTTTGAACATAAGACTGGTTTGCACTTGAGTGGCATGGATGCCACGTACCAACAAGTTGATAAAACCAACAATGAATTACCCAACTGGGCATTTCATTTCAGTTTTTATGACGTTGATCCAGCTGATTTTTTCACTGGTACGCCGGCTTGGGAGCATTACTTATGAGCACAGCACTAAAAAGAACATTTGCTCTTGGCCGCTTACCGGCTGGTGTTATGAATAAGACCGAAGCAGAGTTTGCTCGTGAACTCGATATGCAGCTTAAAGCAGGGTTAATCGCCGATTGGAAGTTTGAAGTCGAGACTTTCAAGCTTGGTAAAGATTGCCGGTACACGCCCGACTTTAGAGTTTTTGAAACGGATCGAACCATCACCTTCTACGAGGTTAAGGGCTTTTGGACTGATGACGCTCGAGTGAAGATCAAAGTGGCGGCTCAGCAAAATCCTATGTATCGCTTTATTGCAGTCCGGAAGCGTCCGAAAAAAGATGGCGGGGGCTGGATTCGAGAGGAGTTCTGATGAGTAATGCAGTACGAAATCAAACGAAAGAAGATCCGCAGGCCGAGACGTGGATCGCTGAGGTACTTCCTCGAAGCGCAGCCATTTCTTTGGTCAGAGCTAGTGAATTGGCCAGAACACTCCCGATCGGTTCCTTGGCTCGTGCTCAAGCGATCCGTAACGCCGAGAAAAAAGCGAAAACAGAGTATCCACAATACTTCCGTCATGACGATGGTTACCGTCAATGACGAGGGTAGAACAATCGGAGAAGATCATGTTAACGCTAAGTATCTTGATGAAGATGTCGAGCATGCGCGTGAGCTTGTTGCTTCGGGGCACTATACGCTCAGAGAGATATCGCAGATGCTCGATATGCCTATCCGTACGATAAGAGACTACGCAAAGGGGACACGCCGCAATCAGAGCGTGGCGGGCTGGAAAAAGATTAGAAGGTACAAAAAGGAATGACTGAGAAAAAAGACAAGTTAACGCCAAAGCAGCAGCGCTTTGTGTCTGAATACCTCCGCTTAGGTAACGCAACTCAGGCTGCAATAGCAGCAGGATACAGCGAAAAAACGGCAAATCGAATCGCAACCGAAAACCTGTCAAAACCTGTCATCGCCCGCGCGATAGAGCGAGCGCAGCAACGTCGCAATGACCGCCTCGAGCTAGAGGAAGACTTTGAGCTGAAAAAGGGGCTGGAGCTGTTGCGTATGTGTATGGAGCCAGAACATGTCTACAACATGAAGGGGCAGAAAGTAAAAGACGAAAACGGAAACTACGTCATGATGTTTGACAGCAAAGGAGCGAACATGGCCTTGCAAACGATTGCAAAGATTCGTGGCAAGTTTGTCCAGAAGGTACAAGTTGGCTTTGCTGATAGCCTCGCAGAGCAATTAGAGGATGTCGGCGAATGAGCATGGAAGTTGCTGAAATCCAATCCAAACTTGTTCGTTTGGCTAAAAAGTGGCGTAATGATCCCTTGGCATTTGCTCAGGGGGCATTCCCTTGGGGGAAGGGTACCCTCAAAGGAATGAGCGGGCCTGATAAATGGCAGCAGAAACACCTTGCTCATCTTCGTGACAAACTCCAGGACGGAGCTTCCGTAAACGAAGTAATTCAAACGGCTATTGCTGCTGGTCATGGCGTTGGCAAATCGGGTGAGGTCGCTTGGGTGATTTTGTGGGCTATTAGTACCCGGGCCGATACTCGTGGTGTTGTGACGGCTAACACTGATACTCAGCTTCGCACAAAGACGTGGGCCGAGTTGGCCAAGTGGTATCACTTGTGTCTTTTCCGAGTGTGGTTTGAACTCACGGCTACTTCAATTTTTTCAAAACAACCAGGGCACGATAAAACGTGGCGCATTGATGCAATTCCGTGGTCAGAATCCAATCCTGAAGCCTTTGCAGGCTTGCATAATCAAGGAAAGAGAATTCTTGTGATCTTTGACGAGGCGTCAGCTATCGCAGACAAAATCTGGGAAGTCATCGAAGGTGCAATGACTGATAAAAACACCCAGATATTGTGGTTGTGTTACGGTAACCCCACACGGAACACCGGTCGATTTTTCGATTGTTTCAATAGATTCCGTCATCGTTGGTGGACAATGCACGTGGATGGCCGTGAAGCGGCAATGTCAAACAAAAATCAGATAGAGGTTTGGCTGCAAGACTACGGCGAAGATTCCGACTTCTTCAAAGTCCGCGTCCGTGGTGTTTTCCCGAGCCAATCGGCTATGCAGTTTATTGCCCGCGATACCGTTGACAAGGCGGTGGCCCGTCCCATGCCGCATGTTCCATACACAAAGATGGTGGCGATCATGGGGGTTGACGTAGCTCGCTTTGGTGATGATGCTTCAGTTATCCGTGTGCGTTTTGGTCAAGATGCACGATCAATGGAAAAGAAAAAGTTTCGCGGTCTTGACGGATGGCAGTTAGGTGCCAAGATCGCTGAGTGGCATAACGAACTCATCAAAATGGGCGTACCAAAAGTTGTAATCAATGTGGACACAGGCGGCGTTGGGGCCTCGCCAGTTGATTGGTTAAGGCATAACAATTATGACGTTAACGCTATCAATTTTGGATCGGAGCCAACAAACAAGGAACGGTATAAAAATCTTCGTGCTGAAATGTGGGGGCGGATGCGCGAATGGCTAGATCAAGGCGGTTGTATTGCTGACGATCAAGACTTGGTAACTGATTTGACGGCCGTAGAGTACACTTACACGCCAACTAATCAGTTGCTTTTAGAAAAGAAAGAGGATATGAAAAAACGAGGGCTCGCCAGCCCTGACGATGCCGACAGCTTGGCTCTGACATTCGCTATACAGATGAACGAGTACCTAGACAATCTTCCGTCTCCCGCTCGCCGAGATCGCAGAGGATCGTATCGAACTCGAGATCCGTACGCATAAAAAGACTTGTGCGCGTGTGCAATATTTCCTAATCGAAAATGCCTCTCAGAATTTCTGTTGAGGCATTTTTTCAATGAGTGATTACATCAAACGTCTGGCGGGGCCGTATATCGGAACGGGTGCGGGGGAGAAAACCTTCACATTCGGTTTTTTCACTTATGCAGCCGATGAAATTTATGTCGGTACGTCTATGTCCAATGACGAGGCTACGACTATTCTTGAGCAGGGCGTTGACTACACCGTTTCACTCAATGACGATCAGGAAGCCGTTCCGGGTGGCTCAATAACTCTTTTAAGTGAAACCGGCCTCAAGAAAGACGAGGCGCTTGTTATCGGCTCCTCTGTTGATCCCGTCAAAACAATTGAGCTAACTGACTACTCACGTTTCCCGCCGGGTCAGATTGATACTGAGTTCAATCGTATCTTCATTATCTTGCAACAGATCTACGAACAAACCGGCCGCACATTGCAGGTGCCGGCTACTTCTTCTGAAACGCCAGAAGATATGATCGAGCGATTGTTAGCTGCGCAACAAACAGCACAGACTTCTGCGGATGCTGCGGCGGCGAGCGCAAAAGAAGCGAAGGATGCAAGAGATGAAATCCTGGGTGAGCAGTCAACGGTTATCGCGGCTATTGGAGCAAAAGGCGAAGAGGTAGTCGCTGATGTAGTTGCCGCCGGTGACGCTCAGGTTGACCGCCTCGAAGGCATCACTGACGAAACGCTCGTGGGGTACGGCGTCGGCGGTCGACAAGAAACGTGGGTGTTAACGGCTGACGCCGCTGCCAATAGTGAAATCACGCTTCCAAACTCAATGACTTATATCGTCGGACGAAATCATTTAAGAATTTCATGGAATGGCATGGTGCTTTACCCAACTCAAAATTTTGATGAAGTAGGCACCGAGGACGTGGCCAGTACAAAATTCAAGACGCTTTTCGCTATGAAAACAGGTGATGTGCTTAACGCCTGGACGGTTCCGCTCGGCCGTGGCGACATGGGCAACGTTGAGCAAGAGGTGGCTCAGTTGACGAACTCGGTTGCCGAACTCTCTCGCAAGGCCGCTTTTCACAATGTCGGAGAACAGACTAAATGACAGCAGTAAACACAACTCTTTACGGTAAACAAGGGGATTCAAAGTTTGAAATCCATCCGGCTACGGTCGCCGAACAAGTGTCCGTTGCTGATGAAGCAGGTGAGAGCAGCACAGTAGCCGACGAAATTGTCAAACTACGTCAGCAGATCAGCGCCGCGGTTAACCAGGGCATTCACTTTAAGGGTGTTGTCACCCGAGACAATCCTTTGCCGACAGTCGCTTACAAAGCCGGTTGGCAGTACAGCGTAGGCGAAGCGGGCACTTATGCCGGTTATCAGTGCGAAGTCGGTGATTTCATTGTTTGTATCCGTGACTATGCCTCCGGCTCCGCATCTAATTCAGACTGGAGCGTCCTTCAAGCTAATCTAACGGGCGTGATTACAGGCCCATCGGAATCAGTGTCTTCCCATGTCGCCGTATTTGATGGAACAGCCGGCAACAAAATCAAGGATAGTGGCTTCACGATTGGAAAGAGTGTTCCTGCGGATGCAAAGTTCACCGATACAACTTACTCGCCTGCGACTGCGCAAGCAGATGGCTTGATGACTGCCGCCGAGCATAACAAGCTCGAAGATATCGAGGCCGGTGCCGACAAGACGGATGCGGCCAACGTCAAAAGCGCCGGCGCTTTTATGAAAAGTGAGGACACGGCGGACGACATCGAGGATGGAACAACCAAAGTCGTAATGACTGCCTCGGAGCGACAGAAACTGGAGGGAATTGCCAGCGGCGCAGAGGTCAATCAAAACGCCGTTTCAAAAATAAAAGTTGGCTCCACGGTAATAGAAACGACAGCGAAGACTGATCAGATTGAAATAGCCGCGGGTGAGGGGATCACGCTAACCCCCGATACAGCAACTAAAAAAGTCACGGTGGCTGAAACGTATATCGATAGTTGTGTTGTGGAGAACTTAGATAACGTACCGGCCAATTTGCGTGACGGCGGATTGATTATTTTGAAGGGCTGATATGCCGGCGGCGCTCTACTACAAAGATACAGACGGCGTTTATAAAGCGCTTCCGCTTGGTGGTTCGGGGGCGCTGAATGTCAATACGCTCAAAAGTGTTGATCGCGCTTCTGTTATATCAGCTGGCACGCCGTTTGACGTTCCGAAGTACCGCGTCGGCTCGGGGGAGTTGTCGGTTTTCTTTAACGGGATTCTTTGCATAAAGGGCGAGCAATACACGGAAGACACGAATAACAGCATCAAGTTCACTTTCGATTTGCAGAAAGACGCTGAAATCTGTGCGGTATCGACTTCAAGTGACGATGGTTCAGTCTCATTGCAAACGGTAACAAGCGACAGTCGTGATCAGGTTTTAACCGCCGGAACACCTTTTTCGGTACCGCAACACGTGGTAGCGAGCGACTTAATCAAAGTCTATCTAAACGGCTTGTTGTGCTTAGAAGGTGAACATTTTATTGAGCAGTCGGCAACGGCTATCACGTTCACAAGTGATATTCCGGCCGACATGCCGATCACCGTAACGGTGACAACAGTTTCATAGGAGAGAAAGCAATGGCATTTCCTCGATTGTGGGAATTACTTTTTGGATCAAGAGGAGGCACGACAATCCAGTCGGAGCGCTTGCCTGATGCGTCCGATGAGGCAAAGGGGGCGGTGACATTAACTGACGTAGTGCCAACCTCGGAGCAAACGTTAACCGACGGTCAACAACTGCAAGCGCTTAAAAACCTCGGTGTAATTGATGCACTAGAAGATTTAATCACGGAGAACGGCGGGACTGTGCCGGCATCACTGAGCGAGACAAACGCTGCCAGCGCTCAGAGCGCAAGCGACCCTTGGTCTGAATTGAGTTAACGAAGGAGACTGACTAGATGCAGTTTTACGAAAATATAGAAGCTGTTCAATCAGCGTATTTAGTGAAAGCAACAGCGGACAAAACGCAATGCCCGAAGCAAGTCGTCACGATCGGAGAAAAGATCGTTGCGAGTTCGACAGGCACTAAGCCCTTTATGTATGCAGCGCAATGTCCTGTAGAAGTTACAGGGCGTGTTCGCAAGTCGTGCATTCAGAACGGTAAGATTAAAGACGAATCGCCGATCTATGTGACAAGTGGCACGGGTGATTTCCTTAACGGTGAGAAAAAGCTCTTTGTGTTTGTTACGCCGTCTCTCGGTGAAGACAGCTTGAAACCGACAAAAATTGAAAGCGATGGGCTTTTCTCTAACGCTAAGGTTGTTACTTTGAAAGCGGGTCACAACTTTTCTGTTCAATCCACAGCAACAACGGTTGATCTCTACCGCTCGGTGATTGATGGTGCTTTGTATGAATCGTTTGAATTGCCCGAGCAAGACCAATCGAAGTGCTTGGCTAAGTACATCTCAGAAGTCAAAGCCGAGCGTAACGCAAGAATCAGCGATACTGATAGCTACATTCAAGTTTCTGATATGACAGTCCAAGCCAAAGCAAAAGCCAAGCGTTCTGCATTGGCTGATGAGGACAAAGAAGCGATCAAAACGTACCGACAAGCATTACGTGACTTGCCTGAGGCCGAGGGCTTCCCGTTCGTTTCTTTCCCTGAAATTCCTGAGTGCATCGCTTACGAATGCCAGCAAAAGATTGATAGTCGCAATCAACAACAAAATGGGGGGTTGCAATGATTACGCTAAAAGATTTTTTAAGTGCGCTGACTAACACATTGATGAAAAAGTCGGTTGCAAATGTTTCACCAGGGGGTTTAAATTCTAGTGTTCAGATCACACAAACCGGGCAAAGTGTAACAAGTCCGTGTGATGGTTATGCAATAGCTTCGGTAGGACAAGCTCAGTCAGCCGGAGCATATATAAACATTGTGTCTGGTGAAGTATCTCATCAGCACGCCGCAGGCCAAGCCGGTTACTATGCTCACGCACATATTCCTGTGAAAAAGGGAAATCCGATTAGTGTTAACTATGATAATTTTTCTGACACACCTACCCTAACATTTATCTCTCGTGTCGGGGGGTGGGCTAAGAGCCTTCTTGCGCAAGCTGTTCGGTGTGTGCGGGGAGGTGTGCTATGGCTAACTTCCTCGATCTTATTCGCACGATCTTTAGGCTCACACATACACAGTCTGTTCCGAAGTCAAATAGTAGCGCAATCAATATTCAAATCTCTTCCGCTGTTAACTATATATTTACAGCGCCGAGTGCTGGGTATGTTTGCTCATACTATGTCGGTGCTCTGGACACGGGAGAGGCTTTCCTTGGTCACTCTCCATCCCCCCAAAGCCAAAGCACAACTGCCGTTACGAGCATTTGTCGCACCGCCAATGGAGGCTGGCTTGGGGCATGGATTCGCGTGCGAAAAGGCGATCAAGTTCCCATTTGGGTCAACTACAACCCTGGGACAGGGCACACGTGGTTTGTCCCAGACGAGGGAGCATAACTTGATTGAAGCGGAGGTGTGCCATGCTTAAAACCTTGCTCACCTCCTTGCTCGGATTGTTTTGGAGCAAACAAGAAAACGCTGAAATAGTTGCTTTGATGAACTTGGATTACTCAGCAAAGCAAAGTTTATTTTCTGAAATCATTACAGGACAAAACATTAAAAATTTCGTAGCTCCTAAAAACGGCATTGTTATTTCTTATTTGACTGATGCTACTCAATCTAATGGTATACATGTGAACAGCTCTGATACTTTTTGTTCTTTTATCAATTTTGGTCAATTGTCTAACACTTCAAATTCGGCGATGTGGTTTCCTGTCAAAAAAGGCGAATCCTTTGATGTTCACCAAAGCGTTTTAGGAGGACAAATAGGAAGCAGAATCACATTCATTCCCTTTGCTGGAGCATCCTAACCACAGCCCCTTCGGGGGCTTTTTCATTTTGTGCGCGTGTGCACTGAATTCTCTCTCACAATGCACGCATGGAAATCAAATCTTTTACTGTGTCCGAGGTTATTCAACATCCGGACTTTAATGCTGTTGTTGAGGATTACACCGCTGAAAGCGGTAATCCTGATCTTGGTCCGGGTATGCCCGCACTTGATTTGTACAAACAGCTTGAATCGGCTGGTTTGTTCAGGGTCGAGTGTGCAGTTGATGGTGATCGCCTCGTTGGAATGGTGAGTGTCCTCGTGACAGTGTATCCGCATTTTGGCAAAAAAGTCGCCTCGGTTGAATCGCTTTGGTTGGCTAAAGAATACCGGAAGGGATCAGCCGGACTGAAACTGATCAGACGTGCCCAGTTTATGGCTAAGGAAATGGGGGCTGTCGGTGCATATTTCGGTGCCCGTGAAGGCTCTCGATTGGCTCAGCTCTATGAGCGAATTTTCACGCCGATGAATCGGCTCTTTTGGGTGAAGCTATGAGCTGTGAATTGATTCAAACTGGTCACTTGCCGCCTTGTTCTAAGCAAGACTTGGCCGTAATGGACGAGGTTATTGATCGTGTTAAGCAATTGCCTGAGGTCGAAATCAAGATTGATCACTTCATTCATGCGGGTTTGTATGTTCGGACGTGCTTCATTCCCGCTGGCTGCGTGATTGTTGGGGCACTGATCAAGATTCCGACAGTTGTTGAGGTTTGCGGTAAATGCAAAGTTACTGTCGGGACAATGACTAAGTTGATTGATGGTTACGTGGTCTTGAAAGCAGAAGCCGGTAGGCGTCAAGCATTCCTCGCTATTGAGGATACCTACGTCACCATGACTTTCCCAACAAAAGCAAAGACGGTCAAAGAAGCAGAAAAAGAATTCACAGACGAATTTGAACTTCTAACTACAAATAAGGGGTTGAGAGAATGAGCGGTGCAATTATTGCCGGGGCAGTTGTTGCTGGTGTCAGCGCGGTAGCCAATATGTACTCTTCTAGCAAACAAGCTCGTGCTGAGCGCGGTGCTGCCAAACAAGCCGAGCGCCAGCAGCAGAAG
>OLIX01002198.1_pt1 | contig 14998 bp, 6 predicted proteins | sample 1601331 | NCBI WGS metagenome assembly OLIX01 (sample SAMEA2452120, study PRJEB22498) | human gut metagenome | biome: human feces; feature: human gut; material: feces | place: Australia | collected 2012 | reverse complement strand
CAGAAGAAAGCTACATAGAGTTTTTGCTCAACGGAGATGATATTCGCAGCGCTATGGAAATGGATAACACCGATACGGTTTATGATGCACCTGCATATACAGATATTGCTATGTTGCTTCTTTCGGGAGGAACTACAGGTATCCCCAAAATGATCCCCCGTACACATGGTGATTATATCTATGACAATACGGTGATAGGAAAACGCTGTGAACTTGACGAGAGTTCTGTTTTTCTGGCGGCTCTTCCCGCAGCTCATAACTTCACTTTGGGCAATCCCGGAGTTCTTGGAACGCTCATGTACGGAGGCAGGGTCGTGATTACCGACAGTGCCTCACCTATGGAGATATTCGATCTTATTGAAGAAGAGCGGGTAACATATACTGCAATGGTTCCTGCCGTACTTGGTCTTTGCATAAAGTACCGAGAGGACGATGATGATGCCGATATTTCAAGTTTACGTTTTGTTATGACAGGCGGTGCAATGCTGCCTGCTGATATTGAACAAAAAGCCGATAAGGTGTTAGGCTGTACACTTTTGCAAATATATGGAACAGCTGAAGGTCTGAATACCTGCTATGCCCCGAGCTATAGAACCGGACCGGACAGCGGAAAGCAAGGAAGACCGATTTCACCGTATGACGAGATACTCATTCTGGACAGTGACGGTAAACCTCTTCCTACGGGTTCGGAGGGAGAAATGGTGACACGGGGTCCCTACACTATAACAGGATATTTTCGTAATGATAAGGCAAACGCAGAGAGCTTTACTGCGGACGGTTATTATAAGACGGGAGATTTGGCGGTTCTCAACGAGCGGGGAGAATTGACTATAACCGGAAGGGCTGTGGAGCAGATAAATAAGTGCGGCGAAAAAATAATGCCTGCCGAACTTGAAAACTGTCTGCGTACTCATAAGTTGATAAGCGACTGCGTTGTTGCAGGGCTTCCTGATAAAGAAATGGGAAATCTTGTCGGTATGTTTATAAAAAATGACGGAGTTAAACTTACTCTGAGCGATATTCACTGCTTCCTTCGTGAAAAAGATATTGCTGCATACAAATGGCCTGACAGATTGTATTATGTTGACAGTTTTCCGCTTACTGCAGTGAACAAAGTAGACAAGAAAAAACTTGTCGCTGAGGCTGCGGAGGTGAACATATGAATATGATGAACGACTTGCAGTGTGCATATCTGTTGGGCAGGAACAGTGATATTCCGCTTGGTGGAGTGGGGTGCCATGCGTATTTTGAATTTAACTGCAAAGCTGTGAACAGAGAAAAGCTTGCTGCCGCATGGAAAAAGGTGTTCCTGCTTCATGAAGAACTGCATTCAAGATACAGCGGTGGTGAGATAACTCTTATGGAGGGATTGCCTGAATGCAGCGTTCTTGAATACTATGATATTTCCGGTGAAGAGCTGGATCGCCGTGAGTCGTTTATTTCTCGTTTCCGTGAAGAACGTTCACACAGGATGTTGGATGTTGAGGTTGGCTGCTGCACGGGACTTGCTCTTATCCATATTGCTGACAACGAGGAGCTTTTGATTTTCGACTGGGAACTTATTGCAGGTGATGTTCGCAGCTTTATAAACGTTTTAGAGCAGTTAGCTTGTTTTTATGAAGACGATGGGTACAGTCCTGTTCTTACTCACTCATCTTTGTTGCTTGAAAAGCGATTCGCTGCGGCGAGATCGGGACGAAAAAAGGCTAAAGAGATAATTTCCGCCGATGCTGCCGGTTATTGTACCGATTTAGAGCTTCCTTTAAAGAAAACGCCGGAGAAACTGAACGGATGCCGCTACCTTGCAGAAGATAGATTTGTTCCTGCGGGTAAATGGAGCTTGATTAAGAACAAAGCTAAAGATTTGGGAATAAGACTTGAGGTGCTGCTTATGAGTGCTTTTGCACAGGCATATTTTCGTTTTAATGAAACGAAAGGCATATTGCTGAATGTTCCTTGGTTTGGCAGAAGTGCAGATGAATGGAACAATGTCGGTGATTTTACCGATATAAAACTGGTACCTGTGAGCAGAAAAGACAATTCTTCGGTGAACGCGAGACTTATTGCTCTTTCGCAGGAGTTCGGTAGGCTTTGCAGTTTTTCAGGGTTCAGCGCAGGAAAAACTCGCAGGCTTATCGCTGCTTCCCATCCCGAGTGCAGGTATATTGCACCGATAGTATTCTCACCGATGCTCGAAGTTCCGCTTATAAGCAGTAGATTTGAACGCTGCTTCGGAACGGTTTCGCTTATGCTGTCGCAGACTCCGCAGGTTTGGCTGGACGTTCAATCCTTCGAGCTTGACGGGCAATTGTATCTCAGCATAGTTTACCCCGAGGAGCTGTTTTCGTCAGAGTTTGTTTCAATGCTTGCTGACGGATATGCCGCTGAAGTTGTACGTACTATTGCCGAATGACAGATAGAAATTAATATGAAGGAGCGCTAAAAAATGAATATAAATGAAATAAAAGAAGAAATAAGGAATATATTCCGTGAGATACTCTGCCGTGAGATACCCGAAGACAATGATATTTCGTTCTTGGAGATCGGCGGAGGTTCTTTTGAGTTTTCAAAGCTTCAGGTAAAGATCAAAAAGAAATATGGTCAAAAAATACCGTTGAAAGTTCTGTTTAGAAATAACTCTGTCAATAGTATAGCGGAAATACTGTGCGAATGTGTTGGCGATAAAGCTAATGAAGAAAAGATTTGCCCTCAGTCTGAATCAGTCAGCATCACAGATATGCAGAAAGTGGTATATACAGGAAGAAATGACCATGTTACTCTCGGTGGCTGCGCCTCAAAGACATATTTTGAGCTTTCCTGTGACAGTTACGATCGAAAGCGTTTCTTTGAGGCTGCTAAGAAAATCATAGATCGTCATGCTTTTACCAGAATGGCTTATAGTGAGGACAACACCTGCCGTGTTGTAAATGACTATGATTTTGATATACCGGAATATGATCTAAGAGGACTTGAAGATGAGGAGCGCCAAAAGAGGCTTGAAGAGATAAGAAAACGGCAGTTTGCTCATGAGTTCGATCCATCTAAACCTCCGCTCATAGCTTTTTGTGTGAGCGTACTCGACAAGGGAAAAGCTGTAATTCATTGCTCGTATGACGGTCTTGTGTCTGACGGTGAAGGTCTGGAGATACTTATTCAGGAGTTGGACAGTGTGTATAAAGGTGAGGAATTGCCGACACCGTGCGAGTTCAAGGACTACTGTAAATATCTGCAATCCCTAAAGACGAGCGCAGAATACAAAGAGGATGAAAAATATTGGAGAGAAATGGTCAACAACGTTTCTCATCGTCCTAAACTGCCTATGCGCGTGCGTCCCGAACAGGTGGATAAGCCGATAAGCAAACAGATCGTTAGATGGTTTACCAATGAAGAGTACACTGCTTTGGGAAAGATAGCAAGAACCGAGGGTGTTACCCTTTTTGTTCTTCTTCTTACCATGTTTGGTAAGACTCTCAGACTGTACAGCAAAAATGCAAGTTTCTTTATAAATGTTCCCATGTCGGTGCGTCCTCCCGAATGCAGAAATATAGAAAAAACTATCGGACTTTGTTCCAATTTTACTTTTGTTCATTTCGATGACAGCAGAGATCTTTCAATTTCGGAAACTGCTGTGCAGACTCAAGATACTCTTCTTGACTGTCAGGAGCACAGTTCTTATTTTGGAACGGATATATTGAAAATATTCCGTGAAAGAATAGGCGCTTCTATACCTGCGCCGATAACCTTCACCAGTACGGTGGATTCCGATCGGAGCAGCGATTTGAATAATTTCCGCAAGGAGTATATAAGAACATACACAAGTCAGAACTGGATAGAGGTGCTTCTTGCAAAATGTGCCGGAAAAGTGGCATTTATTATGAACTATGAGTCAAATATACTTCCCGAATATGTGGCTCAAGGGATAGCTGACTGTTTTATGGAGAACACCGTTCGTTTGGCTTCCGAACCTGAAATTGTAAATTCACTGTCAGGTCTCAGCGTTTGCAAAAAGGATATGAAGATCATCAGCGAAAATGCTTTTAACGACAGCGGCAGAGAGCCGTCATTTGTCAGCATTGCGGAAAAACTCATCCGTTCGCTGGATACAGAAAGTGAAAAAACAGCTATTGCCTGTGAGAATGGTACTCTCAGTTACAGGGAATTGAAGGATATGGCGCAAAGTTTTCTTTCTGCGATTAAAAAGACTAATAACGGCTCTTTGCCTGCTCGTGTCGCTATATATATGAATAAATCACCCGAGCAGATTGCAGCTGCCGTTTCCTGTATCTGCGGCGGTATTTCCTATATGCCTTTTGAATCGGAAATGCCGACGGCTTCCGTGCTTGCCTGCATGAAAAATGCAGATATAGATACGCTTATTGTTTCCAAAGAACTTACCGATGATCTTAAGGAAAGCGGAGTTAGTCTGCTTATAGCCGAAAAAGAGCTTTTTCATACAGAAAAAAGTGAGGAACTTTTTATTGATCCTGCTTCTATATCTTCTGATGATGAGATAGTTATCATCAACACTTCCGGTTCTACAGGCATACCAAAAAGCGTTTCTATTTCACAGAAAGGTCTTTCCCACTGCTTTATAAATACACCGCATCTTTACGGACTCCCTGAAAAACCTGTTGGATTAGCAGTTACCAGCTTCGGTCACGATCTGGCATTGTACGATACTTTAGGACTTCTTATGTTAGGAGGCACGGTTGTAGTTCCGACAGATGAAAAGCGTAAGGAACCATCTCATTGGGCTGTACTTATGGAAAAGTATAAAGTTTCTGTGTGGAATTCCGTTCCCGCTTTTATGGAAATGTTCACGTTTCTTGATAAAGAGACCTGCAAAAGGGCAGGACGGTATCTCAAAGCCGTTATTCTTGGCGGTGACTGGGTACGTCCAGCTCTTGTGAGTGAGATAAGATCTCTGTGTCCCGACACAGAAGTCATAAGCGTAGGCGGACCTACCGAGACTACGGTATGGAATATATTTCACGAGGTGGAGCAAAAGGAGCTTTCATCAGACTATATTCCATATGGAAAACCATTCCCAAACACATCATATTTTATTCTTAACGATAATATGAAGCTTTGTCCTGTCGGCGTAACAGGAACCATGTACGTTTCGGGAATAAGCCTTTCACGGGGATATATCGGAAACGATGAAGAAAACGCCCGCAGGTTTACTTCATACTGCGGTCGCCGTGTTTACAATACGGGAGACAAGGGAAAATATCTCCCCGACGGTAATATTCGCATCATGGGAAGAGATGATTTTCAGGTAAAGATAAACGGCAAGCGCATAGAACTTGTTGGTATAGAAAATGCAGTAAAGCTTTATGATCCGATCCTTACCTGTACGGTGATAGTAAACGATAAGACTAATAAGATATTGGCTTTCTATACTTCGGAAATTGAGGTGGATGAGCAAAAGCTCAGAGCAAGTCTTGGAAAGTCACTTCAAGATTATATGATACCCTCGGAATTTGTGAGACTGGATGAAATACCGCTTACTTTCAACGGCAAACCCGACCGCAAAAAGCTTAAACAAATGATACCGCAGATTTCACAGCACGAGAAAACAGAGGAAATATTTACACAGGGCAGTGAAACTGCATTAAAGCTGCTTGAAGCGTGCCGTGACATAATTGAAGACGACGATATTGCTATTGAGGACGATTTCTATTCTATGGGCGGTGATTCGATCGCCGCAATGAAGATATCGGCTTGGGTAAGACAGCATTACTCAGTGGAGCTTACAGTAGTTGATGTGCTGAACAATCCTACTATAAAAGATTGGGCTGCTGTTATTGACAGAAAAGTAAGTGCCGGCAGAACATCGGAGGAAAACGTATGATTTCGAGACCATATCCGTTTTTCCCATTTTTGAACTGCGGCGGAAGTGACGGTGAGGTGCGAGTATATTGCTTTAATCATGCAGGCGGAAGTGCAAGCTCATATTATCATCTTATGAAGAATATTTCCGGTGCGGTCGAGATTGTTCCCGTAGAACTTGCAGGACACGGTTCAAGAATGGACGAGCCGTTTGAAAGAGATTGGGACAGTCTTGTAAATGACTGCTGCGACGCCGTGTTACAGCTTCAATCGGCGAGTAAAAAGCCCTTCGTACTTTTGGGCTGCAGTCTCGGTGCGCTTATTGCCTTTCGCTGCGCTCTGCGGTTGGAGAAACTTGGAACTCCTGCACAGAGGCTTATTCTGTGTGCACATTCAGCGCCTCAGCTTCCTGTTCCGGGTTATAAGAGCAGTATGGGAATAGAAATGCTGCCGGAAGAAGTAATGAAGCTGGGCGGTCTGAGCGAGGAACTTATCCGAAGCGAGGAGTTCCATAAATATTTCCTGCCTATAATTTTTCTTGACTATCAGCTTCACGACAGCTTCAAGTATCAAGGCGAACGGCTTATGAAAACTCCTGTTGATTCTTTTTACGGCAGTGGTGACATTTATTTCGGCAGAGATAGCATGCTTGCGTGGAGCAGCGCTGTTGAAGGCGGTGTAAGCTGTACGGAGATTGAAGGAGATCACTTCTTCGCATACAGTTCCGAAAAATTTCAAAACGAGCTTGAAAGGATATGCCTCATTGTAACTAATAAATGATGCGACAGTTCCTTATTGAATTGGAGAAATATAATGGATAAAATAATTAAAAAGATACCAATGACAAAGCAGCAGGAAAGTGTTTATTTCAGCAGCGTTTCAGATATGCAGATGATAGCTTACAACCTTCCTATGTCTGCTGAGTTTGATGAGGACACTGATATAGAAAGACTGAAAAAGGCTTTAAAACGTTTTCTTGACAGACATGATGCATTTAGGACAGCTTTTATTGAGGAGGACGGAAATGTGCTCCAAGTCCTTTGCGAAAAAAAGGATAACGACATACCCCTCGAAGAAATACCCGATGAAAAGCTTTCTCAGCGTTTTACCGAGTTCGTTCAGCCTTTTGATCTTACTTGTGCGCCGCTTGCGCGGTTCCTGATAATAAAGACCGATACAAAGACAGTTCTTTTTATGGACTTTCATCACATCATATTTGATGGGACTTCCGCTCAGATAATGACAAGTGAATTGTCTGTGCTTATAGAAAATCCTGATGCGTTTCTTCCCGATGCAGGTTCTTATTTTGAATATGCCGAAAAGCAAGCGGACAGGGATCTGTCTGAGCATAGAAAAAACAGACTGGCTATGCTTGAGGGATTTGAAGAACCCGAGCCTATGCCTGCTGACTTCAAACGACCTGAAATGCGATCCTTTGAGGGCGGACGGGTATATGTTGATTGTCCGCCGGAGACAGCTTCAAAGATAAAAGCGGTATGCAGGCAGTTTCGTATAACTGACAATATGCTACTCATCGCCGCCTGCCTTATTACTCTGAGCAGGTATTCTTACAGCGAGAATATCATTCTGGGAACTCCTGTGATGAACAGAGAAGCGGACGATATGAATACCATAGGTATGTTCGTAAATACTGCCGTGATAAGCGAAGAGGTCAAAAACGGCAATGCTGTGGCTTCCTTTATCGAAAGTGTAAAATCTCATTTTATCTCTATACTGGCGGATCAATCATATCCGTTCAGCGATCTTGTGCGGGATCTGGGTGTAAAGAGCGAACAGTCACGCAATCCTGTATTTGATGTGCTCTTTGAACTCCTTGGTGACGAGAAAGGCAGTCGTTTCAAAAACGGTTACAACAGAACCGAGACCGGAAGAGCACTTTTCGATCTTACATTCCGTATTTTCAAAGGAAATAACGAATATGAGCTTGAATTGGAGTACTGCACTAAACTTTACAGCGAAGCTACAGCTAAAAATATAGCCTCAAAGTTTTGGTATATAATGGATCAGTTGCCATATGCGGAAACTATCAGTGACATAAAAATGCTTTTGCCTGAGGAAGAAAAGTTTTTTGCAAAAGGAGCACGGTACAGGGAACTTCCCTTTGACAGCAGGACGATAGGTTCTATGTGGACGGATATTGTAAAAGTTAACGGAGAAAAAACAGCGGTCGAGGACGGAGATATTCGACTTACCTACGCTCAGCTTGATAAGGCGGCGGGTAGTCTCGCTGCAAAAATGAAGAATGACGGCGCAGTCAAGGGAAATCTGGTCGGTGTATACGGAACCAGAAGCGCAGATGTGATAATGTGCCTTATTGCTGTTTTAAAGTGTGGCTGCGTATATCTCCCGATAGATGAAATATATCCCGATAAACGTGTATCGTACATTTTTTCAGACTGCTCGCCAAAGATGATCTTTAACTGCACTGATGCAAAGCTTGACCAAAGGTTTACGAGCTTTGACGCAAAGATAATCGATGCAAAAGGCATTGCCGTTTCCAAAACATGCGACGGATATTTTCACGATGACAGCGTTTCTTCGGAGGATCCTTTTTATTGTATATATACCTCGGGAACTACAGGCTCACCAAAGGGCGTTCTCAATCCTCAGCGCACGCTTCTCAACGTTATACTTAACCAGTATGAAAGGGGTGTAAAAATCTTTGTAGCGAACACAGCTGTGACCACTTCCATAGGCTTTGATGTTTTCTTACAGGAGGTGTTCAGCGCTCTTCTTGCCGGCGGTACTCTTTATATCATATCTGATCGGCTCAAAAAGAACAGTGATGCTTTTGCTTCGTATATTGAGGAAAAAGGCATTCGCAACATCTTCTGCACACCGTCATATTTTGATGTGCTGACTTCTGAGAAAGCAATCGGCATGACTGTTCTCGGAACTTTAAATAATATTTTTTTAGCAGGCGAGAAATTCTTTCTCAACAAATTGTGCTCCGACTATGCGGCGGCAGGAAAGGTCATATTCCATAACGATTATGGCCCTACCGAAACCCATGTTGTCACAAGCAGGGTTATGTCAGAAAATTCAAACTCCATAGGTATGCCTCTTGCAAATGTAAGGGCATACGTTCTTAACGGCGAGCAGCTGCTTGGCGAGGGAATGATCGGTGAGCTCTGTATAGGTGGGCTGCCTGTGTCTCTTGGCTATTATAATAATTCCGAACTTAGCAATAAGGTCTTTGTAAATGACCGTTTCAGCGGCGGCACAATGTACCGAACGGGAGATCTTGTAAGACTAATGCCCGACGGTAATATAGATTTTTTCGGAAGAATAGACGATCAGATCAAAATCCGTGGTTTTCGTATTGAACCTGAGGAGATAGCTGCAGTGATGCGTGAGATCACGGGGATAGACGATGCGGCTGTTGTTGCCCAAAAGGACAGTACGGGTCAGCTTTCGCTTTTCGCGTATTTTACGTCTAAGAGCGCTGTGGACATTCCGGTGATTCGTGACACTCTTTCAAAACGGCTTCCTGCGTATATGATACCCTCTTATATAATGAAGCTCGAAGCACTTCCGCTCAACCACAACGGAAAGCTTGACAAACGTGCTCTTCCACAGCCTGAGGTATCTACTCTTGCCGCCATAGCTGCTCCTGAGAATGAACGTGAGAGTATGCTGTGCGATATATTTGCGCAGGTTTTGCAAATGGATAGATTTTCAGCAACAGAGTCTTTCTACGATTACGGAGGGGATTCTCTGAGAGCCATGAAAGTTGTCGGAGCTCTGAAAAAAAACGATTATAAGATCGAAGTACGTGATATAATGAAGTACCCTTCTCCACGTAGTCTTGCCTCGTATCTTGCATCGCAAAACGGGGTTGAAGTCAACGGATTTGATTATCAGATAAATTTTGGTGTTAATCTGAAATTGGAAAACAGCTATGTTATCGGGTTGGCGGAAAGGTATGATGAAAATATCTGCCGACCTGTACAAGCAGAGTATGAGGGGCTCGTGCTTCAAAAATATATTATGAGTATAAAATCGGAAAAGTACGATTTTATACAAGGTCATATGACCTGCGCGAACACTGTTAAGATCAAAGGAGAAGTAACAGATGAGCAGGTGCGTGCAGCTGCACAAAAGCTTATTGAAGAACAGAGCGTTTTCAGAACATCAGCGACTTCAAAAGCTGTTTACACCGAACACTCCGCAGAGGGTTGGACGATACCTTGGGTGGATCTTACAAAGGAGAGCATTTCCTATGAGGAACTTGTCACAGCATTTGAGTGTCTCAATAACGATATACAATATGTTTTGCCGCCTCGTATGTTATCAAAGCTTTTCGTAGTCAAGGTTGGCATTGGCAGTTATGAGATAAGATATTTTATCCATCACTCCCTATTCGATGGAATGTCGCATAAAGCCGTTGCAGGCAGAGTAAAAGCTCTTCTCGCCGGAGAACGGGCTTGCGGCCTTATCGAACCATATAGCGAGTATGTAAGAAAGTGCAGGAAGACCGCAAAAGAAACCTCGATGAGCAGAAAAATTCGTATACGTAAGAACATAATGACCCGAACTGTTTCTCAAGTCGTTAACTCAAGAAAAAAGAAGGAATTCTATGTTGACGTTATGTTCAAAGCAAGTGACGATTATCTGCACAGATTTATAAACAATCCTTTGGAAGAGTGCGCCGCTATGTACTATAACGTCAATTACGGAGAAAAGACTTTCAAAGCGCCGTTTCTTGTATTTCTCAACCAGAGAGATATGAACAACGTGGAAAACTGCGGAATGTATTTTGACGTTGTACCTATCGTATACGACCCATCATCCAACAGTATCGAAAGCGCCGAAGGAGATCCTGATTACAGAAGCGTAGAGGAATATTTCCGTAACACGGAAGTTTTTGATCTGATGACTATAATCACAGCTTCACAGCTTGTTCCGCTTATAAATTATCTTGGAGTATTTCAGGGAAACGTATTCAATGCAAAGATACCTGATTCCGACTTGGGCATAGAAATTGAAGCTTTCGATTCAAACAGGCTTAAAAGAGAAAAGCGGATAACCTGCTATACTTTGAAAAATTGGATATATTTCAACTTCATAATAAGCGCTGCGGATGAAGATGAGATAAGAAAACAACTTGTCGCTTTTTTTGACGGTAGGGGTTAAGTCCGTCTGAAAAAGGTAAAAGGTACATGAATACGTTTATCCACATCACTTTCCAAAACAGGAATTTTATTTATTTTTTGTCTGAAGCCAAGAAGTGATATGCCAAACGATCATCAATTAACCATAGATTCATCTCATCAAGCTTTATTTCATCTGATGTTGTCTGCATAGGACAAATAATACTGTGTATTCTATATTGATCTTGCTATTTTAATTGCCTGTGTCGACGGCCTTACGGGTTTCCCCGAGGCAATATCCGCCGTGTACCCCAAAACCGAAGTACAGCAATGTATTATCCATCAGATCCGTAACAGCACAAAGTATGTTTCATACAAGGACATTAAAGCCCTAATGGCGGATTTAAAGAAAGTTTACGCCGCCGTAGACGAGGAAACGGCGCTTTACGAATTAGAGCAGTTTGCGGCCAAATGGGACTCGAAATATTCTAAAATTTCGGCTTCATGGGAAGGCTCATTGGCCTGAACTTTCAACCTATTTTAAGTATCCGCAATCGGTAAGAACGCTGATTTACACCACCAATTCCATTGAGAATTTTAACAGGCAGCTGAGGAAGGTTTCGAAAAACAGGTCTGTATTCCCGAACGATGACAGCCTGCTTAAAATGCTCTACTTAGCTCAGGTAGACATTACAAGAAAATGGACCGGCAGACGCAGGGATTGGGGCGAGATTCATTCTCAGCTTGAGATTTTCTTTGCCGACAGACTGCCGGAGTAGCAGAAATTCACACGTAAATTCTCAAAGTAAATGCAACAGTACGAAAAGGTTGCATTTATCGTGAAAAATAAAGGAGTTAAGTGTGAGAAAAAGCGGGGAAAACAGGCTAAAAAGCCTTAAAAGGGCAAAAAAGTGCAACCCGAATAAGCCCGAGAAACAAATTTCTCAGACTAACTGCAACAATAGATGCATTTACTATGAAAATAAAATCAAAGCTTTTTGAGCAATAACGGAGATTGAATTACATCGTTTGGAGAAATATAAGAAATGCCTAAAATTTGTGCTAATTCTACTGAATTGAAAAATGTAAACAAATCATAAGCACTTTTACCGCCGAATTGTTTTCGCTTTACAGCATTTATGTGCGAAAAAATCAAATTAACATCTTGTTGCGTAAAAGCATCGAAAGAATGTCCTGCCGGAACAATATCACGAAACAATGTGTGGTTTTTTTCGATTTCCGGCTTTTCGTTAGGTGAAGATGGCTCACAAAAGAACAAATTGGTTTCCCTGTTTCCAAATTCGTCATCTTCAAAAGCGGAAACAATACTGAATTCACCGCCGTTATCTGTAAGCAATACAGGAATAATATCACCGAAAGAAAAGTTGTTATCTTTTAGCTTCTTTTTTAATCCTTGAATTTTTTGTGCGGCTTCGGCAGCGGTCTTGTTTTCAAGGAGCAAAGCTATCATAAAATCACAATTAACAAAATGAACAGTCATAATAGTTTTGCCGCCTACTCGACCTATTACAGTGTCTAATTGAGCCAATGGCAAGGCATCGTTATCCTCCATAAAACCGATAAAATCTTGGTAGGTACGCCCTTTTTTCGCGCAAGCAGGTATATGTTCGGGTGCGGTTGTCTTTCTCGGCTTGAATTTTACGGCACGAGGTAAATCAATTCTTCCGATGGAATAATATTGCTTGTTAATGTGCCTATATACAGTAGCGGTTGAAATCGGAAGATTATTTGCTTTAATAGCATGGTAAACATGTTGTCCCTGTTTGACTGCATTTGAAATAATCTGCTCGGTTTCATAAAAACTTTCTTTATTTAAGGGTATACCGCTTCGAGATTCCACCAAAGTTTCCTCGTAAGAGCTTTGAGCGGTTTTTGCAACATAAATTCGGCGAATATACGGACACTTCGCACGGCTTTTCATTTCACGCCCATTACAAACAAACGGTGCTTTCAGAAGCTTCGGACAGTATTCTTCTGTTCGTGTATACCCGTTTGAATGAGATTGAGCGTGTGCTTTAACCTCTCGGGAAACGGTTGTTTGATTTTTACCAATCCGATTGGCTATCGCTTTGAATGTCATTCCTTTGGCTAAGCACTCTTGAATTTCTATTCTGTCATCAAGGGTTAAATGTTTGTTTTTGCTCATTGTCTGAGACCTCCTTTTCTCAGACTTAATGCTACCACAAAATCTTTCTCTCACTAAATGCAATCGTAAATTCTACTGTTGCATTTACTTTGAGAATTTACTGCAGAAATTCACAGTCATGTAAAGGGTAAAATGAACGGCTGCCGCCCTTGACATGCCTTGCTCTTTCTGCTATTATGCAAATATGGCGTGCAAGCCGATTTCCGTCTTTCACGCCATTTATCACTTTGCTTTTTTATACCGTAATTTGGACTTTACACATAATTTGAAGAAGAACCACGGCTATCGCAAATAGCCTTTTTCTTTGTCTACAGCGACGCAAATTTTGACAGAGTGACTTTTTCGGTCACCCTGTCATTTTTTCTTTTTCCGCATTGATTTGCGCCTTGACCTCTGCAATCATTTCCGCGAGCTTTTCTTCACATTCTTCTCTTGTTTTCGCATAGATATTATGACTTTCCCGCTTGCCGTAGGCATTGGTCGGCGTGTACCGTCCCTCATAGAGATGGTCGTTAATCATGGTGACACAGCCCGTGCCTGGTTTGCGTATTTTCGGCTTGTACGGCGTGAATTCGATCGGGGTGGTATCTTTCCTTGCCGACGGCTCAGCCGTCGGCATTTGGGCGTCTGTGCCGCCGATTTTGCGGTCAATATGCACTGCCGCCTGCCTTTGCATAGTATCGGTGATATGGCTGTAAATATCCAGCGTGGTTGCCGAGGACACATGGCCTATGGTTGCCGAGAGCGTTTTCACATCCATACCGTGCTCCAGCGCCATGGTCGCAAAGGTGTGACGCAGATCGTGAAAGCGCACCTTTTTACAGCCCGCCCGTTCCAAGATCAGTTGTAACCGTTTTCTAACCGATGACGGATTTCTCGGTCTGCCGTTATCTGTCGGTGACGGAAACATCCATTCCGAATCCACCGTTTCCTTATACGCCGCAAGGGTTTTCAAGAGTGACGGTGGCAGAATAACGGTGCGTATCGAGGCTTTTGTTTTCGGCTCTGATATAATCACCTCTGCCTTGATGATATATACCTGCCGTTCGATATGCAGCTCTCCTGTTTTGAAGTTCAGGTCACTCCATTTGAGTGCCAATATCTCACCGCGCCGCATTCCCGTGCCGAGCTCCAGCAGAAAGAGTTCATAATAGCCTTCTTCCTTTGCTTGATGCAGAAACCGCAGAATCTCGTTTTGCGTCAGCACCTGCATCTCACGCGCTTTCTTCGGTGGCAGCTTACAGCCGACGGCGGGATTGGTGCGAATTAAGCCCTCCTGCACCGCCCGCTGTAAAGCTGTGCGGCAGTTGGCATGTATCCCCCTTATCGTTCTGTCCGAAAGTCCCTTTCCGTAAGTTTTTGCATGCAGTTTTCTTCCGTCTGTCTTTTCCTTTGCGTAGAATTGCTGTAAATCCGACTGTGACAGCCTGTTCAGCGGAATTTTTCCGATTTCGGGAATGATATGATTGTAAATGCGGTTTTCATAGTCGGTTCTTGTGGTAATACGGAGTGTGTGTCGGCAGTAGGTCTGATACCAGAAGTCCATCCACTCGCCAATCGGCATGTTCGGTGAGCATTTTCTTGTTACTGCACCGAGCTCAGCTTTGAGCTTTTCGAGCTTTTCAAGGCATTTTGCCTTTGATACTGCCGTCACATTTTTCGTCTTGGGCATGCCCTTTTCATCGTAGCTGACTACGACGCGAGCTTCCCAACGACCGTCCTTACGCTTGGTTAATGTCCCTTCGCCTGCTTTTCTGCGTTTTGCCATGGCTTCAACTCCTTTCCGAGGATGTCTGTAATATAATTCGTGACGATGTTCGCCGCGTTTTTCTGCATATCGCTCGTCACGTGCGCGTAGTGGCCCAGCGTGAAGCTCGCCTTGCTG
>OLIX01002189.1_pt1 | contig 15056 bp, 15 predicted proteins | sample 1601331 | NCBI WGS metagenome assembly OLIX01 (sample SAMEA2452120, study PRJEB22498) | human gut metagenome | biome: human feces; feature: human gut; material: feces | place: Australia | collected 2012 | reverse complement strand
AACCTGAAAAGAAAACTGACGAGTACGAACGCCGACCGGAAACCGCTGTCCCGACAGAAAAAGAACAGCCCACACCTCCGGCAACTGAGGAATCGACGCCACCGGAACCGCCGAAAGAAGAACCGACCGAGCCGGTCTTTGACATTGACTACTGGATCAGCTTTGCCAAGAGTTACGCCGAGAGCATCGGACTTACGCTCGACAGCGGAGCCGTGTATTGCTGGGATAACCCCGTCGCCGCAGGTGTAAAATGCAAATATACCGAACGGGATATTCGTGGCTATCTCGACCGATATGCCAAGGACGACGAAATCACCGATGTGTGGATTTGGTATGAGCAGACCGGAAGCTGCTCTTATGAAATCTATATCGGCTACGCATAACAACAAAACACATTTCACCCGAAACGCATCGTCATTGCACGGTGCGTTTTTTATTTCCAAGGAGGTAAAAAACACAATGAAAAAGAACCTTTTCAAGCGAGGGATGGCGGGACTGCTTTCCCTCGTGATGTGCCTGACAGCCCTTGTGGGGATCGGCACAACTACCGCCTATGCCGCAGGAGAAAGAGCCGAGGTCTACCTTGTTTCTTTTCCGAGAAGCGGCGATGCTAATATTGATTACAGCGGTACTTGGGGGCATCCCAATCTCCGGTATATGAACGGCTGGCATTCCGGTGAGTCCAAGTACACTACTATTCGAGCAATGCACTCGTATGACGGTAACATCTGTTACTGCATTGAGCCGGGAGTGCAGCAGGATACCGGCGACACTTATACCAGTAAGGACGAAACCTTTTGGGACAACCTGCCCTCAGACATCAACAGCACCATTTCCCCCTATGATATGAAGCTGTTCATCGGGCGTATTATGCAGTACGGTTACACGGGACCCATCAGCACCTCGTTGCGGTCACAGAACCCCGCTGATGCCGCAACGCTGGCGGAAGCTATGGCAACACAGGTTCTCATTTGGGAAACCGTTGTCGGTGAGCGTGACGAGGACTTCGATTATGTAAGCCCCGGTAGCTACGATGCTGTTAAGGGCGTTATCAGCACCGCCCACCCGCTGTATGACCTGTTTTGCGATTACTATGACAGCATTGAAGCAAGCGTTCAGCGTCACTCTGCCATCCCCAGCTTTATGTCCAAAAACCCGAACAGAGCGCAGAGCGTGGAACTGGAATGGGACGGTAGCGGTTACACCGCTACCCTGACAGACCACAACCGAGTGCTTTCCGATTACAGCTTTTCCGCTAATGAGGCTGGCATTTCTTTCAGCGTCAACGGAAACCAGCTCATTATCACAGCAACGGATGCTCCTTCTGACAGCGTAAGAATTACTGCCAATAAGGTTGGCTTGTCCCGTCGTGGTGTCATCACCTGGACGGACGGAACATTCAATCAAGGAAGCAGCAAGCAGGATGTTATCACCTACGCACAGTCGGTCAGTGACCCCGTGCAGGCATTCCTCAATCTGAAGGTGTCCTATGGCTCTGCCAAGATCGTCAAGACCTCGGAGGACGGCAAGGTGGATAACCTCACCTTTACCGTCACCGGCAACGGCGTCAATCAGACCGCCAAGACCAACTCCAAGGGCGAGATTCAGATCGATAACCTGATGCCCGGCGTTTACACCGTGACCGAGATGGATTACGACAAGTATGAGCCGCAGGAGTCCCGCCGTGTGACGGTAGTTTCCGGTCAGGTTTCTACCGTAAACTTCAACAACAAACTCAAGCGTGGAGATTTGCAGATCGTGAAGTCCTCGGAGGACAATCTCAACGAAGGCGTGACCTTCCACCTTTACGGCACTTCACTCTCCGGCATTGCCGTGGATGAGTATGCCGCAACCGATGCAAACGGCGTGGCGACCTTTGAAGATGTCCTTATCTCCGGTTCCACACCTTATACCGTGGAGGAAGTGGACACCGCCGTTCGCTATGTCATTCCCGAAGCGCAGTCTGCGCCTATCAACTGGAACGAGGTCACGAACCGTAACTTCCTCAATATTTTGAAGAAGTTTTCCGTGACCGTTACCAAGAGTGATGCCGAAACTGGTACGGCTCAGGGTGATGCTTCTCTTGCCGGTGCTGTTTACGGCATCTATAAGGGCGAAACGCTTGTGGATACCTATACCACCGACAAGAACGGGCAGTTCGTTACCAAGGAATATATCTGCGATAACGACTGGACGGTGCAAGAGATCACTCCCTCTGAGGGTTATCTGCTTGATACCACCGTCCATAAGGTCGGTGCAGAGCCGCAGCTTTATACCGTGGAGCATAATCAGACGGCAAATGATGTGACCGAGCAGGTCGTAAAGGGTAATATCGCCATTATTAAGCACACCGATAACGGTGAAACACAGATTGAAACACCCGAAAGCGGCGCAGAGTTTGCGGTGTATCTGAAAGCCGCAGGCAGCTACGAGGTTGCCGAGGACACCGAGCGTGATTATCTCACCTGTGATGAAAACGGCTTTGCCCAGACCAAGGATATGCCTTACGGCATCTACACCGTCCATCAGGTGTCCGGCTGGGAAGGCAGCGAGCTGATGCCCGACTTTGATGTGTTCATCTCTCAAAACGGGGCGACTTATCGCTACCTTATCAACAATGCCCCCTTTAACAGCTTCATCAAAATCGTGAAGCAGGACGCAGAAACCGGAAAGACCATTCCTTACGCCGGTGCGGGATTTAAGATTTATGACCCGGCCGGCAACCCCGTAACAATGACCTTCACTTACCCGACGCCCACCACCATTGATGTGTTCTACACCAATGCAGAAGGTTCTCTTGTCACGCCGGAAAAGCTGTCCTTTGGAAAGGGATACTCTATTGTCGAGGTACAGGCTCCCTACGGCTATGTCCTCGACGAAACGCCCGTGTACTTCGATGTCACGGAGGATAATTCCACAGAAGAAAGCGGGGTTACGGTAGTAAAAGTGGATAAGCCCAATATGGCACAGAAAGGCACCATCACCGTGGAAAAAAACGGCGAGGTGTTCTTTGGCGTTTCCGTCATCGGCGGCATTGATGAAAGCGGAAACGAACTGCCCACCATCTATCAGCCGCAGTATGAAAAGCGTGGACTTCCCGGTGCGGTCTATGAGATCATCGCCGCAGAGGATATTATCACGCAGGACGGCACTGTCCGAAATCAGAAGGGTGAGGTCGTGGACACCGTTACAACCGATGCAACCGGCACAGCCGTGAGCCGTGAACTCTATCTCGGCAAATATGAGGTTCGTGAGATCACAGCACCCCACGGGATGGTGCTCAACCCGGAACCCCACTGCGTCGAGCTTGCCTACGCCGGTCAGAATGTTGCTGTTACCGAAACGGCGACCTCTTTCGAGAACGAGCGTCAGAAGGTGGAGATCAGCCTTGTAAAGTCCATCGAGCAAAATGAGCGCTTCGGCATTGGCACAAACGGTGAAATGAAAAACATTTCCTTTGGGCTGTTCGCCGCCGAGGAAATCGTATCTGCCAGCGGCACTTCTATTCCCGCAGACGGTCTGATCGAGATCATCTCTCCGAATGAGGACGGAACGGCAAAGGTTAAGACCGACCTTCCTTTTGGAAGCTACTATGTGCAGGAGCTTGCCACCGACAGTCACTACAAGCTCTCCGATACCAAGTATCCCGTAACCTTTGGGTATGCCGGTCAGGATACAGCGGTGGTGAAAATCGCTGTCAATGATGGGAATGCTGTTGAAAACAAGCTGATCTACGGTTCTGTTTCCGGCAAGAAGGTCGATGAAAACGGCAGTGCTCTCGGCGGTGCGCTGATTGGACTGTTCCGCACGGATAACGGCGAGTTTACAAAGGAAAACGCTCTGATGACTACCACTTCTGCTGAAGATGGTAGTTTTTCTTTTGAGAACATTCCTTACGGCACTTGGTATGTCCGTGAGATCGAACAGCCCGCCGGCTTCGTGCTGGATGACACCATCTATCCCGTGACCATCGGCGCAGACGGGCAGGTCGTGGAGATCGAAATCGTCAACAGGTATGTCCGTGGAAACATCCATCTGACCAAGGTGGATTCCGAATATCCTGACAATAAGCTAACCGGAGCAACCTTTGAGGTCTACAAGGACAGTAACGCAAACGGCAAGCTGGACGACAGTGATGAACTGCTCGGCACACTGACCGAAAAGGAAATCGGTGAATACGGTATGAACGACCTGTTCTACGGTCGCTACTTCGTCAAGGAAACCAAAGCCCCGGAGGGGTTTGTCCTTGATACCGGCGTGTATGAAGTGATGATCGACACCAACGGCAAGACCTACGAGGTGGAGAACAAGGCAGGCGTCGGCTTCATCAATGATGCGATGCGTGGCAACCTGAAGATTGTTAAAACCTCCTCTGACGGCAAGGTCAAGGGCTTCGCTTTCCGAATTACCGGAGCAAATGGCTATGACATTATCCTTGAAACCAATGACAAGGGTGAGATCTTCATTGACGGGCTTCGCATCGGGGACTACACCATTTCTGAGGTAAGCAACTCGGCTTCTTCGATGTATGTTATCCCTGCTGACAAGAAGGCAACGGTCAAGCTCGGCTCCACAACCATTGTGGAGATGCACAATGTTCTGCGTGATACGCCTAAGACCGGCGATACCACCAATCTGCCGCTGCTCTATGCCCTTGCAGGACTGTCCGCAGTGGGCATTGCGGTGTGCGGCGTTATCGGATTCAAGAAAAAGAAAAAGGAGGATCGTAACTAATGGAACCTAAAACCATCGTGGCTATCGTATTGGTAGCCTTTATCATCGGCGGCTTTATCTTCTTGCAGATTAGATTGAAAAACAAGAAGTGAGCTGATTATCCAAGGGGCGGAGCCAAAACTCCGCCCCTTTTCTACTACCCGAAGGAGGGATTTAATGAATCAACAGAAAACTATGGAAAGCCGTGTGCTTTCTATCTTAAAGGACTGCCCGAGAGCAAGGTTCGACGATATGATCCTTATTATGCACTACTACAATCGCTATGCGACTTATCTCAGAGCCGGTGAACTGCCTCTCAATGACCTTGCGTTCAACTACAAAGTTTACGGACTGCCGTGCTTTGAAACTATCCGCAGGGCAAGGCAGCGTGTGCAGTCGCTTTTTCCGGAATACTCCCGCAACGCCGAGCAGGATGATATGGTTATCATCATCGGCATTCTCTGAGGTAACGGCTATGGAAAATGAAAAGAGAATGGTCGGTGATTACACCGTCCTCTGCGCCGTGAATATCGGCTGCCGTGAAATCATCCTTGCCGAGAATGAGCAGAGTACCAACGGTGAACGCTTCCTCTGTTGCTACGGAGAGCGCAACGACATATTTGAGAAGTTTACCGAATGCGCTGTTGGCGACGACTATATTGATGCTAGCTATCTATTATTTCTGACGGACGAAAGCCAAAGCAAAAGCTGTTGAGATAGGTTTTGCCCCGCTTTTCAAGCAAAACAGAGGACATTCCCACTTCCTCCGGCGTTTCGGACGAAGTGGTAAAGAACACATCCCCAACCTCAACTTCGTTTTGTTTAGGATCGATTTCTATCGGTTCAGTCATTTCGGGATTACTGATCGGATTGGAGAAAACATTCATATAGGTTACAAATCGAGCCTGTCCGTGACCAAAATCCGCTTTCGTTTTTCCTGACAATCCTGTGTATGTTTCTCCTATATCTCCGAGCTTACGCTGTTCCCAAGCTATCCGGTCGCAGTCGAGCTTGTTCAGGTGCGAAATATGGGAAGTAAGTTTGAAATTTCGGGATTTATGGTTGCTAATTCGGGATTATATGCTATAATATAAGATGTGTTTTAGCACTTACTCGCAGGTTGAGAGAAAGGAATGATACGATGGCTGTAAGCTATAAAAAACTTTGGCACATTCTGCTTGATCGAGATATGAAGAAAAGAGATTTGCAGGAAGCTGCTGGACTCACTAAATACGCAATCAATAAGCTCAGTCGTGATGAAAATGTAAGCACTGAAGTGTTGGGAAAAATCTGCTCAGCTTTGAATTGCACGACTGACGACATTATGGAGTTTGTTCCCGACGAGAAGTGAGTCCGTTTTATGGGACACTAATTGTTGTATCATAACAGTGGGGTAGTATATTGCCCTTAAAAAAGAAAAAGGATGGGTTCACAGGATGAATAAGCAACAGCTTGCTCAGAAAATATGGGCTTCCGCAAACCAAATGCGTTCCAAAATCGAAGCGAATGAATATAAGGATTACATACTTGGCTTTATCTTTTACAAGTATCTATCTGATAAAGAAATCAAATTCTTGAAGGAAAATGACTATGACGACGAACTTCTGAAAACCGTATCAGAAGAAGATGATGAAACGGTTAAGTGGGTTCAAGAGAATATTGGCTACTTTATTGCCTATAAAGACCTCTTTTCTACTTGGCTCTCGATGGGTAAGGACTTTGATGTTTCAAATGTCCGTGATGCGCTCTCTGCGTTCAGCCGGTTGATTTCCAACACGCACAAAAAGGTGTTTGATAAGGTATTCGACACTTTGCAAACGGGTCTTTCCAAACTTGGCGATAGCTCCGGTTCACAAACAAAAGCAATCAGCGGACTTCTGACGCTGATAAAGGATATTCCTATGGACGGCAAGCAGGACTACGATGTTCTCGGCTTTATCTACGAATATCTTATCAGTAACTTTGCGGCTAATGCCGGAAAGAAGGCAGGCGAGTTCTACACCCCGCACGAGGTATCTCTGCTGATGTCTGAAATCGTTGCAAGCCACTTGAAGGGCAAAAGCGAAATCAAAATTTACGACCCGACAAGCGGTTCGGGATCGTTGCTTATCAATATCGGTCAGAGCGTTGCCAAATATATGACCGATGACAACAACATCAAATACTTCGCTCAGGAATTGAAGGAGAACACCTACAACCTGACCCGAATGAATTTGGTTATGCGTGGCATCAAACCGGATAATATCGTCACTCGTAACGGCGATACTCTTGAGGAGGATTGGCCGTACTTTGACGAAAATGATCCGGTGAATACCTATAATCCTCTCTATGTGGATGCGGTCGTGTCCAATCCGCCGTATTCGCAGGCTTGGGACCCGTCCAACAAAGAGGGAGATCCTCGTTATGCTCGTTTTGGACTTGCTCCCAAAGGAAAAGCCGACTATGCTTTCCTGCTTCACGATCTGTTCCATATCAAGCCGGACGGCATTATGACAATCGTTCTTCCCCACGGCGTACTGTTCCGTGGCGGTGAGGAAGGTGAAATCAGAAAGAATCTGATAGAGAATAACCATATCGACGCCATTATCGGGCTGCCTGCAAATATCTTCTTCGGGACAGGAATTCCTACCATCATTATGGTGCTGCGTCAAAAGCGTGAGAATACAGATGTCCTTATCATCGATGCATCCAAGGGATTTATCAAAGAGGGTAAGAATAACAAGCTCCGTGCGTCTGACATTAAACGCATTGCAGATACTTTTATCAAGCGTGAAAGCGTTGCGAAGTTTTCACGAGTCGTCAGTCGAGAAGAAATTCGCAGCAATGATTATAACTTGAACATTCCTCGCTATGTTGATTCCTCTGAAGCTGCCGAGCATTGGGATGTCTATGCGTCTATGTTTGGCGGTATCCCGACAGCAGAAATTGACGAGATGAGCGAATTCTGGACGGCGTTCCCTGCGCTGAAAAAGGCGTTGTTTACCGAGAGTGGCATTCCTTATGTGAATGTGTCTACCCCTGATATTAAGAGTGCCATCAAGAGCCACCCTGATGTGGTCGGGTTTGAGAAAACTTTTAACGCCGCCTTTTCCACTTTCCCGGCATTCCTGAAAGAAGAACTTATCGACCGGATGGGAAGCATCGAAATCTCTAAGGCTGAAACCGTTCTGAGTGCTGATATTTTCGAGCGACTGAAAGATATTCCACTTATCGACAAATATGCGGCGTTCCAGCTTCTTGACGACGATTGGACAGGTATTTCCATCGACCTCGAAATGTTGCAAACCGAAGGCTTTGCTGCAACAAAGAAGGTCGATCCGAACCTTGTCATCAAGAAAAAGGACGGTAAAGATCAGGAAGTTCAAGAGGGCTGGGTAGGTCATATTATCCCGTTCGACTTGGTACAGGCGACTTTGCTCTCCGCAGAAACGGACGAGCTTCACGGTTTGGAAAGCCGTTTGGCGGAAATCCCTTCTGAGTATGAGTCTATCCTTGATGAAATGACAGAGGAGGATAAAGAGAGCTGCAACGATGTTCTCACCGAGGAAGGCGATGCTTTCGTTCCGAAAGAAGTATCCAAAAAGATTAAGGAACTGAAGAAAGACCGTTCTCCTGAAAGCGTTGCGCTTCGTACACTCTTAGAAAAGGTAGAGTCTTTGGTCAAGAGCGAGAAAGAAATCAAGGCGGAGATCAAGGCAAAGAGTGCTGCGTTGCAGGCAAAAACAAAGGATACGATTGAAAGACTGAGCGACGAGCAGGCTTTGGATCTGCTCGAAAAGAAGTGGATTGCTCCTCTCATTGAGAGCATTCACAAACTGCCTGATACCGTAATCGACAGCTTGGTGAGCAAAATTCAAGCCCTTCAAAACAAGTATGCTACAACTTTCTTCGAGGTCGAACAGCAGATCAGCGAAACCGAAGCAACGCTTTCGGGAATGATCGATGACCTTGAGGGTAATGAGTACGATATGCTGGGACTTAATGAGTTGAAGAAATTGCTGGGAGGTAGTGCAGAATGACGAAAAAATCAGATGCTCCCGCAATTCGCTTCAAAGGATTCTCAGACGCTTGGGAACAGCGTAAGTTTGAAGAAATCGCTGTGCGATCATCGGTAATATGCTCCGATGATACCCTTCCAAGAGTTGAATATGAGGATATAGTGTCAGGTACAGGTCGGCTCAACAAAGACATCTACGCCAAGCAAAGTAGCAAATCAGGCATCGTATTTCATCAAGGTGATGTCCTTTACGGAAAACTCCGCCCATACTTGCAAAACTGGCTTTTGCCCACATTTGATGGGCTTGCTGTGGGCGATTTTTGGGTATTGCAGCCTCAAAATGCTGATAGCAGCTTTCTATATCGATTGATTCAGAGCCGGCAATTCGATGAAGTAGCTAATCAATCGACCGGGACGAAAATGCCGAGGGCAGATTGGAAATTGATGTCCAAAACGGTGTTCTCCATCCCGTCAAACATTAGTGAGCAGGCTGCTATTGGTACATACTTTACGGCACTCGACAACCTTATCACCCTTCATCAGCGTAAGTGCATTTCTTTTACTGGAAGGGCGGGTAGGCTTATCTCGACCGTAAACAAAAAGCGAATTACTTCTTCTTGGGAACAGCGTAAGCTATCCGAAATTACAGATAAAGTCACGGAGAAAAATGCCGGACTACAATATGTAGAAACATTTACAAACTCTGCTGAGTTCGGAATTATAAGTCAAAGAGATTTCTTTGACCACGATATAGCAAAGCTGGGCAGCTTGGATGGGTACTACATTGTAAAAAACGAGGACTTTGTTTATAACCCTCGTATCTCTACTTCCGCACCAGTTGGACCGATAAACCGCAATAAACTTGGAAGAACGGGCGTAATGTCACCGCTATATACCGTCTTTCGCCCGCACGATATTGACACGACTTATTTGGAGTACTTTTTCAAGTGCGGCTATTGGCATTCTTTTATGAATTTCAATGGTGATTCCGGCGCAAGGTCAGACAGGTTCTCGATTAGAGACAATGTGTTTTTTCAAATGCCTATACCTATACCAGATATAGATGAGCAGAGAAAAATTGGCGAGCTACTAACTTGCCTTGACAACCTTATCACCCTTCATCAGCGTAAGCCATTTTTAATGAAATGGAGGACTTCTGATGCTAACAGAAACCAAACGAACAGACTTGTTCTGTGAATATTATGCAAAATGGATTACGGTGTATAAGAAGGGTGCAATCAGAAAGGTGACGATGGATAAGTACCTGATGACGCAGAAATGGCTCGTTAAGCTCATCCCGAACCTGAGAGTATGTGATATGAACCGGATCGCTTATCAGCAGCTGTTGAACGACTATGCTGAGTTCCACGAGCGCCAAACAACAATGGATTTCCACCACCAGCTCAAGGGAGCTATACTTGACGCCGTTGACGAGGGCTTGATTGAAAGAGATCCAACTCGCAAGGCAATCATCAAGGGGAAGCCACCGGTTGCTAAGAAAATTAAGTATCTCAATCAGTTTGAGCTACACACGCTGCTGATCTCGCTTGACCTGAAGGATAAGGTGAATTGGGACTACTTTATCCTGTTGGTAGCAAAGACGGGGATGCGCTTTTCTGAAGCACTGGCTCTTACCCCGAAAGACTTCGACTTTGCCCATCAAACACTGTCCATAAGCAAGACTTGGGACTACAAGGGAAAGGGCGGCTTCCAGCCTACGAAAAATAAGTCGTCTGTGCGGAAAATTCAAATTGACTGGCAAACCGTCATTCAATTTTCTGAATTGGTAAAGCACCTTCCCGAAGATAAGCCCATCTTTGTCAACTCCACTGTCTACAATTCGACGGTGAACGACATTCTCGGCAGGCATTGCAAAGCCTGTAACATCCCAGTCATCTCTGTCCACGGATTACGGCATACACACGCTTCTTTGCTGTTATTTACGGGCGTTTCCATTGCGAGCGTTGCCCGGCGTCTTGGACATTCGAGTATGACCACTACGCAAAAAACCTATCTGCACATCATTCAGGAACTTGAAAACAAAGACATCGACTTGGTGATGCGCTCTCTTTCGGGTTTGAGCTAAAAAAACAAAACCGGCTTGCGCTGATTAAAGGTGATAAAAAAGATGCCATCCGAAAGGGTGGCATCTTAGTTATTTGTCGTATCGTAGAAAATCGTTACAATGCTCCTGTTGGCGCAAACGGTAGCCCTGAGAAATCAGCGTATCGGCTTTTAGAGCGACAAGGTTAATATCTGAATTCAATGTCCGTGCGATCTGCTGCGTGTCGTATCCTCTTTCTGCAAGTTCAAGGAAGTCCTCATCTGATAGGGAAATCTGTGCGGCAAAGAGATTGGCTTCGTACTCCATACGGTTGTCCCTCATATTGAAGATCTCAAACTCTTTGAAGCCCCCGACTTTCGTGGCTTCCTCCCGGTGTAAAGCATCGTGCCCCAATTCGTGAAGAAGCACGATATTTTCCATAACCGGATGCAGATCATTTTTGACAAAGATGAAGCGATTACGCATCAAGACTTTATATGCTCCACGCTGTTCATTGAACGGATAATACATTACCTCGATTCCTAATTCCCTTGCTATTCTGAGAGGATCACGGGTTCCGCATTGAGCAACGATGGAGTTTGCTTTTTGTACGATTTCCGAAGTGCTTACATACATCGGCTTCACCCCTTTTCAGTTTGTTCCTGTTTCCATTCTAACACACAATGTGTCCCATAAACGGGACTCAGTCCTGCTTGCCCTTAGAACGGTACTTCTTTGGGGTGTACTTTTTGTTTTTCTCTTTCGCAAGCCAATAGGCATCCATAATAGCTTGCATCATAACATCCATATCATCCTGTGCCAACTCACCGCCGGTAAACAAACCGGTTACTTCATCTGTGAGCTGTTGCGCTTGTTTGGCACCTCGTGCGCCATACTGCTCCGCAGCCTGAGCAACGAGCATACCATCCGTACCGAGAAGCTGATCCACGGAAATATTAAGTGCCTTTGCCAGCTTCTCCGCTGCATCCAAGCGAGGACGAGAGGTTCCGCATTCGTATCTCTGTATGGTACGGGGGGAAACACCGGAAACCTTTGCAAGCTGCTCCTGCGTCATATCCTTTTTTTCTCTCAGCCCTTTTAATCTGTCGCTGAACTTCATTATCAATTCCCTCCATAAGATTTCTATTTTTAGCAACACGACACTTTTTTCGTCACTTCTTATTGACACGACATTGGTGTCGTGCTATAATCTGAATCACAACAACGACACTTCTGTCGTGTTCATATGATACAACACGACACTTTGGTTTGTCAAGAGGTTTCGCAGAATTTCCAAGAAATAAGGTGATTTAGTTGAGCAGATCAATACTGCATTGCGATATGAACAACTTTTATGCGTCGGTTGAATGTATGCTCGACCCGGCTTTGAAGAAATATCCTGTCGCAGTCTGTGGTTCGGTGGAAGAACGACACGGTATTGTTCTCGCCAAAAACTACGCCGCAAAAGCCTTTGGGATAAAAACCGGCGATGCTGTATGGCAAGCGAAGCAGAAGTGCAGAAACCTTGTTGTAGTGCCTCCGCACTTTGAGGAGTACATCAAATACTCTAAACTTGCAAGAAATGTCTACCAGCGCTACACAGATCAAGTCGAGCCGTATGGAATGGATGAGTGCTGGCTTGACATCAGCGGAACAGACTACACCTTTGGTTCCCCTGAAAAGGTGGCAAATGACATAAGAGAAACTATCAAGTTTGAGCTGGGGTTGACCATCTCAGTCGGTGTGTCTTTCAATAAGATATTTGCCAAGCTCGGTTCGGATATGAAAAAGCCGGACGCTGTGACAGTCATTCCGAAGGATAGCTTTCAGGAAAAAATATGGGGACTCCCCGCAGCGGACTTGCTCGGTGTGGGACGGGCAACGCAGCGTGTATTAGATAGCTATTGCATTAGAACCATTGGCGATTTGGCTAAGACCGATCCTGACTTTCTGAACCGACGGTTCGGTAAAAACGGAATTGCCCTTTGGCAGTATGCAAACGGTAATGACCGATCCCGTGTTATGAACGCCGACTTTGTTTCTCCGGTTAAGAGCGTGGGACACGGAATTACCACCATCGAAGATTTGGAGAACGACGAGCAGGTGTGGCCCGTCTTTCTCGAATTGACGCAGGACATCGGACATAAACTCCGTGTCCACAAAAAGTGTGCGGATGGAGTCGCCATTCACATACGGGACAACACACTTTTTTCAAAGCAATGGCAAACGGCATTGGATATGCCTACACAATCCCCAATGCTGATCGCAAAAGCGGCTTTTGCCCTCTTTGAAAAAAGATACGACTGGAGGAACCCAATTCGCTCAGTCACGATTCAGGCAATCAACTTGGTGCCACAGGACACGCCCCGACAAGTCGATTTGTTTATGAACATCGAAAAGATTGAGAAAGCAGAAAGGCTCGACCAGTGCATTGAAACCATTCGCCAGCGATTCGGCAAGAACAGCATCCGCAACGGCATCCTTTTTCAAAATCTCCGGATGCCGAGTGAAAAGCCTGAGATTACTATGCCGACCGGGGTGCTTTGTTAAGGAGGTCAGTATGATTAGTACAAGCAGTAACAAGATTGATGAAATTGTTGTGCCTGATGAGATCGAAACCTATGTTTCGATGCCGTCCTGTTTGTTGCAGGGGTGCAGCAATGATCTGATTATTTTCCGTGCAGATGGAGGGAACCATTTCACTCACTACGGCATTTATGAGGGAATGTTTCTTATCTTTGATGTCAGCAAGGAATTCAAGGACGGACGCCTTTCCTGCTATCTGAACAATTCCGGCGATGATCGTCCTAAGTTCAAAGTTTCTGACAAGCCATTGGATGGCTATCGCCATTTTGGTAGGCTGGTTGCCAGTATGAAGAATTATGAGGTGTAAGGATGGAAGAAGAACGGCGCAAGGTATATGTGGAAGTCGATGTTACCCATAAGACGGATGGAACGGCTCGACCCCGAAAAATCAAATTTGAAGATGGTGAGGTCTACGAGATCGACCGTGTAAGGCACTGCTGTCGTGCGGCATCGACCAAGGTCGGTGGAACAGGGCTTCGTTATACGGTAATGATATGCGGCACGGAAACCTTCCTTTTCGATGAAGAAAACGGAAAGTGGTTTGTAGAAGGCAAGAAAAGAGCAGTTCTCTAAGGATGCCACCATTCATCAGCCCTGAAAGCGTCAAGGAACTTAATGAGGTGATGTGCGTGACAAAAGATAATTGGACACCTACGGTCGGATGTCAAAAGCATCACCGTAAATGAGATGTTCGATCTTTGGTGTCAGCTCAAAAGGGGAATCAAGGACAGCACATTCAAGAATTATATTTATATGTATGAGCTGTTTGTAAAACCGTCTTTCGGAAAGAACCGACTTGTCCAAGTAAAAAAGTCTGATGTGCGGAAGTTCTACAACTCCCTTGCTGACGGCAAGGTTCTGAAGATTGCCACGATAGATAATGTCCATAATGTACTCCACCAAGTCTTTCAGGTAGCAGTCGATGATGGAATGATTCGACAGAACCCAACAGACAATATGCTCAAAGAACTGAAGCTCTCCCACGGCTTTGAGCGTGAGAAGAAAGAGGCATTGACCGTGGCTCAGCAGAAGTTGTTCTTTGACTATATGCTCAGCCATCCCAAGGACACCCACTGGTATCCAGTGTTCTATGTTATGGCAAACACGGGGATGCGAGTCGGTGAGATCACCGGGCTTCGCTGGAGCGACATTGACTTGAAAAAGGGCATTATCCGAGTCAACCACACGCTTGTCTATTATAATCACCGTGACGAAAAGGGCTGCTACTTTTCCATCAACACGCCCAAGACAAAAGCCGGTGAACGAGAAATCCCGATGACCGAGGGGGTGAAACAAGCCTTCTTAATGGAGCGAGAGTTTCAATCTCAGGCTGAAATCAGCAGTAAGAGCCGAGTGGACGGCTATGACGACTTTATTTTTGTCAACCGTTACGGGGATGTTCAAAATCAGGGAAACCTCAACAAAGCACTCCGCCGTATGATGCGAGATTGTAATGATGAAATCCTCGAAAAATACGGAGCAGAATCTGATCCGGTTCTGCTGCCACAGTTCAGTTGCCACATTCTCCGGCACACATTCGCAACAAGACTATGTGAGTCGGGAGCAAACCTTAAATTCATTCAGAGCATCTTGGGACACGCTGATGTATCGACGACGATGAATATCTATGTTGATGTGACCGACGCTCTGAAAAAGAAAGAGATCACCGCCTTTGACGACTATATGACAACCAAGCTGGAAACTTGAAGAAAAGCA
>OLIX01002176.1_pt1 | contig 15106 bp, 10 predicted proteins | sample 1601331 | NCBI WGS metagenome assembly OLIX01 (sample SAMEA2452120, study PRJEB22498) | human gut metagenome | biome: human feces; feature: human gut; material: feces | place: Australia | collected 2012 | reverse complement strand
CCCCTTTATACCTTTGCCGGGGACAGGCACTGGATGCACGAACATCTAGCTAAATGGCATTGCTGGATTGTATTTCGTCAAAACGTTGATTTATTAATCTCCATATTTGATCAAATAATTGATATAAATTTTTTTCTCCAGTATTGTTTATAGCTTCTTGAATTTTCAGTAAATTATTTGAATTATCATATGCTCTTCGCATCCAAAATTTTACTTTATCTTCATTATCCTCATCTTCGTACCCTATCGCCATTTCAATAAAAATCATAATTTCAATTTCTTTTGGCAATTTTATATTTTTTCTTTTAAAACGTTTTTTGCAGTATTCATTTACTATTAATTCGCATTCTTCCATTTTCCATTCTGAATGTAGTTCTAAATCTACACCCATAACCTTTATAATTAGGCTATATATGGAGCATTTTTCTAGCAATTTCTTATTTTTATCAAAAAGCCGTGGAAATTTATTTTCTGTCTCTTCCTCAATATTATTAATCATTTTAACATAAAGGCATATCAAAGTGAACGCTGCTGTTTTATTATCTGTTTTCATACTATCCAAATGTGTCATATACATTTTTATTAAGTCATCCATTTTAGGAATCTTATCTCTATAATATACAATACAGTTAACAAAATCTTCTAAATTTTTTTTAGCACATATTCCACTCTCATTATCCATTATTCCTACTATTCTATGATACGATACATCTTCTAAGTCAAAAACCCCCGGTATTTCAGCTTCCCAATCCAAGTCAAGTTCCGACTTAACTTCAGGTAATGACAATGTGTAATTATATATTACATCCCATGCCACTCGTAACAATCCACTATATGTAAAATATATGTCATGCTCACTTTCAAATATATCATTTAATTTCGAAATTCTTGCATTTGTAAGATGTTTTATTAAAGGTTTTAATGTATGCACATATTTAGATCTGCTATTATATGCATTTGCTAAAGCAACACTAAACTCATCTCTTCCTACAATTTTTCTTCCTTGTTGATTATTAAAAAAATCTTCATTAACATTTTTCTCTATAAACATACAAAATCTTTTAGATAATTTTAAATGCTCGTCCCTTATCAGAATCTCTTTAATTTTTTCTACATGCTCAGAATCCATTGTCTTAAAAACTTTTTCCAGAGCATTCTTCTTATCCTCTTTATAATCATCCCATACCGGAATATATGAATCATAGTTTTGTGCTAATGATTCCAAACAATAAACCAACATAGAATAAGCTAAGCTGATATTTTCGTTCAGTGAATTTATAGATAGATTATATGCAACTATGCAATTAAATATTTTTATATAATCGTCCCTTTTTAATCCTATTAAATGTTCAAAAAAGGCCGAAAAACTTTCTACATCTTTTTCAGATAATTTCCGATTAGTATCCAATATCAACGATAAGTAATCTCTCGGCACAGGATATTTATTTTGTCCTTTTTCTCGACACATTTTTTCTATAATCAATTTATTCTCATCAACTACTCCATTTAATCCAAATGCCATTATATTTTTTAATTGCCGGACAACTTCCTCTTTTCCCACATTTACCATACTAAATTCACTATGAATTTTCTCTAATTGATTATCATAAAAAACATTATATTCTGCAATATCATCACCGGATTCAACTGACTCAAGTTTAATATGTCCAATTTGTTTAGTATTTTCGATTTTTACATTGGAATATAATTTTGCCTGACATTCATTATGATATCTATTTTCACTTTTATAAAACTTCCCAGTAATTATCTGTAACATATTTTCTTCTCCTCATATAATAGATATAATGCAATACTATGTCTAGTCCCACTATATTTGCCTTTTATCATTCTTTCCATGATTTAACCTCATCTTAAAAATATCTAATTTTAAATTCACGTCCTAAGTATACATCTACACATATATTTTTCTTCATCCTTTCACTTATTGCTTCACATATTTTTCCATCAGCATACACGCAACAAATTCTTTCTCTATTTCTTGCAAAATAATTTATATAAACCAACTTACGTTGCCATATACTCCAAACATTAATTAAAAGTTGTGCGCAATGTAATATTCTTTCGTTTAAATCCTTATCTAAATATAGATCATGTATGTCAACTTCAATTTTATTTTCATCCAAATTAATATTACCCAATTCAAAACCTTGAGACAATAAACTAATCCTAAATTGCTCCTTTTTAATTACCTGTCTAAAAGATGCTTTTTCTAATTGATAATCCTTTGGAATATCATCAATAAAATCAAAAACAAATATACATCTAGCTATATTAAGAATATTTGATGCCATGACTATTTTATACAAATATTTTTCCAATTCTTGCATAGAAATTTTCATACTATTTATATTATTTTTTCCATAGCTACATACTATATTTCCATCATCATCAAGAGCATACATATGATGATATGCAATATTTCTCCAATCAGATAATTTCATTTCACCGGGCTGTACTAGCAATACTGATTTCATCATGCCTTTATCAAGTATATTATTGATGATTACACCCAAATCTTGTTTTCTTATTTTTTCATAGTCAACACTTCCTTTATGTTGTAAACATATCAATGCATATAATTCTTGCATAATATGTTTGGTCGATACTTCTAAAACTGATCCTATACGTTGAAAAATTTGAACCATTTTTTCATAAACATCTTTTTCCTGTAAATTTAATTTACTATTTCGAATGCTACACATTTTATTCTCATCTTCCACCATTGTAGAATAAGTTGATAAAATAATATTCCAAGATTCCTTATTATAATCCTTATTTGCTTTTTTATAACATTCGATTACTTCCCCAATTCCTTGAAAAAATTCATTTTCATTCTCATATCTCAAAAAAAATTCAAAAGCAGATAATATTTGACTATTATAAGCATACTTGTTTAACGCATCTACATGAGTAAAATATGGCTCTAATGTCTCAACAACTTTTTTCTTTATATCATCTGGCGAGTATCCTTTCTGTACTGCGTCACTTAACATATCACCTATCATTTTATCCTCCTTTCATTGGTAACAATAGTGCATACAAAATTTTATCCTATATATAGTTCAAAAACATTCATTATCTCTATATTTCATAAGTTTCAAGAGAAAAAATAAGCTCGTCGATCGTCCGGACACATTCATCCGTCCGATACAAAATATCTTTACTCCAAAATCGTAAAACAAACCATCCTTTCCCATGAAGCTCTGCTTCTATTTTACGATCTCTTTCTATATTGCCTTGGATTTTATTCAGCCAAAACTCAGCATTGTTACTATGTTCTAACTGATCTTTGAGACTACTATACTTATTACTTTTATAGCCACTCTCAAAATTTTTTCCATGAAAAAATTCACTATCAACAAATATGCAAATTCTATATTTAGTCAAAACAATGTCTGGTTTTCCCGGAAGTTGTTTATAATTTTTCCGATATCTATATCCCTTACGCCATAAAGCTTTTCTTAACAACACCTCAGGTTTCGTATTTTCAGACCTAATATGTTGCATATTTTTATGCCGCTGTTCTTTTGTAAGTACGTCAGTCATTGTTTCTCCTCATATAACAGATTAATCACTTTGCATATTCTTTGCTTATCACATTGTATGAGCACTTTTACTTTCCACGCTCTTTATCCTTCAAAAAGCATTTCATCTATTTCTATAATCTGCTTAAACAATGCAACAAGAACATCAACGCAAATACTATTTCCTGCCATTTTTATCATTTTCTCATTTGTTAGCAGTTTTTTTCCTTTTAGATATTCTGGATTGATACTAATTGCTCTTTCATAATCCACCTCATCAAATCCCATCAGCATAAAGCATTCTCTTGAAGTCAAATATCTCCATTTTGCTTTTCCTTCCTTTCCATTTACATACGTTATAAGTCCCGAATTAGGATTTCTATCCTGCTTTGTTGTTACCGTATTTACATAAATCTCTTTTATTCTTTTTCCATCATACAGCATATCGTTTTCCCGAAAAATTTTCTCCCGCGAAGGTGTATTGTTCGGTTGACTTGCATCTGCTTCTTCTTTATATATTTTTTTACTATAATCTAATCGAAGAATATCTTTTAAATAGAATGCCCTACTTTGAAATTTTTTTGCAATTTTAACTTCCTCAAGATCATAATCACTGAAATACTGGTTAAGTTCAAAGAGCTTTTTAGTATCTCCATCTATGCGAATGCTAATCATATAGGCGCGTTCTCTTTTCTGAGGTACCCCAAAATTCTTTGCATTGAGCCTATATATCTTATTAAAATATCCCAAGCTTTCAAGTGTTGTTTTCCAATCATCAAAATCCGCTTTATGAGTCGATGATAAAATGTTTGTTACATTTTCCATTACAAGAAAACGTGGTAATTTTCTGCCTTCATCATACATTTCCTTTAAAATTCTTTCAACTTCCCAAAGCATTCCAGACCTATTATGCGCTCCTCGTGCAATTCCACTTTTATTACCATGCCAGCATCCGCACAAAGATAAATCCTGGCATGGAAAAGAATATGTAAATAGGTCAATATCTTCTTCAATATCCTTTCCATGCACATCCGTAATACTTACAAGATTCTTCGTTTCCCTAATTGCAGTATATATAAGTCTTCTTACTTCAGCAGAAATACGCCCCAACATCTTTTCATCTGTCGGCTTTTTTCCATCCATGCTTAACGTTATACTCTGCAAAAATGAAGATATCTCCTCATCAGAAACAGATGCATACCGTGACATGTCTACCTTCCCCTTATGAATCTGGCAATATGCAATTATTGCTCTAATATCCCAGTCGCAAGTATTTACTATCTGATAATTTATACCTATTTTTTCTAATGCTTTTGCCTGTGCGCCAATTCCACTAAAAGTTTCAACTACTCTAAACATTTATTTACCATGCTGTATAAGTGATGCCTTCCAAATCTATCGTGTACTCTATATGAGTAATATAATCTGGATACTTTCCTTCCTTAAATGAGTTCTGCACTATTCTCGGAAATTTATCATCAACTTCATACTTCCGTTTCTCCAATATTTTATACTTTTTATTTCTAATATTAGCACCTCTCTCAAACCCTTGTTTTTCGAGTTCAAGTTCAAGTTTTCCTTCATCATACCCTACATCAGTAAGAATATTTTTTATTTCGTTTATAGATCTTCCTTCTAAGGATTCTTCAAGTCTGCAAAAATAAATAAACAGTCTTTTTTTATGCTCCAACTGATGCTGTCCAGAAATAGTTATTTCTGTCCCATAACGTTTAATTGTTGATTTTACCTCGCAGCTTTCATCCGCACACTCAATATCATGACTACTCATTCTTGTTGCTGCCCACTCAGTTGTAGGATCCATTTTGTATTTATAAAGCAGTACCGTCATTTCCGCAATTACATTATAAACTTGAAGTTCTCTATTTGTATTTCCTACCATTTCCTTCCATTTTGACCACCATACATATGGATTTGAAAGCAATTCTTCTCTGTTTTTTCCATTCTCTCCCGGATCAACAAATTCAGCACACATTGCTGCAAATTCATAGCGATACTCTTCAAATGCTGAACGAAGAATCAGGTAGTTTTTCATCTTTTTTCTATCTATAGAAAGATAACCTGTATGAAATCGGCAATTATTAAATTTTTCAGAGATTTCCATCTTATCATTAACTTCGATTGCAACACCATATCCGTCTGAAATTCGAATAACATATGCCGGATATTTATCTGGTAATGACTGTATTCTAATTGCACCTGGTGTAGGAATAGATGCAAATCCTTCTCTAATTTCTTTTATGACTTCCATTTTTCATTCTCCTCAAACACTGTTTTCACCTGAGTCGCCACTGAATAGGCCAACAAAGGAGGCACAGCATTTCCTATCTGTTTAAATGCATCCCCCATCGAGCAGTCAAAAAAGAAATCATCCGGAAAAGATTGAATCCTTGCTGCCTCTCGAACAGAAATTCCACGAGGTTCAACTGGATGTATATGACTATATGTATCTTTGGATAAATGCGCAATAAGTGTATATGAAGGCTTATCTAATTCAAGCTTTCGCCATTTTCTTTCAAATTTTTCTCTGTCATACACAGGAACCATTCTCTTTTGAAGCCTTATATACTCATCGGTTCCTAGTTTATATCCAAATATTTCAGCTTCTTTCTCAAATAATTCATCAGCAATACGAGATGCCGCTGTATAATCATCCCCCTGTTTCATATGGCTAAAAATTATAAAGTCTCTTCGATTATTTCTAAAGGCATTTGCAGAAGACGCAAAACTTTCTACACCATACCAGTTTCGCATTTTTTTCTGATATTCATTTTGGGGCTCACAAACATAATCCATTTCTTCATTCAGCTTTACATTTCTATATTTTGAATTAGGTGATGGAAATAATACTGGCAAATCAGAAAATGCCTCACCAACTGTTACCCAGCTATTAGTTGCTTTTTCAGAAGAAACTGGTAATTTAAAATGCTGGTTCTTCAAAAAAGAATCAAACCTTTTCTGATATGTAGTTTGATGACCATCTTCACAACGATGTGTTGGTATTGGTAACTCAATAGCTCCGTCCACGGTTTCTTTTATGGCAAACACAAAAACGCGTTCTCTCAACTGCGGCACACCAAAATCTGCTGAATTCAAAACTGTCCAATATGCTTTATAACCATGTTTTGTCAATGAGCCGCATACTATCTCTGGTATATTCATATCACCAAAGTTTGTTGATTCTGGAACGTTTTCCATTATAACAGCCCTCGCATCAAGCTCATATACAAATCTGAGAAAATCCTGATACAAGTATCCTCTAGCATCCCGAATATTTTCGCGATCATCTCCCAATGAACGAAGTTTAGCCCTCCCTGCAAGTGAATATGCCTGGCAAGGTGGTCCTCCTATAATTATACAGCCTTCTTCTCCAAACTTATCCTTAAAAACATATGAGTCTATTTCTGTTATATCTCCACATAAGTGAGTTTGTTCTCTGCCATATCTGAAATCGAGATTATATGATATTGTTTGGCAAGCTTCCGGCATCAGTTCTATACCAGCAACTATGTCAAACCCAGCTTTCTCAAATCCCAATGCAAGTCCTCCACATCCAGAAAAAAGATCTATTATTTTAGGTAGCATTTAATTCAACCCCCGCATCTTTGAAAAGCTCTCTAGCATATCCATCTTCTCCTCCAAGACACAATGCTGGTTCCATAACCATCATTTTAGCAGTATTCAACTTCATTACTACCCTAAACAAATCATCACTATTTTTTGATTTTCTCTTAGAGTATTCTCTCAATTCCTGTTCCGAAACACAGCTATAGTAATAAATAATTCTACGATATGCATCTACACATGTTCCCTTACGGCCAGTACGTTCCTCGAAATTAAGAATAGTATCTGTAGTAAAGTGCTTTGCTGACACAACTTCTTCAGTTTTCTCCATATCCCCCTGCCATGCAAGGTGAATATACCACCAAATTGAACGAAGCCATATACGTGTAGGTTTACTGTAATAATGATCTGCATTATCTTTTCCCCAACGTTGTGAAACTACATCCGGAACAACGCAAATAGAAAGGTATCTCCAAAATCCATCATTTGCGGCCGTTCTTAATGTAAACCAAGGTTGGTTCAAAAGATAATCATATAATTTTAATCCAAATTGAGTATCTATATAATAATCATTGCGTTTTATATCTTCACGTTTTTTTGCTGTTTCACGAACCTGTTTGTTAAGGTTCTGGATATCATTCCTAAAATCCATTAGCTCACTATCAATATTCGGAAGGGACGGATAATTTAAAATCCACTCTTCCATTGCTTTTTGAGCCTCACCTCTGTTAAAAGTCCTAATTCTCATTATTCCTACATCCTCTGATCAAAAAATTTACGCACACTCAATGAAACTGATTCCGGCGTAGATAAATCCCATTCCAATGTTTCCATGAAATAATAAAGTGCCTGTCCTACGCTTCCCTGCTCCAACGAATCATTTTCCATAATTTGATCCCAGTAAGCAGATTGGAGACGTACTTTTTCAACAATAATTGAAATGGCACTTGCCATTACCTCTGATAATAATTGAGGATCAAATACTTTTTCATTCTTATTTATGTAGCGATAATTCTTATGTGCCGTATTAAAATTGATGGAAATGCAATCAGAGAACAAATCAGCGGTTGGATCAATCCAGTCGCATCTTACATACCATAAAGGCTGTCCTGGTTCTGAAACTTCAAAAACTGGGAATATTGAACCATTTCCATCAAGTTTAATAGTATAATCTTCAAGTTTGCCAAGCACGTAGCCTTTAGTATTTGCTAAATGTAGCTCATCAGAATCTGGAGTTCCGGCATCTGCAATATAGAGTATCGTTGAAAAAACAACTTCTCCTCTAAGCTGTGCAACCTCAAATTCCTTCTCCGCAACTTTTTCTATTATCACATCAGAATACCCAAATGTACTCACTGGAATGACACCTCGTTGCTTTGAATCAGTTGATGTCCATACAATTGCCAATCCCAATCGTGCGGATTTACATGCAATCCCCGTTGCACCAAAAAGGCACTGAAAGGTTCTAAGACAGTAACGCCTTCTGAAACAAAAGTTATAATCATCCTGTGTCCATATACCCTCCTCATCTTTAATACAACATATGGAAGACTGTGCCTCAACTGGTTCTCCGTTTAATTCATGTTCTTCGTTTTTTTTATTTTTATAATAAAAGGTAAAACTTGACTTTTGAAATCTTATTTTTTTCTGTAATTCCTCATTCAAAAAGGGAAAAAGCAAAATATCATTAGTCATTTCCAACCTCCTTTTCGAATATAAATACAGGCTTTACATCCTTACGATTTGTTTTAACAGTAATATTCATTCTAATTTTCATTGAATGTGGTTCAGTTGATGAAACACAAATTCCGTAACATGTTCCTTTTGATGTTTTTCGCTTAGAAAACAGGATTCCTGATATTTCTATATTATTTTCAATTGCAGATAATATTTTTATTTTATTAATCATCTGTCCATCTATCATAATAACCTCTATACGCACATCTTGTACTTCAAACGGTGTAATCAATCCCATCTTTGCTTCCCATTCACTAATTTCAATTCGTTTTGACTCTGAATCAATTTGAATTTGGAAAGCAGTTCCAATATTTTTTTTCTTTCCACTTGTTTCAAAAAGCAGGGGAACTATCATTCCTACAAGAAGGTATTTAATTTTTCCAGTATCAATTTTAAAATTGAATCCCTTTCCATTTGATTGTTTTGAAGTCGCTCCACTACTTGTTCCTGGACCCGCATTTTTACCAAATCCATCTGGCGGTAAAAGCATATCTCCAAATAACTTTCCTAAACCTGAATTCACTTTTGGTTTTGCAGTCTGAACTTCTTCTGTAAATTCCTTGCTTATTAGTTTATTTACACCATTCTGAATTTTAGTGATAATTCTCGGATTATAATTTCCATCGCTCCAATCTTCCCACGATGTATGATCAGCCATTTCACTTCTTCTTACGTATTCTTCCAAACTTCTTGACGTAGGGCTTTTTTTCAAACTATTACAACTATTCAACACATAAATCGCGAGAATATAGTCATCCCTACTAGTCATAGGAACATTTGAAACCCAAGCACCAACCGTTTCATATGATACAATCATTGCAGGTTTTCTAGTAAAGCAAAGTACGGGACGATTTGTGTTTTCATCACGAATTTCACAATTTAAAAAAATATATGGCTCTGGTTTATTAGACGGTGCTTCCATCCCCAATAATTCCCTAGTAACTTTTGCAAAAGCTACTGTTCCTGATTTCGTTTCATCTAAACAACCTCTAAGATTAACTGATTCGACCTTCACTTCAACATCCATAGAATTGAAAATATCTTTTCCTTTTACATAATTGGCACGATTATATAATGCCTGAATTACTTTGAATACTGGCTCCATATCATCAGGACCGACTCCTTTATCATTAATCTTCAGCTTAAGAAATGCACCAAGATTATAACTATTATTATTTAATCGTGGAGCATACCATCTTTGTGTCGCAATCCTCAGATAATCTTCAATATTATAACACCAATATGGTATTATAGGTTGTTCATTTCCATTAAGATATTCAATTCTATTGTTTGTTAGCAATTTTTCTGAATCAATATATGGAATAATAATTGTTGTTCCAGTCTCATCTCCATGATATTGATTAATATCAAAAATCTGAAGAAATGTTGAGATATATTTTTCATTAGTTACAGGATTCGTGAGGTTATCGCCTATTTGTTCTCCCCACCAAGCTATTCCTCTCTTTGACTGTTCCTTATAAATTGGAATCATAGCATCCTGACTTGTTTCATTTTCAACATAAGATGCCGCCAGTCTAGACGCATACTTACCATTACTTTCTTTTATACGAGAATAATAAATAACCAGTCCAATTCCAATACGAAAATAAACTGTTTTTCCTATTCCCCATGATCCACCCGCACCTTCTGTTTCCTGTGGTTTGCAAATTTCATAAATCAATTTCAGCAGATTTCCGTATTTATTGTCTTTGACTTTCTTATAATCCATTTCACCAGTAAGTCCTACTGTGTTAAAATCGCGAACAGCAATAAAATCATATTGTTTTTCTGGAAATCGTTTTCTAAGAGAAGATGTAATCCCTTCTAATTCCTGACTAAGTTTTTCACTATTAAATTTTCCAGTCAAATAATCAACCTCTACATATCTACTATTTTCCTTTCTAGCATCCAAACTATTCTGGATTGATTCCCGAACCAACAAATCCAATGCTGGCATATTATTATTTTGTATCAATTTAAGCAACGAACTTCCCGTCTGAGTCATTCTGCCTGGTTCAGCAATTTCAATTTTCATTTATTCCCTCCATATCTGCATCTCCATCAAATATGTCATTTTTCAGTTTAATTGAAACGGTAGACGCATAACTGGTTCCAATTCTGCCTCCTGGAATATACAAGCATAAACCGATAAGATCTGTAACTGCTTCGAGATTCTGTCTTGTATGACTTTTTCTACTCACTTTAGAATCTTTGTCAACTCTATAAATCAAAAGCTGCGGTGTGGTTTCCATACCAGCCTTATCCCGATAGGCTATTGCCCCTCTTGATACCCCATTTTTAATATATTCCTCAATCTCTGTTCTTCGTTTCTTATCAGAAATTTTATCTAAATCAATGTCGGCTAAAAGATCTTTAGGATCACGTAATACTCCTATATTCAGAATTGACCGTTCTTCCTCTTTTGGAATCTTTCGAGTACGTCTAACCTTATTTACACTAACTCCATTTGGAAGTTGCCATTCACCATTATCTGAATTATTATTTCCTGAAACCACAACATTCCATGTTCCAAGTTTGTGAGACGTTGTCATTTTTTCAATCCAATCAAGCAATGGCTTGGTATCATTAAACACACTAAGGCGTTGCTGAAACTTAAAGTGTTCAACAAAAGTACGAATTTTCGCAAAAGAAATTTCCTTCCATATAACTGCATTCTTATTATACACTTCCTTTCCACTCTTTTCCCATACCGATCCCAAATCAGCCAGAAATTGCTCAGTAAGCTCAATATTCGCATTCAGAATCTTTGCATCATTATCGAAGAGATATGTTTGATTAGATGCTCCACTATAATCCATAGTTGAATCAATAGCACTTTGCATTTTATTCTTTGATGTAATACGAATAAAACTTACCTTTGGAGAATTCTTTACTTTGGGGCCATATTCTTCCGGGCTTCTTCCATTGACATCAATGTACTGAATTTCATCACGAAGCTCCTGATCAAGTGCAGATAAAAATTCAAACTGCAGTCTAGTTTTTTGAGTCAGCCATACACGCGGTAATAGTTCATAATTCTTACGATAACCAAACCAACGCCCCATCTGCATAAGCGTGTCCGCTTGCCCAACCGATCGGAGAAAGAATGTACTAATAAGACCTTCAATAGTAAGACCTCTTGAAAGAGTTGCTCCTCCAACAACGATAAATGCAGGAGCTGGTGAAGGCATCTTCCCCGTCTCAGGATATGCAAGTCTAACATGCATGCCTTCGTTGTTTATGCCGTTATTGTTACAGTTATCAACACAAAGATGAATACCCTTATGATATGTCAGATCTCCATCATCGCCTAATTGAATATGTGAAATACCATCCTTAAGAATTATCTCGATCTGCTCAATAACTTTGCTAAATTCCGGATAATTATTAATCATGAAATCTGGCCTGTCATATAACGGATACTGTTCCCTAAATATCTCCAACGTAAATTCTGAGGTTTCTCGTTCCCACACTTCACGAACACATTTCATAATAGTGTCGTGATTCGTATTCACTAGCCAATCATTAATCACATCTGCAATCTTACTATGATGTACTGTTTTTTGACTTGTATGAACCAGCATGCTAACAGGCTTTTTATGTCCCCAAAGACGCATACAGGCAACGCCACAAAGAAACCAACATATAGCATCAAGTAATGATTTCGGAGCAATTTCTGAATTACCGTTATGAATGTCCTTAATTTCATCTAACTCACAATAATCAATAGTTCGAACTATATTCATTCCTTCAAAGTAGGTATCTTTATTCTCACCATTATATCCAAAAATTTGTTGTGGTCCAAAATATTCTTTTGAGACCGCTAATGTTGTTATAAAACTTCTTGGATAAAGTGATTCTTTTCCAGATTCATTTAAAATATTTGCATACGGTGTTGCCGTATATCCAATATAGTTCATCGCTTGATATGATGTTCCAATAGCTTCATTTTTCTCATTTTTTCCGTTTACAAGGGCACATATCAACTTATTAATTTTCTTTCGTTCTTCAGCATCCACATTTCCCGTATTAATTCCAGCCTGATCGGCCTCATCGTCAATTACAAGTATCTTCATCTGTTTCTGCTTATGTGAGTCCACTTGTGCCCACTGAATCAACTTTGAAAGACGACTTGAATTTTTTAGGCATACCGTAAAATAACGTTCCTTCGATGTTACATCGAAATGAAGACTTTGTGCACGCTGGCTAATATCTACACTTTTAGAAAGATGTTCCAGTGATCTCCAAAAAATAGTTCCCTGCTGATTAAGATCGTTAAATAATCTATTTTGCGTTTGAATTCTTAAGTTTTCGATTGTTCCAGACAACACAATAAACATATTCCATCCCCAGTCAGCAGCCATAGCCATTAATGCCGCCATATTGGCCGTTTTTCCTGATTGAACATTTCCAATAACTAATCCCTTTACCGGTCCTGATGTTGTCGTATCATTATTCAATCTTTTTAGTATTTTCAAAGTCGTATTTTCAATTTCATTAACAGTTTCTTCTTTAAAACCATCCGATAACAGTTTCTTTTTATAAAGTTGCCATGAAGAAAATGAATCTTGCGGAATAGTTACTGCATTCACTTCAGATTCATTGTAAATAATTGCAAATCCTTTTTGAACAGAAACGTATTCCGCTTTCTCTTCTGCCGCTTTCTGCAATAAAACAATTGACTTCCAATCCTCTACTGACAACAATGGCCAAAAATTCATATCTTCCTGATTTGCTAAAAATTGTCCCAGCCCAACATCGTCGGCATTTCTTGCCAACGTAATGGTATCCCAATCCAATCCTCGTCCACGGCACGTTCTAATCCATTCTCTCGGCTTATCATATTTCGGTAATGTATAATCTGGCATTCTTCGTCTCCTCACTTACTCAATATTTAAAACTGCAATGGCATACCTTCTTTTATAAGACGTTCCCTTGATTGCATAACCACCTTTGCCTGTTTATCAGTAGGAATTCGTCCTGTCCTATTTATGTTTATTGTTATCTTTAAGACAGAAATCTCTTTTTCAGACAAGAGTCTTCTCTCCATTCCCCACTGAAGCATCTGAGTCCAATATTCTGATCCTCTTGCAACAATTTCTTTTAATGCATCAACTTCGTTTGCCAATTTTCGTTTTGTTTTTTCTTCTTTCTCTTCTACTTTTTCTTCATTTTTTGAAATTAACGTATATATGAATGAATCATTAAACGTCCAAGCATAGGCTTTCGCTCGTTGCCAACAAGCTTCTTTTTTGCACCATTCAGTGACATTTTCCGTATCCCTTGGACCCGTAATAAACTCATATACTTCCTGTGAAAGAATTACTATCTGATCTTCTAGCTCATCATAAATATCCTGCGTATTCCAAATTCTATTAAAATCCAACTCATATCCTTTATGACGTGTATGAATGTAATTAAAGAGCAAGCTTAATGTATAAGCAATAACATTAGCTTTATATGATCGCTTTTCTTTGTACCACGTCGACTGTTTAATTATCTCATCTGTTTTCTTATAAAGGATTGCCAACGCAACAACTCGTCTATAGTAAAATGCATTAAACTGTTCATCAGATTTTTGCCAGTCTTTCTTAATTTGTTCTGCAAAAATCTGAAGCATTTTCTGTTTACCTCTGCTTACAATATCTGGGACTCCCTCATATATTTCCATATATTTTGCAAGATCCAACATTGTAATAACTTGTTTCTCAGGATATTTATCACAATACTGTTTCAACTGACTGGATCTAGCTCCAAACTTCATTTTTCCCTGATTATATTGACCTCGTGTTCTCTCATAAAACCAATACTGTTGAAACTGATTTCCTTTAACGGATGGAATCGCTGTTTTTCTGGAATATCCCTCCATACGAATATGAAACGGATGGTTTGAAAAGAAATCAGAAGCATCTACTTTGTTCTGTGAATTTGAATACTCTGATATCTTAGGAATAATATGTTCTGCCGCCGCATGTTCAAGAACTGAAATTTTCATTGGAACAAAAAGATTACTAAGATCCACTTTTTCATTTTTTTTAGCTGTCAAAACCGTATTTGCTATTGAAGCAGTAGTCTGACCTCCATTTACAATCTGAAGGTCCTTAATTCGAGTAATAACAGGTCCCTCTGAAGTCATTACTGTTTCAACCTTTGTTGCTGTTGCAGCAATGCCATTGTTATACGCAAAAAACATCTCTGGATAATTCTTAATTGTTGATTGAATGCTCTTATTTACTTTTCCT
>OLIX01002135.1_pt1 | contig 15340 bp, 10 predicted proteins | sample 1601331 | NCBI WGS metagenome assembly OLIX01 (sample SAMEA2452120, study PRJEB22498) | human gut metagenome | biome: human feces; feature: human gut; material: feces | place: Australia | collected 2012 | reverse complement strand
TGGCACCGGTGTTGTGTCCAGAGCAGTTTTTACCGGGATTTCTACAAAAGAGAGGGCAGACGGGTTGGTGTCTTCCTGGAGTCCCTCCTGTTCACAGACTTCCCGGCGGATCTTTCGGAGCCAGTAATAATAAGATTTTTCAGAAATATCGTTTTCAACAAGCCACTGCTTTGCCGTAGTGCCTGCCGGTCTGTCCTGGCACTGTCGAATGATGTTTATCCAGTTCGACCTGCGGACATTGTGAGTTAATTGATCCATGCGCTTTAGCCTCCTCTAAAAAACTAATAGTTTTTTCGTGTCATTTAGAGTGTGGCACAAAAAGACTAATTAGCCAAGGCGCAGGATTTGACGTTTACAAAAACTAGCTTTTTGCCTTTTGTATAATTGGGTTCCACTTCATATACCTGCATGATCTTTTTTACCACTACCCCTTCGTCCCATAAAAATATCTGCAGTTGCTGGATTTCTACACATTGAAGGGACATTATTAATATCTCTATTCTAAATAAGTGTCCCATCATACAATCCCGCCGAGTGAATATATTTCCAAACGTTTATCAAAAATATCAATATGAACTTTACTTTCCATATCTAAATAATCACAATGCACTCATCCATTAATCAAGCCTTGCAGCATAAAATTAGTTTAGACATTATTACTTTTCTTCATTCAATTTTTCCATAATAGCATTAGAATTGGATTCTATTTTTTGTCACATAATCAATTAAAGCTAGTGAATGTAAATATTAAACTTGACGGTTGTTGCCTATTTTCCGTCCTGAATAATTGTCTTTGTCATAAAGATTATCTTTTATTTGTAATTCCACCCATAGTAATAAAAGCCACGCTGATCTGGAACTGGTCACACTTCATCAGCTCATCTTCTATGACGGAAATAACTTTCTTGCCCTCTTCCGGATTATTCGATACGAAGGCTGGCTTGTATGCCAGATTGGCAGCGGCTGTACCGTCAATATATGCAGTTGTCAGTCCTTCTTGAAGTTGTGTAAGGGTGGTGTTTGACATGGTATTCTCCGTATTTTATCCTGCAACTTTAATGTTTCTTATAAATCATGTTTACTTTTGCTCTTATGCCATATTAACAACCCTATGACACAGACTACTATTGTAATTCCTATCCCTATGCACACTTCTATTTTATGAGATAGAACAAATTTTACACCCAAAATTACAATATATGTAATAGCCCATATGATAACAAAATAAAGCGTTCGAATTAACCAGTGAAAAAAAGAACCTGCCATTCTTCCTGAGATGAAATCTCCATGATACAAAATTCCTACTTTTTCATATGCAAAAACATACGAAAACCAATTAATCGCAGCTAATATTATCCATTCACAATACCATGCAATGGGTAATCCTAATGGATCCTTTACCAATTCATATATAAATTTGAACATTTATTTCCTTCCTATTTTATTGAATATTCATTCATCTTTATTTCTAATTACATAATAATCAAAATAATTAATCACATTTTAAATTATACTCTTTACTACTTTTCTTCCCCTTTTACATTAGGGCGTAAATTAATTTTTATATTTGCCTGTTCAAGCATTTCATTTGTAGGAGGAACAATACCATTCCCAAAAATAATCAACTCATTTGCTGTGCATTTAGTTGAAACACTGTAATTTAAATCATAACAATAAATGTTATAATTTTTATATATTTCCTCGATTTCTGTTGCAACATCATATGTTATAATCCAGTCACAACAAACATTATTACTAATCATAGCTTCAATTCGAACATGATCTTCATAAGTAAAAAAATTCATATAAAGTTGTTTCCCTTTTTTATAATAAGGAGGATCAAAATAAATTAATGCATTATTGTAACGTGGTACATAACTATTAATAAAGCTATTAACATCTTTATTATAAAGTTTAATATTTTTCTTTTTCTTCGCAATATTCTGTATTCTTTTAATAAGCTCATTACGATTGAATCTAACATCCATTGTCCAATTTCCGTTTTGCTCTATTCCGCCAATCACTCCTCCCTTTATAATTCCGGAGCGGTTCGTGCGATTCATATAAAACGTTGCAAATCCCAGTTCAAAACTGTACCTATCATTATGATTTATACATATTTCATGCTGTCTCTCCCATTCATATATCGTAAGTGGAACATTTCTGATTTCATTGATAAATCTATCTGTTTCAGTAAGTATTGCTTTCCAAAAAGACCAAATACCTTTGTCATAATCATTTATGACAATTTGGTTCACAACACCGTTTAGTAGTAATTCAATCGCAATGCCGGCACCACCTGCAAAGGGCTCGATATATGTTCCTCCCCTATGACCAAGTTGGATTATCATATACTCCATAAATGGAGCCAGTTTTCCCTTGCCTCCCGGATAACGTAACGGAGAATAAAACATATACCTCTCACCTCCCTTTGCGAAGTCATATTATTGTTCATGTACTTTTCTTATGTACTCTATAAAAGCATTAGGAAGCCAATCTGATAAGTTGTATGGATTAAGATACATCTTACCTTTCTCATCACGAATACGTTTCCTTAATGCTGGAATTACTTCAAATCTAAATTCATTAGATGTAGAATTATCTTCTGCAATAAGTTTCTTAATTGGTACTAGATATTTTTTCTGTTCTTCCAATGAATAATCCTCTGGATATTTGTTATTAAGAGCATACTCCAGAAGCTGTGCCGCAAGTGTTCTATCAAAAACGTCATGATTTCTTTGATTATAAAAGTTGTCAAGACAATTTTTACACGCCCTTGAACATGTACATTCTGTTAAAATTTGATATGCGCGTTTAAAGACATCATCAAGAACTTCAGTCTTTCCCAATAATGATGAATAACCTGCACCACTTGTCAAATTATCATAGAAAAACATCTCAATATGTGCTTCACCGTTTTCTTCGAAACGAGTTCTCCAGCCGCCATTTATCTCATTATAATCTATATCCAGCGAAAGAGAAACTGCCTTTTTAAGAGCCTCATGAAGTGTTGTTGCTGCAGAACGAAGAATATTCTTCTCTTCACTATCAGCATTGGATACCATTTTCTGTGTGTCATACTTTATGTCCAGTGTAAACATATCTGTTAGGAATTCATATCCCAAGTATATATTTGTTGCCACAGTTCCTTCATGGCGGCATAAATACCTATCATGATACGGCTGCGAAAAATAATAATTTCCTGTAGAAACAGCTTCTGCAACTTCTGCTCCTCCACATTTTGTGCAAATATTGAAACCATTCTTCTTTTTTCCCATATTTACTGTAAGCACATGACGATTTTCAAGATTAGCAAAGCATATATTGCTATTCCTATAACTCTGCATTTCTGTGTCCTTAGGAACATACGAATAATAAGGGGCCTCCGCATATGTCTTTTGTTCTTCCTCATCTTCAAATTTAACTGGATCACCTTTTGCTGGAGCAAATCCCCACGGCTTAATCATCACATGCCTCTCGACAGCTGAATGACAATATGGGCATTCTGCATAGGCTTCCTTTCCATCGCCAAACCAATTACATTCTGTACATACAATAATTTCTTTCTTATAGTCTTTGCTTGTGAAATAGTATTCTGCTTGATTACTTTCAAATCCTTTGGGTCTGGGATTGGCGTACAACCCTCCACTTTTATAAATTTTTTTATCAATTGTAATAAATCTTCCAGGTGCATACTCACTAATAGCAACTGCAATATCTCTTTCCGGAGCATAATCAATTCCCGAAGATAATCTTCTTCCATTTTCTGTCTTTCCCTCTACAAAAAACCTTACCACATTTTTAGGAAAAGAATATGACGGAATAAAACCTTCTGAATAAAATACATCAAATGCCGAAGTTTCCTTGTCCCCATTAAAATACTCACTTCTTTTTCCTTTCGAAAGAACCTTTTCTCTAATTTGACAAAACATTTCGACCGTTCCATCGGTTGGAAAATCAAGCGTTCTAACGTGATCAATAAATGCATCCGATAATTTCTCACAAAAAGTTACAATTCCTACTTTAGTAATACTATCATATAGTCCTTTCATCGCTTCGGTCGACATAAAACTATTTAAAGCCTTCATGTTATAATGGCGTTGAACAATTTTAGGATTGTCTCTGTCTATCCAGGGTTTTCTCGGGTCACCAGAAATCATTTCTTCCGGATGTCTAAAATAATGACTGTCATGAACACCTCCAAAAGCATATGTAACAATCGTTGAAATCCCAGCATTCTTTCGACCGGCGCGACCAGCTCTCTGCTGATAGTTTTCTCTCATAGGAGGAATGTTTCTTAATCCAACGGCTGTTAATGAACCAATATCAATACCAACTTCCATTGTTGTTGTACAACTTAAGACATCAATAGACTCTTCACCAGCTTCGCCTACATCAATATCTTGAAAGCGTATCTCATAATCTTCAGTTCTACTAAGAATATCACTTGTAATTTCCTTATGTGACAATTGCGCCGTATGCTCTTCAGTATTGATAGTATGAATTTTTTCACCTTCGTTCAATGCTGCCAACACAGGTTTTCTCCAAAAATCAAAACGAGTAAGTTCTTCACTTTTTAACATATGAACTTTTTCAGAATCAAAACACGCTCCGCATTTCTTACCCAGCATATATGGTGAAATCTTTCCACACTTCTCACAACGATACCATTTGAAGTCATCATTTGTAATAACGATTTTAACGGTATCTAATTTAAGATAGTATTTTTGATCAGTCTCTGCACCTGTACCAAAGAAACTACGCTTAATCTTATCTAAGAGTTTTCTTATTTGTCTATCATCAAGTTCAGTTAAAGTTTTTACTCCAGCAATATATTTTTTGTCTATAGAGCATATAAAATCTCCATCAATCCCAAATGCTTGATTTCTACTGCGACCAGGTAGTTTTCTACGAATATCATCTTCAATATTATTGCCCAACGCTGCATTTCCATCCATAACATCCCAAAACAATATTACTAATAGAGATCTAAGTAGCTTCTCATTAATAACTACATCATCCTCATCTTCTAATTCTTCTAAGCATTCCTCTAAAGCACTATCCATAGGGGCCAAAAATCCAAGACCTATATCCTTAAAAGAGCGTGGACTCTCTGTAAAAAAAGTGAGAAGTTGCTCATAATAATCAGATGGAAGCGGATCAAAATTTACTCTGGAAAGACTTTTCTTTCTTCTTATCTTCATCATTGCAGTATCTAAATGTTCTTTAAATTTTTCCCTGCTATTTCCAGTAAAAAAATACAATCTCTGTTCAATACAAACTTCAAGAAATGCTTGATAGAGCTCTTGCAATGAATGTTCCCGTCCATCCTCTTGTAACTTGTTCGTTGCAAGTAACACACACTGTCTAAATCCATCTGCATCTGATGATTTTGACAAATCCAATGCAAGTTTAGCAGCATTCTGTCTAGAATCCGAAAACAAAAGAACTTTCTTACCTTCATTAATTAGATCTGATCTTGGTGGTTGTAATTCGAACTGCGCCTTTGTCAGATTATAAAAAGGAATGTTACCTTTAGTAGCAAAATCTGTCGGTTTTTTCAATGGCATACCCTTTTTACATTTAGGACACGTTTTAAACATATAATAATCATTTTTTTCATCATACTCAGGGTACACTACTTTAAGCAAAGTTTCATCGCTCTGATAACTCAAATATAGTTTTCCCGTAACTGGATCAAGGTATCCTAGCTTTTCTTTTATGTTTAGCTCATAATCAACAGGACAAATATAAAGGAGCATTTCTGTAAGATCATTTGCACCACCTCTAAGCCCCCTACTTGGAAAAGCATACCAATAGCCTGTTCCTGTCATCTTCTGTACATATACTTTTAAATATAAGGCCCCACATTTAACATGGTTTACAAGTTCATATATCCTTGCACCGCAATCACATCTTTCTCTCGGAATAGAAATTACCTTTCCAAGAGGAAGTTTTTCTTTCTCAGAATATTTTTTCCCGTCACACGTACATTTAGGATTAGAACATGCATATAATCCCTGAAGTCCTCTCACAAACATATGTAAGCGAACAGGGAACAGAATATTTCCTTCTTTTTTAGCAAGCGATACAACTATAAGAAGCGCATCTAATGCATCTGCTGCATACTCACTATCACCAAATATTTCTTTTCTCAACAATGAATGTGGCTTTGCACCATCGCGACAAAGTTTATGAAGCATAACATACGCTTCGTAATCAGGCAGGTTATCAAACAACCACTCTTGAGCATCTGATGTTGAGAATTCATCTGGAAGCTTCACACGAAATACTTTTTCAGCAAAAGACCTTATTCTATCGCATATTTCTTCTGCTGTCACTTGACTTGTGCCAACTGCTACAAGAGCTTTGGCATCCGTTACAACTCTAAATTCTTTCTTTATATCTTCCTTTTTACCAAAAAGTGGAATGCATTTATCATACTCCTTCCCTGTAAGTCCCTCAAAGAAACTAGCGATAGCCGCCTCATCGGATGTCGTTGATGATGGCATACTCGCCGTAGTAAGGATAAACTGCACTTTATCGAGTGTAATGCCAAGACGAGAAAACAATCTGTCCAAAAGAAGCGCAATCTCACCACCCGAGGACCCCCTATACATATGAGCTTCATCAAGAACTACCATAAGCCGATTATCTTCCGACTTTTCCAACCACTTCTTAGTATTGTCCCAAATACCAGCTTCCAGCTGCCGCATAAGCATATATTCCAACATAGAATAATTTGTAATCAAAATATCTGGTGTATTCTGTTGAATCTCAAAACGAGTAATATACTCTGCATCAAGTGGTCCCGGATTATGAATACCTTTTTCCAAATTTTCAATGAAAATCTTAAGGCCCGCATCTCCACCATATCTTACCGGATATTTATTGATACTCTTAAGTCCTTCTATTCTTCTTTTCTGTATTTCTATCTCACTAGGTGAAGCATTTTCATCAATCAAATAATGCGCACGAAAAGTTTCTGCAAGTTGAATATTGCTTTGTTTCTTTGATTCACCAGAATAGGGGGTTCTTCCTGTATACATTCCAAAATGCGGAATGCGTTCAGTTCCTAAAGATGTCGTAAAAATATTTATAAATTCTTCGGATCCCATAATTTTTCTAAATCGCGCAAGTTGATCAGATACTAATGCATTCATTGGGTAAATTATGAGCGTCCTAACTGCAGGAAGGCTAAAATCTTTAGGCCTATCCAAAGCCTCTTTAACTTCACGTGCAATAATTGGCCAAAGAAAACACTCTGTTTTACCTGAACCAGTACCAGTTGATACAAATAAATCTTTTCCATCTAAAGCACCTGTAAGCGCCCTAACCTGATGTTCAAATGGAGTGGAATATATTCCCAAATTAGCATTAACAAGTTTTAAAAGCACTTCTCTTACATTTTCAGGAATGTCAGCAATCTTTATTCCATCTATCACCTTTTTATAGGATGAAGACGTTTCAATATATGGCTCTTTTGCAATATTGATGTCATCATTACAATCATTTCCAAGTATATCCTCCGCATACAGAAGTAATGTTTCACTATTAGCGAGATAATCTGATTTTATATAATTTTTTAATCTATTTCTTATTTCCTGATAATACTGCTGCACTCCATTTGTTTTTCTATCCATAAAACTCACCTTCTCTTGCTTTGAATCCTATATTTGTTAATAAACTTATCACCTGTGTGGTTAGTTCATTTCGAATAATAAAATTATTTCTATCAGTAAAAGACTTTTGAGGCCATGCATTAAGTAGCATATAATAATACTCTCGATTGGGAATCTGTCCTAGAATTTTGATATGGGAATATTCTTTATCAATAGGACAAATATATACTATCATCGGATTCAAATAGTACCCTCTAAGTGCTATATATATTCTCCTAAATTCTGCGCCGGTTTTTGAATCTATATAGTCATTATTGTTTTCAATTGCAAAGACCAGTCTCCCATCTGTATCCTCCATTGCTCTATAGAAGGGACCAATTGGGCTTTTTCTTGCAATAGTCATATCAGCATTACGATATTTTTTCCATGCTTCAGAAATTTTTCCTCTGTAAAATGGATTGAAAAATTCAAGTTCCAAGCAGTCTATATCTTTTTCATCAAAATCACATATATTAAAACAAGACATCAAGTACTCTTCTGGCATTAAATTATCGCGTACAAGGTATTCGGTAAGCGGGATTTCTCTTCCACTATTTTTTATGTGTATCCCCAACCCATTCATCCAATACTCTTCTTTAGGGATTCCTAAAAAAATACTATCTTTATCTGTAATTCTTATTGTTTCTCCTCCTTGATTCAATACATTTTGATTGTCCTCAAGCGTTACCAAATACCCCATTTGTTCATATACATTTCGAATATGAACTGCAATATCAACATTTCGGATTCCTGTCAGAAATTGCTTTGCCAACGGACATACATTCAGATATCTATCTAGTAAACTATGCAATAAGATAGTCTGCGCATTTTTGCTAATTTCTTTTTTCCCTTCTTTTTCACTCAATGCTGACGTAAGACACCATAGGCCTAATGCTGAATATAGAATTCTATATTCATATGCCCCTTCGGACTCTCCTGTATATGCGGAAATATTCATATTCTCCGACATTATCCTCATTAGTTTATTCACTATCCAAACCACCTCATTATTATTTCTCTATTTAGACACTTTCCGGTCTCTCCCGCATATTTCTGTAATCTTTTAGAACAATTATATGGGTTCATTCCAAGCACATTGGCTACATATGGTAGCAGTGTGAAAAGAAGTATCCTATTCATTGCTGCCTCGTCTTTAATAGAATTTGAGATTGCACATGCGGTTCCATAATCAATACCACACTCTTGCGCAATTTCCATAAAAATTTTACGACTACGATTGTCGGTACATATTTTCTGATAAAAATTTGTTTTTTCCAAAATTTCAGATGAATCTTCTGTAATATCTTTTATCTGCATGATTGCACTAAATTTATCCATGCTAATAAACCATACACTCGAAAGAATCTCTGAAGGGATGTATTTTAATGTTTTGTCATACATATATGTCAAAATAATAATTTTATTGCGATGCTTTCCAAGTATTGCTAAAAGCTCAATTTCATTACAATTTCCCACAAAACCATCAAGGCAAACAATCCGTTCCTTTGATGTTCCCAGCATTATATCTACGTCTGAAAGTTGTATTCCATTCTCGTATGAATATATTTGTGCGCTGCTATGCCCACAAATCGTATTTACTAAACAATTGGCAAGATTAATCCCAGGCCCTCGTTTAATCAGCAGTGGTATACCATCAAATACAATCTGCTTGATATATTCGATCAGAGAACTTGCTCCTTCGTCTGTCTCACAAATACCAATATTTTCAAAATTGTATAAAAAATATTCTTCAAAATCATCCATATCCTCTGGACAAAACGGTGTCATTTGTAATAATGATTCATCATTCTTATCGTATAAATCCGTATTCATTGTAGAATCATTTTCTGTTTCAAGAGTTTCTTTTAAATCTCGAATTGTCTGCTGTAATTCCTCATTATAACTATCAATTGCGGCTTTATCGTTCTGTAAACGATTAACCTTTTCCTCTGATTCATTTTTATCGGTCTTAAATGTAATGATCTCCTCTTCCAATTCGTGTATTTTTGTCTTTAAATCAGAGACTTGCGACTCAAGAACTTTATTAGCAGCACTTAAAGCATCTTTTCCATCCTTTGAAGAAACAATTGTTTGGTGATATTCATTAATAGTGTTGTTCGCATCTTCCAAAAGACTTTTAAGTTCATCTATCTGTTTTTCATATTTTTCAGATTCATTAATCAAAAGAGCCGTTTTCTTAACAAATTCCTCTGCTTTTTTTGTGTCCTCTTCTTCTGCCTTTGTAAGTTTTTTTTCTAAAGACGCAATAGTAATTGACATCTCATCATTTTTCTTTTTTTCATCATCTATTATGGCATCTTTTCTTTCAAGTATAGAATTAAGGTCCATTACCTTCTTACTTAAGCGATCTGTCTTTTTTTCTCCTTCTGCAATTTTCTGATTAAGTTCTTCTATCCTTTTATCGCTTTCAGCTTCCTTTTTCTTAATCTGCTCAATTTCTGCATGATTATTTTTATTTTTGTCAGCTTGGTACAGTACAGCCTCGCCCATAACTGCAAGGTATTCTTCTGTTTTTTCTTCTCCTATAATTTTATAATATAAGGGAATATTGTCCACAAAAAAAGAGCGAGAAAGTACTTCAATATATGCTGCCTCATGCGTTTTGCCCTCTTGAAGTATCTTTTCTAATTCTTCATCTATTTCTTTTATCCACTGGTTAACAGTCTTAGTAATAAAGTTACCTATGAATTCTCTCGATCGAAAATCATATAAAAGCTTAGTAACCATCTCTTCTGTCAAGGATTTAACCCGAAAGCCTGGACGTATTTTTGTAAACTCTTTAGGATACCTTCTAAAATACCCTGTTGCAGCGCTAAACGGAATTGTCTTACAAATGTATTTTAATTCATCTTGTGTTAATTCTTCTATGTAATTCAAATTTTTTTCTCCTCAATATATCTTTTTACGGTGCTATTTATCACCCCGGATCTATAGCAAGTTTCAAGATAATTTAAAATAATATCATTTACTTCAATGTTCATAAATTCGTCAGGTACAAATGGTTCTGATTGAGGATGGTATTTTACAATATCATTTATCCTCTTTTCAAGCGAAGATACGTTATCCGGGACTCCATTAATATACACCTTAATCAAACCATTCTTGTATCCTATGATTTTATCCCCTTGTGTAAGATATACATTAGATCCAGAAATAAGTCTTACACAACCATCTTTTGAAAAAAGAAAATAATCGTAGTCATTAGGGACATTAAACTTATTGAGATAAATTAGCTCTGGTTCTTTTCCCGAATAATCATGACATAGAACATTATTCTTAACAATTAATACATCAATATTCTTTTCATTAATAATTGTTCTTGTATCTATAGAAATCTTATAAACTCCTCCATCCTCTTCTATTTTGTCTCCCACTATATTAATATTTCCATGAGGAATCAACCTAAAACTAGAAGAAACATATATGGTATCTGCTGTAGTAACTAACGTCGTGTCTGTAGAATACATGGGTGGCCAAAGAATCTCTAATGATTCTGACGTTTCGATTTTGTAGCCATGTTTTTGAAAATATCTTTTTATTTCATAATTTTCTTTCCTAACCACGAATTCAACAACATAAAAAGTCCTTCCCATAGTTACAAAATTAGACTCGTCCTTCACTACTTCTATACCATATAGACCTACCAATTCCTTTACATTCATTTTGCTTTCTGAAATAGCTACGTATTCCACATCTGTATATATTAATCCAGACATATTTTTCTTGTAATGTTCATCCTGTTTGTTTATTCTGTAAATGTTAATTTTGTAACCTTTTTTTATTATCTCTGGGTATGAAAATTTCAAAGGGTCACCTTCTAAGGATACATAATAGTCATTCGAGTATTCAGTTATTGTATAGTAGTTCATTTCATTTGATCTAAGTACACCTCTACTAATAGGAATGTTTAAAAAAGGAAGCGTACAATATTTTGTATACAGGCATAATTTCCTTTGGTTTTGACAGTAAGTGTCAATTTCTTCATCAGTTAACACTAGACCTATCTCAAATGTCATTTGGTTTTTATTAAAGAAAAATGCAACATGCGTCTTATTATTTTCTCTTCTAAGAGCAGCGTATTCTTCGATTGCCCCAGGCTGACCAAGATATCTTTCACACTCTATATCATTATTTCCCTTTCTATGCCTAAAGTGCGGGGTCTTTTCAGTGCTATTAGCTGCAGCCAAATATACTTCCTCCCCACAGCACAAACATTGATATCTAACCCCCTCATCAGACATAGTATATGAAGTTTTTGCAATAATCCTCGCATCTACTACTTTTTGAAATACAGTATCAAATGCTTTATACATTTAAATTCCTCTCACATTATTATTTCTATTTGTTTCACCTAGAGTCTACTTTATTCTCTATAGTACCTCTCCAAATCTTCCTTCATCTGCCTCTTCACTCTCTCCCAATCCCCCTCACTCATCTTCGCCAGCAGCGCATGATTCAGTGAGATCACTCCCAGGTCCTTCGAGTAGTACATAAATCTCTTTCTTTCGAACTTTTCAAAGGGATTGGTCAGCATGCTGCTTTTGATCATTTTCCGGTCTTTCAGAGTCTCGACATTATAAGGGCAGCTGGGGCGATCCACCGGCAATCCTTTATCGATCCTATCCTGATAAAAGGCTATGTAATCTGTCAGCACATCCTCAATCTTCGCATCGCCTATCGTGTCCATATGATCGATAAACGACAGCAGGAACGGCATTTTATAGGACAGTGAATAATCTCTTTCCTCCAGGAATGTAAAAAAGTCATCCCGAACGGTTTCATCATTATGCTCCTGGATGTTCAGTTCTTTTCTGTATTTCTCTACATCCTCCGGGCTGAACAGGCTGATCTTCTTGCTGCCGAAGGGGAATTCCACTGTTGGTGTAATCTTCCCCTTACGGATCCAGCTAGTGATCGTTCCGGTATTGACGAAGTACTCTCTTGCCAGCTGTTCCTGACTGTAGTAATCCCCATACTTTTCTTCAAAGGTATGGATGTCCACTTCCACGATCCGTTCCACGCGCTCGGTGATGCCATCGATCTCGATCATCTGTCCCGGCAGATAATCCTGTCTGGTGATATCACCGAACGGAACATACAATGAATTTCCGAAGATAGCATGCATACTGCAGGGTCTCACCATGGCTCCGTATTCATCTACCACATCAATGACGAACACATTTTTCTTGATAGATGTCCGACGTAAACCTCTGCCAATCTGTTGAAGATACAGCACCTTCGACAGGGTCGGACGCGCCATAACAAGTATCCCGAGTTCCGGATAGTCCCAGCCTTCCGAGATCATATCGCAGGCACAGAGGAAACGTATCTTATGCTCCTTGAACTCCTGCATAACCTTCTCCGGATGTTTTGTATCTCCACTGTAATCCTGCGCTGAGATACCGGCTGCGTTCAGCAGGCGTGCCATCTCTTTGGTATGCGCCTTGTTGATACAGAAGATAATTCCCTGACGTTTTCCGGCATCTCCCTCCGTGAAATAGTCCTTCAGCACATTTACGATCAATTCATTTCGGGAAGTGACACGCACACTCTTCTCCAGATCCGCATTCACATAATCTTTTCCGTTAAAACGGACATGGCTCAGATCAATATTTGTCTCGATCCGGTAGACATTCGCCCTCGCCACAACTCCCTTCTCCATTGCATCCTTCAGAGAAAGCTCTGTTGTATAATTTCCGAAGATTTCTTCCAGTCTCTTTTTATCCGGGCGCTGATCCGTCGCTGTCAATCCTACGAGGAATTCCGGTGCATAGTATTGAATCACCCGCTTTAACATCGGAGCTACCGCGTGGTGCGCCTCATCCACTACAATATAGGAATAATAATCCCTTGTTTTTTCATGGTAATGTCTTACCGCATAGCTGTAAGTCTTAATATCAATCCGGTCCTGCAACGGCTGCAGGTCTTTATCGATTCTCTCTTTCCAGTCCGCAATGATATTCGTATTCGGTGCCAGGATCAATGCCCGGAACTGCTCTTTTCCGGCTGCAAATTTCTGAATATCTTCTTCCACAATCCGGGATTTTCCCGCTGCGGTAGGTAATACAATGAGGAATGCACGAATTCCTTTTTCCCGCCGTTCCTCTATCTGTGCAAGGCTGATCTCCTGGTGTTCATACAGTTCCGTTTTACGTTCCAACAGCAATCCCGCTTCCCGGAATCCGCTGGTATCTTTTCCCAGGTAAGACCGGATATCATCCTCGATACGATCCTTGAATCGGCAATCTTCCGTGGAAAAACGGTATAGCTTTAATCCCCACAATGCGCAGGTATTCTGCTTGCGCAATTGTTTTCGATAGCCCTCTATTCCGATCAGCTGCGGATGGTGGTAATGAATTCCGTTTTCCTCGATGGCCACTCTGCTGTCTGCGGTATCTACGAGATAATCGAGGAAATAATTGTTGCCGTCTTCATCGGATATCCGGAATTCTTTTTGCAGGTATTTCAATGCCCGCATACCGTAGACATCCGTGAAATTCTGTTCAAACAGTAGCTCCAGCGGTGAAGAATCCGCATGCTCTCCTCTTTCTGAGATTTTTTTGGTAGAGTACAACACTTCCTGTCGATTTTTCTGCAGGCATTTTTCTATCGTTTCCGGATCGAATCCCAAGAATCGGAACACTCTCCGGTATATTTTCATATAGTGGTTTTGTTTATCTGTGATCAGTGTATAAGGAAAAATCTGCTCGCCATCGCGGCAGGAGCAGATTTCATCATCGATAATGACCATGTCCACCCCATCATCATAAAAGTGACTCACACCACCATTCGGATAAGTCACTGTCTCCCGGAGGACATAGTTCGGATATGCAGTTAAGAATTGATCTTTTTCAGGAATAGATTCAACCATCTTTCTTCCCTGTCCGGTCGTACATCTTCTGTCAGAAAGTTCCGCAGCTGCTGTAAACTTGTATGTTTTTTCAGCAGCTGCTCCAGTTTCTCTTCTGTGAAATCCAGAAAATATCTACCGTTCCTTTCCCCCTCAAATACACCATACTTAAATGACATGTACAAAATGCCCTGCGGCTTCAGCGCCTTCTCGATGCGATACAACACTTCATCCAGTTCCCCATAGGATAAATGTAGCAACGATGAGCACGCCCAGATACCGTCATACACTTCCGATGCATCCAGTTCTTGGAACAACTGGCATTTCACCGGAATCCCCGTGTACTCTGATGCCAACGCACACAATTCTGCGGAGCCGTCTATCGCGTCTACCCGATAGCCATGCTCCAGGAAATATTTCGTATCCCTTCCGGAGCCGCAGCCCAGGTCCAGGATCTTCGCCCCTGCAGGAAGCCCTTCTATAAATTCATCCTGCATTACATGAAAATCTACATTACGCGTGTTCTCCACAAAATCGGCGGCATTTTGATCATAATATTGAATTGTCTGATTCTTTTTACTTTTTTCGCTCATTTAAAAGTATCATAGCATATTTTCAGGAATACTGCAATCTATGTAAAATTGCTCCCTCTATTATGTATATGACAATATGCGACAGAATCTTACAAACTTTTTTGCGGAGGTTGCCACCGAGCTGCTGTTTTGTTTTGCTTTTTTCGAGTATTGTGTTTTCTACCAGTACTCCTCTCCCCAGTACCTCGCCAGCACGCTCTCCATATTCGCTCTGC
>OLIX01002121.1_pt1 | contig 15455 bp, 17 predicted proteins | sample 1601331 | NCBI WGS metagenome assembly OLIX01 (sample SAMEA2452120, study PRJEB22498) | human gut metagenome | biome: human feces; feature: human gut; material: feces | place: Australia | collected 2012 | reverse complement strand
CCTTTTTATCCCGAAATATAGTAAGATAAATTGATATCAGGATTGTGGGAGTGCGCAGCACGGAACAATCCGTAGGTATCAAAGCCAGGGTCAAAAGGTCTGAACCCACATGATCTTGCTCATAAGTGGGAGAAAGACAAAAACCCAATAAAATAATAATAAAAAATAGTGAGGATAATTCATGAGATTGCGCAATATTACAGGCTGTCGGGAAATGATCGGGGAGAGCGAGTTTGTCGTACACGAACCGGAAACGATGAAAGGGAAGTGGAGAGAAGCGTTTGGCAATGACCATAAAGAATCCATTATTGCAGCATTAAAAAAGGCAGGGTATACACCGAAACCGGAACAGCCGACTGCCGTTTACCAATAAAGGAGGAGCCGTGATGGACCAGAAATCATTACTCTTTACACCGGAAGGTGTACGAGACATCTACGGAGAAGATTGTGAAAGAAGAGCCAAAATTCAGCAGGGAATTCATACGATTATGAAACAGTATGGATTTAAGAATATTCAAACGCCTACTTTTGAGTTCTTTGATATTTTTAACAGAGAACGTGGAACTGTAAAATCTGCTGATATGTTTAAGTTCTTTGACCAGTACAACAATACGCTTGTGCTGCGTCCGGATATCACACCGTCGATTGCACGTTGTGTGGCTAAGTATTATGAAAAAGAAGAAATGCAGATTCGTCTGTGCTATACAGGAAGTACCTTTACCCGCTTAAGCGGTTATCAAGGAAAACTTTCGGAAATCACACAGCTCGGTGCGGAAATGATGAATGATGCGTCTTCCGATGCCGATGGTGAAATTATTGCCATGACGATTGAATGTCTGCAAAAATCGGGTTTGAAAGAGTTTAAAGTCGATATTGGACACGCTGATATTTTCCGCGGGCTTATTGAGGAGACGGATTTATCCGAAGAAGAAATCGAGACGTTAAAAACCTATTTAAATAACAAAAATATTTTTGCGGTTGAGGATATGCTCGAAAACCGTGATATGCCACAAGAATGTAAAAATCTTTTGGTAAAAATGCCGGATTTGTTTGGCGGAATCGAAACCATTACTTATGTTAAGGAACAGACCACAAACAAACGTGCCTTAAAAGCGTTAGAGCGATTAGAAAAAATCTATGAGATTTTGGAAACAGGAATATAGAATCTGTCAAAACTGAGAAAAGGAGATATCGATGAAGATTGCATTAGAAAAAGTAGAACCGGCACAAATCGAAAAGAGAAGTTTTGAAATCATAGGAGAAGAACTGGGTGAGCGGAGCTTTCCAAAACTGCACGAGCCGATCATTAAAAGATGGATCTACACAAGTGCAGATTTTGATTACGCAGACAACCTGGTCTTCTCAGAGCATGCGGTGGAAACAGCTCTCGCTGCGCTGAAGCGGGGAGAAGCGATCATCACTGACACAAACATGGGAAAAGCAGGGGTCAATAAAAAAATCTTGCAGAAACTAGGAGGGGAAATCTATTGCTTTATGGCAGAGGAAGACGTGGCGGCTGCGGCCAAGGAGCGAAAAGAGACACGTGCGGTAGTCAGCATGGAGAAGGCGGCAGAATTAGGAGGACATCCGATCATTGCAGTAGGGAATGCTCCGACAGCGCTTGTGCGCCTCTATGAATTGATTCAGGAAAAGAAAATTTCTCCGTCATTGGTCATTGGAGTTCCGGTAGGTTTTGTCAATGTGGTGCAGTCCAAAGAGCTGATTATGGAAGCTGGAGTGCCATATATTGTGGCAAGAGGAAGAAAAGGGGGAAGCAATATTGCAGCTTGTATCTGCAATGCACTGTTGTATATGATTGAGAGAGATGGAAAATAAAGAGAAACACACGCCTTGTATAGACTGAAAAGCAGCCTTACAAGGCGTGTGTTGCATTTGAGATCACCAGGGAGTATACAGCTCTAAAATGGCCTATGCTTCTGCCAGTGCATCTTCGATATGCTGGAGGAATATTTTACGGATCGCTTCATATTCTCCAAGTCCCTTTAAGATGCATGTCACCGGATATCCAAGTGACTGAAATTGTGATTGCCAGGAATCTTCGTCTTCTCCAGCCATATCGTTTACAGCGTGATCCCCTGCAACGATCATAAAAGGAGCAAGATAAATCTGCTCTGGGTGAGTTTGATCAACGAGGCGCAGCAGCGTATCCATATCGGGATAAGCTTCTACTGTTCCGACAAAGATATTTGGATATCCCATCTCTTTGAATTGATAATCCAAAGCAGCATAGATTGCATTGGAATAATGCGTAGTTCCATGGCCCATAAGTACGAGAGCATCTTTTGGGGAGAGAGACGAGAACGTCTCGGTCACTGCGGCGATCACGGCCCGATTATCTGCTTCGCTTGTCAGAAGTGGAGTCCCAAACCGGATGGAGCGAAAAGCGTCACGGAAAGAGAGGGCATGCTCTTTCATCAGATCATTCTCAATTCCGTTGATAACATGGGTTGGCTGGATAATGACATCTGTGATCCCATCTGCGCGCATCTGCTCCATCGCCTCGATTACGGTGAAGATTTTCACATGGTCACGCTTCAGGATTTTTCTGATGATCATCCCACTTGTCCATGCACGGTAAATCGCAAAGTCCGGAAAAGCGGATGCGATTTCAGATTCAATCGCATCGATCGTAACTGCGCGGGTGTTTTCATGACTTGTGCCAAAGCTGACAACAAGGATTGCTTTTTTTTCGATAAAATTCATAATACAGTCCTCACTTTATATGGATGAAAATATGGTTTGCTTTCGGTGATTGTTTATTTACTGGATGCTTCTTTTGCATCATCGGGTAATGCTTCCAGTCGTTGTTCAAGTTCTGTTAAAGTTCTTGGGACAGGAAGTTCTTTTGATAAAATATGCTTCCTGCACAGTGTCTGAAAAAGCGGAAGGACCGATGGCGGTCTTAAGTTGGTCCGTGCCAGTGCTTCTGTGTCTGAAAAAACATCAAGCGGTGTCCCGCTTTTTAAAACACTGCCTTCGTGGATCAGAACCACTTCATCTGCCCAGGCAAATGCGTAGTCGGCATCATGAGTGGCAATTAAAATCGTCATATCATTGTCGCTAAGTTGATCGATCAATGCCCGCACAATATCGGTATGTTTCGGGTCAAGAGAAGCGGCAGGTTCATCGAGGATCAGAATTTCCGGCTGCATAACAAGAATATCTGCAATAGCAACCTGCTTTTTTTGTCCACCGCTCAGTGCATGGGTCGGTTTCTCCTGAAATGGTGTGATCTCCAATTTGGAAATAATATTGTAGACAGCCTGTCTCGCTGTATCTTTTGAAACCCCGAGATTTAAAATTCCAAAAGAAATCTCTTCATAGACACTGGCGGAAAAGAGTTGGTTATCCGGATCCTGAAAGACGATACCGATGTTACTCCTTAGCTCCAGAAGTTCTCTGCGGGAATAACCGATTTCTTTTCCGTGAAAAAACAGATTTCCGGAAGAAGGGCGGTGGATTCCGTTGCAGCAGAGGAAAAAGGTAGATTTGCCGGAACCGTTAGATCCCATCACTGCAATTTTCTTCCCTTTTTCAATTTTCAATGAAAAATCATTGAGAGAATGTGTCTGATCATTGTCATAAGAGAAATATAAATGTTTTGCTTCTAAAATCGTTTCTGACATTATGGCAGTCCTTTCCATGAAAAGTAGAGTAACAATAGTTCGTAACCGATGCAAAGAAAGAGTTCTTTTCTCTTAACAGGATACTGTTGATGGAGAACACGAATTGTTCCATCATAGCAGCGTGATTCCATAGCATCATACAGCCTGCCAGATTTCTGAATGGCACGGATGAACAGAACGGATAAAAGTGCACCGAAGGAAGAAAAGGAAGTGCGAAAATTCCGATTGCCAAGCCGTGCTTTCTGGGCTGTGGAAATAGAAGAGGCAAGCTCGGCGAGAACAAAGAGAAATCGATAGATCAAAAGCATCAGTTCGATGAACAGAGAAGGGCAGTGCAGTTTTTCTAAAACGGCGATCAAATCGGTCATCGGTGTGGAAAGTGATAAAAAATAAAGGCAGGACACAGCTCCGAATGCGGTGCAGAAAATCTGAACGGCAAAGAGAATCGTATCCTTTCCGGCTGTGATGTAAAAAGTTCCGAGGCAGATCGCATATCCTGACAATGGTGTCTTTGAAAAATTAATGACCACTGTCAAAGTACTCAAAAGAAGGAAGAAAAACGGAATACATAAAAGCCGTATGTAGCGGGCAGCAGGAATGCCACCCACACATACGGTCAAAAATCCGGTAGTTGCAAAGACGATCGCTGCGATCACAATGGAGCGGTTCCAGACACAGATGAACAGTGTCAGCACGGTGAAAGCAAATTTTATCTCTGCATTTTTCTCTCTTAGTTTTGAATGATAACAAAGTGTGTCGATTTCAAACATAGACAGTCCTTTCCGGGAAAATGATAACATAAGAAATAAAAAACAATCGTCCGTCTTTATTTTACAGGTTGAGATTCTGCTTTGGATTCGTGTTTTGCGCGTTCTCTCAGCACACCGAGCAGATATCCAAAGACTCCTGCACCAAGCCCGGCCTGAAGACAGAACAGAAGACTTTCTGTCTCACCTCCCGGTGGCTCCAGAATCGGGGAAGCCCATGCTTCATAATCTGGGTTGATTTCTGTGATGGCAGTTTCTGCTTCGCCGTCTGCACCGCCAAATTCAGAACCTTTATTTTTGCTCATCGTAAGCGGGATTACGGCAATCAGTACGCAGAGCAGTAATAAAATAATGATAGATTTTGCTTTACTTGACATTTGCAGCACCTCCTTTGAAGTATCCAAGTGCAGATAATTCAGATTTTGCGTAAGATTCCAGACTCATGATAACGACAACCGTCAGAAGTCCTTCGATGATTGCAAGTGGCACCTGAGTCGCTGCAAAGATCCCCATGAACTTCACTAAAGAAGCAGAAAATCCACCGACTTCGGAAGGGTAGGCGAGAGCGAGCTGGAAGCTTGTAATACAATAAGTAAATAAATCGCCGAGAGAGGCCGCAAGAAAGATTGTGACCATTCGATTCAGTTTTAATTTCTGACAGAGCTTATAGATTCCAAATGTCAGAAGCGGACCGGCGATTGCCATGGAAAATGTATTTGCTCCAAGTGTCGTAAGACCTCCGTGAGCGAGAAGTACTGCCTGAAATAGGAGGACGATCAGTCCTAAAATTCCGGTGGCACATGGTCCGAACAAGATCGCACCGAGTCCTGTTCCTGTCATATGAGAACTGCTTCCTGTGACAGATGGGATTTTCAGGGCAGATAAAACAAAGGCGTAAGCTCCTGCCATTGCTAAAAGGATCAGAGTCTTCCGGTGTTCCTGAATTGTTTTCTTCAGAGAGAAGAATCCTGCGATCAGAAATGGAATACAGAGAATGCCCCATGCGATGCAATAAGTAACTGGAAGATAGCCTTCCATAATGTGCATTGCATTTGCGGCAGGATAAATACCAAAACCGATGGCAAGTATGGTTGATAAAGTGACGAGTTTCTTTTGTGTTTTGTTCATTGATTATTCCTCCTGCATTTTGCTGCTTATTTTGTAAAGAAAATTTTTACAAAATAAAAACCTGTCATGCAAAAAAAGCAGACAGGTATGCGCGATAAAGGGGCTGTCATAAAAGAAAGTTTTACAAAAGAAGCAACCGGTATCTGTCCAGATACAGGCTGTCACTTGCTCAGATCTTCTATATTTATGACACCCTCTTTATACACCTAGTCATCGCTCGTAACTATGTGTGAATCTTATGCAACAGACAGGTCTTCTGACTCAGGTATCAACACCGTCAGCCGCCTTCCCAGTATCCCAGTGGCATATTGGCTGACGATTCCTCCAACACAGTGGCGGGACCGTATGAGAATCTCACTCATTTCCCTATTATCCCTTGCGGGCATCTGATTGCACTCAATTATATCAGAAGTGTATCGTGTTTTTTCTTCTCTGTCAATGGTGAATGTTGTAAGAAAACAAGTGTTTCTGCTATGCGGACAGTAAAATAAAAATGTTCGCGATATGCGGAAAAAAGTCTTGAAAAAAATGTCAAAATAGAGTATGATAAATACAAATGGTGATAATACTGAATCACAATTACACGGAGGGAAAAATAAGATGAACGATAATAAAATGTGGGCACTTGTAAAAGAAACAGCAGCTCCGGGACTTGCATTAAAAAGAGTGCCGATTCCGGAAGTTGGTACAAACGATGTGAAGATCAAAATCCATAAGACAGCAATCTGTGGAACAGACGTACATATCTATCAGTGGAATGAATGGGCACAGCACACCATTGCCGTAGGACAGACAGCTGGACACGAATATGTTGGAGAGATCGTAGAGATGGGATCTGGTGTAGAAGGATTCAACATCGGAGATATTGTATCCGGAGAAGGACACATTGTATGCGGAAAATGCCGTAACTGTCTGGAAGGACACAAAGAGAACTGTAAAGATGCAAAAGGTGTCGGCGTAAACCGCGATGGAGCATTTGCAGAATACCTTGTCATCCCTGCTGCTAACGTATGGCCGACAAATCCGGCAATCCCGGAAGAGATGTATGCAATCTTTGATCCATTTGGAAATGCGACACATACAGCACTTTCTTATGAAGTATTAGGAGAAGATGTGCTGATCACAGGAGCAGGACCAATCGGAATCATGGCAGCGGCAATCGCAAAATTTGCAGGAGCAAGACACGTTGTTATCACAGATTTTAACCAGTATCGTCTGGATCTTGCAAAGAAACTGGGAGCAACAAGAACAGTAAATCTTGCAAATGAGAAATTGGAAGAAGTCATGAAGGAAATCGGAATGACAGAAGGATTCGACGTTGGTATGGAAATGTCCGGAGCACAAGCTGGATTTAGAGACATGATCGACAACATGAAGCACGGCGGTAAGATTGCAGTATTAGGACTTCAGAGACCAGATGCACAGATCAACTGGGAGACAGTTATCTGGAATGGACTGAATATCCGCGGAATTTACGGACGTAAAGTATGGGATACATGGTATAAGATGACTACAATGCTTCAGGCAGGACTGGACATCTCTGATATCATCACACATAGACTGAATATTAAAGATTATAAGGCAGGATTTGATGCAATGATTTCCGGACAGTCAGGAAAGGTTATCCTGAACTGGGAAGACTTAGATCAGTTAGAGGCACAGTCACAGGAATTTTAAGATCGAAAACGACAAAAAAGTTGTCTGAAAGAAAGGAAGATTTCAACATGGCACGTAAAAATGATATTTTAAGTATCTACACAAAAGAAGTAGAAGACATTAAAGCAGCAGGATTATTTAAAGGAGAAGCTCCGATCGTTTCTCCACAGAGCGCAAAAGTAAAACTGGAGGACGGAAGAGAAGTTATCAACATGTGTGCAAATAACTATCTCGGACTTGGAGACAACCAGAGACTGATCGATGCAGCAAAGAGAACATACGATGAGAGAGGATACGGAGTTGCATCTGTACGTTTTATCTGTGGAACACAGGATATTCACAAACAACTGGAAGCGAAGATTTCAGGATTCCTCGGAACAGATGATACGATTCTTTACTCTTCTTGTTTTGATGCCAATGGTGGGTTGTTTGAGACAATCTTAACAGCAGACGATGCCGTTATCAGCGATGAATTAAATCATGCTTCTATCATCGACGGAGTACGTCTCTGCAAAGCAAAACGTTTCCGTTACAAAAATAATAACATGGAAGATCTGGAAGCAAAATTGAAAGAAGCAGATGAAGCCGGAGCAAGAATTAAACTGATCGCAACAGACGGTGTATTCTCTATGGATGGAATTATCTGTAACTTAAAAGGTGTATGTGATCTTGCAGACAAATACAATGCACTCGTGATGGTAGATGACAGCCATGCGGTAGGATTTGTCGGAGCTCACGGACGTGGAACAGCAGAGCATTGTGGTGTAGAAGGACGTGTGGATATCATCACAGGTACTTTAGGAAAAGCACTTGGTGGAGCGTCAGGCGGATACACATCAGGAAGAAAAGAAATCATCGATCTGCTTCGTCAGAGAAGCCGTCCGTATTTATTCTCCAACTCTCTTGCTCCGGCAATTGCAGGTGCAAGTATTGAAATGTTCAATATGTTAGAGGAAAGTACAGAACTTCGTGACCACTTAGAAGAAACGACAGCATACTATCGTAAACAACTTGTAGACAACGGATTTGATATCATCATGGGAACACATCCATGTGTACCTGTAATGTTATATGATGAAGTGACAGCAGCAGAATTTGCAGAGCGTATGAGAGCAAAAGGAGTATATGTTGTTGCATTCTCTTATCCGGTAGTTCCGAAGGGAAAAGCAAGAATCCGTACACAGGTATGTGCAAGCCATACAAAAGAAGATATCGACTTCATTGTAAAATGCTTCATCGAAGTAAGAGAAGAAATGGGACTGAACAAATAAATATTGCTTACGCCATGATTAACTATTATAAAGAAAAGGCATCCACGATAAAAAAGTGGGTGCCTTTTGTGTTATTGCTTTTGCCTAAAATGGAAAAATGGTCAGTGAAAAAAGCTAAGGAAATCAGTAAAAATAAATTGATACAACATGATTGAAATTCATATAAACATAATAAATGCAATATTTATTGTATAAAATACACAAAAATGTAAATATAAAATAAGTAAAATATACAAATTATATTATTTACTTAGTAAAAATATTGACTTTTTACTAAGTAAATAATATAATAAGCACATATTAAAAAGCGAGGAGGAAACGATATGAAAAAGAAACTGGTGGGAATGCTTATTTTGGCAATGACAACGACGACAATTTTAGGTGGCTGCGGCAGCAAGGAAGGAAAAGAAGAGACAAGTGACGGAAAAGTGAAGATTCGTTTTGCTTCCTGGGATACTGCCGAGGATGTAGAGCGTCAGCAAAAACTGGTGGATCAGTTTAATGCAGAGCATGATGATATTGAGGTGACGCTGGAGGCATACGGAAGTGATTTTGATACAAAGATCAGTGCAGGTATGGGATCTGGAGATACACCGGATGTTATGTATATGTGGAACTACCCGGCATATGCAGATGGTCTTGAACCTCTGGATGAGTATATCGACAAAGAAGGCGATGACTATAAGAATGATTTCTACAGCACACTGTGGAATTACAACTCATTAGACGGAACAACATATGGTATTCCAGTGGGATTTACAACACATTCACTTTTCTATAACAAAGATCTTTTTGCACAGGCTGGTGTAGAAGAACCTACAGATGACTGGACATGGTCGGATCTTCAGGCAGCTGCCAAGACAATTGAAGAAAAGACAGGTCAGAAAGGTTTTGCATTCCAGATGAAACCAGATCCGTATGATTTTGAAATGTATCTGTGGAGCAATGGAACTGCTTATTGTGACGAAGACGGACAGATGGCAGGTCAGATTGATTCAAAAGAATCTCAGGAAGTATTTAAAATGTTCCAGGATATGGAAAAAGACGGATATGCAATTGCAACAGAAAAGAACGGAACTGATGAATTCCGTGCCGGTACAGTAGCAATGTATGTATATGGATCATGGTCAATTGCTTCTCTTAATGAGGATGGAATGAATTATGGTGTGGCAAAAATTCCTTCTTTTGACGGAAAGACCTCTGTAAGTATTCTGAGCTCTTCAGGACTTTCTATTTCAAAGGACAGCAAGAATAAAGATGCTGCATGGGAATTTGTAAAATACTGGACAGGCGAAGAATGCAACAAAGCAAGAATCGGTATGGAACTTCCGGTACTTAACAGTGTTGTAGAATCTGAAGGTATCATGGATGAACCAGAATATGCACCATTCTATGAGATGCTTGAGCAGAGTGATGGACATACTCCGGCAAGCTTCCTGATTGAAGACTGGTCAGAAATTTCAGAAAACCTCAGCTTATCATTTGAACAGATTTTCAATCCAAGCTCATACATGGATGTAAAAGATGTTTTAAAAGAAGCAGCAGACGCACAGTAATAGCATACAAACAAACCGGCGCCGGAACAATTTATGATTCCGGCGCCGATAAATAGGAGAGAAGAAAAATGAAGCAGAGAAAATTCCTGAAGACGGCCACACCGTATTTGTTTATTATGCCGTGGATTATCGGGTTCCTTGTATTTACAATCGGTCCCCTGATTCTGTCTTTGATCATGAGCTTTTTTGAGTGGCCGCTTACTACAGCGCCAACATTCAGGGGACTTGGAAACTATATTGATATGTTTACAAAGGACAAACAGTTCTGGAAATCCCTTATAATCAGTTTGAAATATGCGGCAATTTTCGTACCGCTTAACATGATTATTGCATTGTTCCTTGCAATGCTGATCACACAGCCGGTTAAAGGAGTAAAAGTATTCCGTACAATTTTCTATATTCCGGCAGTTATCTCAGGTGTAGCGGTTTCTATCATCTGGGGATGGATCCTCAACGGAGATTATGGCGTACTGAATTATCTGTTATCTCTTCTGGGAATCAAAGGACCGAAGTGGCTGGTTGATCCGGCATGGGCACTCCTTGCAGTTATAATTGCAAGTGCGTTTGGTGTTGGAACGATGATGCTTATCTTCTACACAGATATCAAAAATATTCCGGTTGATGTATACGAAGCTGCATCTATTGATGGAGCAGGTCCTGCAAGAAAATTTTTCAGTATTACACTTCCGATTATTACACCTACAATTTTATTTAACTTGATTACGTCAATTATCAGTTCTTTCCAACAGGTAACATTGGTTATGCTTCTTACCGGAGGCGGACCGCTTAAATCTACCTACTTCTATGGACTGTATACATACAATAACGCATTCAAACATCACAAACTTGGATATGCCAGTGCAAACGCATGGGTAATGTTTATCATCATTCTGCTGCTGACTGCCGTGGTATTCAAGTCATCATCCGCATGGGTATTCTATGAGACAGAAGCTAAAAACAGCGGAGCAAAGAAAACAAAAAAGAAAAAAGGGGGTAGAAAGTAATGAAGATGTCTAAAAAATCAAAAATTGTAATGATTACAATTAAATATTTGAAGTTTGAGTTTGTTATTCATTATAATTTATAGTATAGAGGATTTATTCAAATTTAATAAAGGGGGCAGAAAAATGCAAACTGAAATAGTAAAAGATTTAATGAAAGAATATAAAAGACCATTTTATATTTACGATGAAAAGGTTATAGGGGACCAAATTCAAAAGTTAAAAACTAATTTTCCAGAATTCGAATTTTTATATTCAATAAAGACAAATCCAAATAAAGATGTAATTAAATTTATATCACAAAATGATATAGGTTCAGATTCTGCATCTAAAAATGAAGTTTTTAAATCAATAGATGCTGGTATGCCAAAAGAAAAGATAATATATTCATCAGCGGGAAAAACGAAACAAGATATCGAAGAAACATACGACAAATGCATAATAACAGCAGATAGTTATCATGAACTAGAAGTTATAAATGAAGTAGCTAAGGAACACAATATTGTTTTAAGAGTAGGGGTAAGAATTAACTCAAACTATGCAATAGAAGGTGGGGATATACTTCCTAACAAATTTGGAATAGACGAAGAAAGCTTATTACCACATAAGGAATTTATTGATTCACTTAAAAATATAAAAATATGTGGGATACATGTACATCTAAAATCTCAAATACTAAATTATGAAACTTTATATAATTACTATAAAGATGTATTAGAATTAGCAGTGTTCTGTGTTGATGAAATGGGATTTGATATGGATTTTGTTAATTTCGGTGGTGGACTTGGAGTTGCATATTCACAAAGAGAAAATGAACTTGAAATAGAATCACTAGGACAAAAATGTAGAGAGCTAATTAAGGAATTTAAAGAAAAACTAAATTGCAGACTTATTATAGAATCAGGACGTTTTATAGTTTGCAAAAGTGGGACTTATGTTACTTATATAATCGATAAAAAGGTATCAAGAGGAGCAAATTACTTAATAGTTGCAAATGGATATAATGGTTTTCATAAAACAACTTTAGCAGAAATGGTAAAAGGTTATGCACAAGGTCCATTAGAAGATATACATGCAGTTGAACCACTATTCACATCTTATGATGCGTATGAAGTGAAGGTGTTAAATAAATCACAAGAAAAAGAAGAAGTAACAGTTTGTGGTAGCTTATGTACGGCTGCAGATTTAATAGGGAAGAATTTAGTTTTACCAAAAGCTGAAATAGGTGATATTATTGCAATTACTAATGCAGGAAGTTATGGATTTACACTAAGTCCAATATTATTCTCTAGCCATGATATACCTTATGAAATTTACTTAAATTCAAAAAATCAAGCTATTATAAGCGAATATTAAATATTTAATACAAAATACATAAAATGGTAAAGTATTTAGAAAATATAAAAAATTGATAATATGACGGAAATGTTAAAAGATAGTACTGTTTTAATAATATATTTTACCTCATCAAGTGTGATAATATTTAAACATAAAAGTTAGTAAATAAAAAATAAGAATAATAAATATAAATTATATTTGGGGAGGAAAAGATATGTTAAAAACAACTAAAATAACAGATCCAGAAGTATATTCTATAGTAGCAGATGAATTAGAAAGACAAAAATATAATATAGAAATGATTGCATCAGAAAGTTCAGCACCAACAGAAATATTAGAATTAATGGGATGCGTTTTTGTTAATAAAACTGAAGAAGGTCTTCCAGGAAAAAGATATCAAGCAGGTTCACAACATGCAGATAGAATCGAAAATTTATGTATTGAAAGAGCAAAAGAAGCTTTCGGTTGTGAATATGTAAATGTTCAAGCTTATTCAGGTGCAACTGCAAACTATACAGTATTTAATGCAGTATTAGACCCAGGGGATAAAATATTGGCAATGAGACTTGACCACGGTGGACATTTAAGTCATGGTTCAGAAGCAAACTTTATGAGTAAAATATTTAACTACAAACATTACGGTGTAAACGATGACGGTATAATCGACTACGATCAAGTTGAACAAATGGCATTAGAATTTAAACCTAAAATGATAATAGCAGGGGCTAGTGCCTATCCAAGACTAATAGATTATAAAAAATTTAGAGAAATAGCTGACAAAGTAGGAGCTTATTTATTAGTAGATATGGCTCATATTTCAGGACTTATAGGAGCTGGTGTAATCCCTTCCCCAATTCCATATGCTGATTTTGCAACATCTTCTTGTTCTAAAACAATATGCGGTCCTAGAGGTGGATTCGTAATGTGTAAAGAAAAATATGCAAAACAATTAAATAGAGCTACATTCCCAGGAACTCTAGGTTCTATCCAAATAAACGGTATAGCTGCAAAAGCAAACATGTTCAAAAGAGTTAGAGAACCTGAATTTATAGCTACAATGCAAAGAGTTTTAGATAATGCAAAAACTTTAGCAAAAGAATTAGAAAAAAGAGGATTCAAAATAGTAAGTGGTGGAACAGACAACCATATAGTATTAGTTGACTTAAGACCAAAAGGAATAACTGGTAAACAATTTGACCAAACTCTTGAAAGAATAGGTATAACAGTTAACAAAAACACTATACCAAACGACCCAGAAAGTCCATTTGTGACAAGTGGTGTTCGTATCGGTCTTACTGCAACATCTGAAAGAGGATTTGGAGCAAGTGAAATGGCAGAAATCGCTGATATAATGAATACAGTTGCTGAAAATATAGAAGATGAAAAAGTATTACAAGAATGCAAAGAAAAAGCAAGAGCATTAGCATCAAGATTCCCACTATATCCAGACGGATATTTTGAAGATTAATTAAATATATAACTAACTTATAATTTATAAGACGAGCTGATTTTCAGCTCGTCTATTTTTTAATAAATAATAACCAATTTAAATTTGAAGTAGTATAATAATCTATAGAATAATATGAACCCTATGGAGTAAAATCCACAGGGTTTTTAAATGAAAGGACTAGTATTATGATATTGCCAAAAAGACTTAAAAAAGGTGACACTATAGGTGTCATTGCTCCATCTGGGCATTTACGCGAGGTAAATATAGATGATGTTGAAAAATCACTTATCGATATGGGATACAATGTAAAGATGTATGAAAGTTGTTATTCTGTAGACAGGGGATATTTGTCTGGAAAAGATGAACTAAGGGCAAAAGATTTGCAAGATGCATTTGAAGATAAAAATATAGATGCAGTATTTTGTATAAGAGGCGGTTATGGAGCAGCTAGATTATTAGATTTAATCGATTTTGATGTAATAAAAAATAATCCAAAGATATTTTTGGGATTATCTGATATAACAGCTCTTCATATAGCGTTTAACCAAAAATGTGATTTGGTGACTTATCATGGGCCTGTTGGAAGAAGATTTGTGGATATGGACGAATATACAAAAGAATCTGTCTTTAAAAATATAACTACAGATTGTGAGATAAATTTTGAGAATCCAAAAGGAGAGGAAATTATAACGTTATACAACGGAATATGTGAAGGTGAAATCGTAGGTGGAAATCTAAGTTTAATAAACACATCTTTAGGTACTGAATACGAAATAGATACAAAGGATAAAATATTATTTATAGAAGAAACTAGCGAATATGTATATAACGTAGACAAAATGATAAACCATCTACACATGGCTGGAAAATTTGAAGACTGTAAAGGTATAATTTTTGGAGATTTTGATAACTGTAGAAAAGTCAGAGATGAAGATTGGTCAGTTGAGGATATAATAAACGAAATCGCACAAAGATATAAAAAACCTACAATATACAACCTTCAAAGCGGACATTGTGTTCCAGTAGGGACAATACCACTTGGTGCAATGTGTTATTTAGACGCTACTAATAAAATAGTCAAATTTGATTATTCAAACTGCTAAAAAAATAATAAATTATATAGAGGATAACTTAGGAGGAAATATGGAAAAAATCACGACAGTATTATTTGATTTAGATGGAACACTAATCCCTTTTGATCAAAAGGAGTTTATAGAATCTTATTTATACCTTATAGCAAAAAAATTTGTTCCAAGGGGATACGACAAAGATATACTTATAAAAGCATTGTGGGATGGAACGGGAAATATGATCAAAAATGATGGGAAAGTAATGAATAGAGATATATTTAAATCTACTTTTACAGAGTTGATGGAAAAAGAATATGACGAAATGGAAGATGATTTCATGGAGTTTTATGAAAAAGAATTCGACGATGTAAAACAGACATTACAAGAAGAAGTAGATAGAGCAGAATTTATAAAAACTATAAAAGACAAAGGGTTAAAAGTAGTTTTAGCTACAAATCCAATATTCCCAAAAGCAGCAGTACAAACAAGACTAAACTGGATTGGTCTTAGTGTGGACGATTTTGATTATGTTACAACTTTTGAAAATAGCCACTATTGCAAAAGTTGTATC
>OLIX01002106.1_pt1 | contig 15536 bp, 17 predicted proteins | sample 1601331 | NCBI WGS metagenome assembly OLIX01 (sample SAMEA2452120, study PRJEB22498) | human gut metagenome | biome: human feces; feature: human gut; material: feces | place: Australia | collected 2012 | reverse complement strand
GCACGTGATTTGTAATCTCGGGGTCGTTGGTTCGAATCCGACAAGAGGCTCGAAAGAAAAGCAGATGATACGAAAGTGTTACCTGCTTTTTTCTTTTTGCCCCGCAAAGAATCCTCTAATTTATTTAAAATCTACACATCGGCTTGCCCTTGAATCCAACTATATTTGTACCTTTGCACATTATTTCTAAGAAAGATGACAGAAAATAGAGGTTACATGCAACGATACGCAATGCTGTTCGGTACCTATATGGGAGGTTTCTGGATATTGAAGTTCATACTCTTTCCTGTGGGGCTGTCGGTTCCTTTTTTACTTTTCCTTTTCATGGGACTCACGCTATGCGTACCTTTTATGGGATATTATTATGCACGGATGTATCGTAATCAGGTATGCGGAGGCGGCATCAGCTTCCTGCATGCATGGATATTCACCGTTTTCATGTATATGTTTGCTGCGCTGCTTGCCGCCGTGGCACACTACATCTACTTCAGGTTCATAGACCACGGATATGTGATAAACACGTGCGAAACGATGGTAGACACGCTTGCCCAAAGCAACATGCCGGGAATGGATTCGTACATCGCCACCTATCAGGAAGCTCTGGAGACAGCCCGACTGCTCAGTCCTATCGACATTACGCTACAGATGATATCGTCCAATGTGTTTTGGGGTTCGATACTGGCTTTCCCCACCGCCTTGTTCGTGATGAGACGCAAGAAAGACGACGCTCCGGCAGAGTGACGGAACAGCAAAAAGAAATGTTATTTCAATTGTAAAATAGAAAAATCATACATCAATGGATATTTCAGTTGTCGTACCACTATATAATGAAGAAGAATCACTCCCCGAATTGTTCGCATGGATTGAGCGGGTGATGAATGCCAACGGCTTTTCATACGAAGTGATTTTCGTTAACGACGGAAGTACCGACCGTTCCTGGCAGGTAATCGAGCAATTGCAGGCACAAGCTCCGGACAAGGTACGGGGCATTAAGTTCCGCCGCAACTACGGGAAGTCGCCGGCATTGTTCTGTGGTTTCGAACAAGCACAAGGCGACGTCGTGATAACCATGGACGCCGACCTGCAGGACAGTCCCGACGAAATACCCGAACTCTACCGCATGATTACCCAGGAGGGCTACGACCTCGTATCGGGCTGGAAGCAGAAACGTTACGACCCGTTGTCGAAGACCCTCCCCACCAAATTGTTCAATGCCACCGCCCGCAAAGTATCGGGCATCAAAAACCTGCACGACTTTAATTGCGGACTGAAGGCATATCGCAAAGAGGTTGTCAAGAATATAGAGGTATACGGCGAAATGCACCGCTACATCCCCTACCTGGCCAAGAACGCCGGCTTCAAGAAAATCGGCGAGAAAGTGGTGCACCACCAGGCACGCAAATACGGAAAGACCAAGTTCGGGCTGAACCGATTTGTAAACGGGTATCTGGACTTGCTTTCCCTTTGGTTCCTTTCCCGGTTCGGCATCAAGCCCATGCACTTTTTCGGATTGCTGGGTTCATTGATGTTCATCTTCGGCTTCATAGCCGTGGTCATAGTAGGTGTCAGCAAGTTGTACTACATGCACCATGGCATGCCCTACCGTCTTGTAACGGACTCTCCCTACTTCTACCTCTCGTTGACCTCCATGATTATCGGCACACAACTATTCGTGGCAGGATTCCTCGGAGAGCTGATTTCACGTAATGCCCCGGAACGAAACAAATATCAAATAGAGAAAACCATTTAACGATGAAAAAATTAGTCAGACTTGTCATACTCGGAGCTATCCTTTGTCCGATAGTAAGCATAGCTATCTCCTGCTCGGAAGAGGCCGACTGTTCCATGACAGCACGCTCCATGGTGAATTGCATTCTTTATAGAGTAGACCCCGAAACCCAATACGTGGAGAACGACACGCTCGACTCGCTCACCGTGACAGCATACGGCACCGACTCCATCATCATCAACAACCAGAAGAAGGTACACGACATCTCCCTGCCACTGCGCTATACGGAGGATTCCACCAAGCTGATATTCAAGTACAGCCGGACCAAGAGTGACACGATGGTGATACGCCACACCAACACCCCCTATTTCCTATCAATGGATTGCGGCTATCAGATGAAGCAGGCCATCACAGACGTAACGTGCACCCGCATCTCTCTGGACTCGATATACATCAAAGACAATGAAGCAGGCATCTATGGAAAGGAAAATCTTAAGTTATTCTATTAGTCTGGCACTCTGCCTGCTGATGTTCCTCCCCCTACGGGCGCAGAACGGGAATCCTACCGCTCCCCCCCAGGGAGCACCTCCCAAGAAGGAGAAGAAGGACGCGAAAGAAGAAGTGCACTATCCGTTATACAACGGCATGTCCGTCGGCTTGGACTTGTGGGGAATCGGAAGCTCCGTATTTGGAGGAGATTTCCTGAGTTCCGAAGTGGCCGTGGACGTAAACCTCAAGAACCGCTTCTTCCCTATTGCCGAACTGGGATATGGCTCCACGGACACCTGGAGTGACAAAGGCATACACTACAAAAGCAACGCCCCCTACTTCCGCATAGGAATGGACTATAACACGCTATACAAGAAGCAGCACGGACACATGCTACTCGTAGGCTTGCGTTACGGTGTAAGTAGCTTCAAGTATGATGTAGACGCCTTGGGACTGGACGACCCGATATATGGTGGCATCGTAGGCAATCCGAATCTGGACGACGAGATATGGGGAGGCAGCCTGCCCTATAACCATAAAGGAATGAAAGGCTCCATGCAATGGGCGGAATTTTGTGTCGGTATCCGGGCGCACGTCTGGAAGGCATTGTACATGGGCTGGTCACTACGCTTCAAGTTCAAATTGTCCGCCTCGGCCGATGAATACGGTGACCCGTGGTATGTGCCCGGTTTTGGGAAATATGGCTCCAACACGATAGGAGTAACCTATACAATAACTTATAAACTACCTCTTTAAGCAACTTATGACAGGGTTAGAGATTTGGCTACTGGCCATAGGACTTGCGATGGATTGTTTCGCCGTTTCTATAGCCAGCGGAATTATATTGAAACGCGCCCGGCTGCGCCCTATGCTGGTGATGGCCATCAGCTTCGGCTTTTTCCAGGCTTTGATGCCTCTGCTGGGATGGATAGGCGCCAGTTTTTTCAGCCACCTGATAGAAAGTATTGACCATTGGATTGCATTCGGTATCCTTGCCTTCCTGGGCGGACGCATGATAATGGAATCCTTCAAGGACGAAGATTGCAAGCACGAGTATGACCCTACCAGCCTGAAGGTGGTGCTCGCTCTGGCCGTGGCAACCAGCATCGATGCATTGGCGGTAGGTGTTTCGTTTGCATTCCTCGGTATCAAGCAATTCTCGGCTATTCTTTCCCCCATCGGCATTATCGGTTTTGTATCATTCGCCTTGTCGATGGTCGGCCTGATGTTCGGCATCCGTTTCGGATGTGGCATAGCCCGCAGACTGCGCGCCGAACTTTGGGGAGGGATTATCCTCGTCATCATCGGTACCAAGATATTGGTAGAGCATCTCTTCTTTTAATTAAAAAGTAAAAACTCAGATAGGATATGGAAAAGAAAGTACAACGGAATTTTTTATGGATTGCCCTACTGGTACTGGGAACCATCTGGATACTTGCCCGCCACAACCAAGTCACTCCTTATCAGACGGATAACGGACTGATATTCGGTACGGTATATAAAGTGACTTATCAATGTGACCAAAATCTGAAGGCGGAGATAGAAGCGGAACTCAAACGTTTCGACGGTTCCTTGTCCCCTTTCAATGACACGGCGACCATTACGCGCATCAACCGCAACGAGGACATTGTGCCCGACACATTCTTTACCAACGTCTTCCGACGTAGCATGGAAATCTCCCGGGAGACCGATGGTGCCTTCGATATCACCGTTGCCCCTCTTGCCAATGCCTGGGGATTTGGCTTCAAGAAGGGTAACTTCCCCGACTCTGCCATGATAGACAGTCTGCTGGAGATGACAGGATACGAAAAAGTAGAATTGTCCGATGAAGGGAAAGTGGTGAAAACAGACCCGCGTATAATGCTCTCATGCAGCGCTGTGGCAAAAGGATATGCAGTAGATGTCATAGCCCAACTTCTGAAGAAGAAAGGTATCCGCAACTTCATGGTCGATATAGGCGGAGAAGTGGTTGTTCACGGGCAAAACCCTCAAAATGGACCTTGGCGCATCGGTTTGAACAAGCCGATAGACGACTCACTGGCAGTGAACCAGGAACTGCAAGCAGTGCTGCAAGTTACGGATTTAGGCATGGCTACATCGGGCAATTATCGCAACTACTACTATAAAGACGGAAAGAAATATGCGCATACCATCGACCCGCGTACCGGCTATCCGGTACAGCACAGCATCTTGTCCGCCACCGTCATCGCCAAAGATTGCATGAGTGCAGACGCCTATGCCACGGCATTCATGGTGATGGGGCTGGAAGAAGCAGAACGCGTGGCGGATGCACATCCGGATATCGACGCCTGTTTCATTTATACGGATGAAGAAGGAAAGCTTCAAACGTTCTTAACAAAAGGAATGGAGAAGTATATGAAATAATGTGCAAATGCGATTAACCCATCATTTATAAAATACAAAATATACCGCCAGTACCAGACATACAAAAGCGGCAAAATGATTCCAATGCAGCGTTTCCCCCTTGAAAAGAACCGTTGTAAACACCGTAAAGATTATCAAAGTGATTACTTCCTGAATCACTTTGAGTTGCATCAATGAGAACGGGCCTCCATTGCCTAAAAAGCCTATCCGATTGGCCGGAACCTGACAAGAATACTCAGCCAGAGCTATTACCCAAGAAAACAGCACCACGGCATACAACGGCCAGTTGGAGATGACTTTTGTCTCTTGTAGCTTCAGATGCCCATACCAGGCAAACGTCATGAAAATATTAGATACAATCAATAGCAAAATGGTATAAAATGCTTTCATATATTTTTTAATAATTAATGGTTAATGTTTTATGATTGCAGGCAGCAATTCCTCCTGCACATTCGTCATACTCCCCCATAGACTATAGCGTGCCTCAGGATTCATTTCCTCCAACTGTTTCAGAATGCCTTTCATTGTACTACGGCTGGATTGTGACTCATACGGACAATTCTTCACCTGCTTACGATACCCCCTCACTTGCGCCAACTCCATCAAATCCGCCTCATGTACCAGACACATCGGACGGATAATCGTCATATCAAACTTCTTCATTACCAGCCGAGGAGGCATGGAGCTGAACGCTCCCTGATAGGTGATATTCATCAGCAAGGTCTCCAGAATATCATCCATGTGATGGCCTAACGCGATTTTATTGCATCCCTGCTCCTTGGCTACGGTAAACAATGCCTTCCGTCTATTCCAAGAGCAAAGAAAACAAGGAGACTTGCGGGTATCTGTCGTGGCATCAAACTCCGTTTCAAAGAGAACAAAAGGCACTCCCCACGACTCTACGTACTCCCTCAGATAGTCCACATCACTTTGATAAGGTATATTCTTCATCACTACATGTACGGCGACAACGGAAAAACGGGGTTTATAGACACGGGCACGCCGTGCCAACAATTCCACCAGCGCCAAAGAGTCCTTGCCTCCCGAAAGCCCGATGAGAATCTTATCGCCGTCCTCTATCAGCCCATATTCCACCACACCTTTGCTAAACCGCTTGTCTATGCGGCGCAACATCTTTTCTTCTTCAGTAAATCGTGCCATTGATACGAGTTATGAGTTATAAGTTATGAATTATAGCTCTTCCGGTTGCAAAAGTAAGGCAAAAGAACGATTTAAAGAAGAATTAACAAAATAGAATTACGGAAACCAGCTTTATTCACGATAAATTTGTATTTTTGACCTTCTGAACAAATCAGCATGTATCAATATGAATAAAAAATATATCCTTTTCTTTCTATTCGGCCTTTTGAGCATAACAATTTCCGCACAAAGCCTGGCAGAAGCCAAAGCCTTGTACGAGAAGGGAGAATACGAAGAAGCCAAGCCCGCCTTCAAAAAACTCGTCAAGACACAACCTGGCAATGGAAATTACAACCTATGGTACGGTGTATGTTGCCTGGAAACCGGCGAACCCGCAGAAGCCTTGAAACACCTGGAAAGCGCCGTCAAGAGACGCGTCCCCAGCGGGCAACTCTATTTGGCCCGGGCATACAATGATCTATATCGGTTCGAAGAAGCCATCGAGACTTATGAGACCTACATTTCCGACCTGAGAAAGAGAAAACGCTCCACCGAAGAGGCCGAACAATTATTGGAAAAAAGCAAATCCAACTTGCGCATGCTGAAAGGCGTGGAAGAGGTCTGCTTCATCGACAGCTTTGTGGTAGACAAGGAAAAATTCCTGGATGCATACAAAATCAGCCCCGAATCGGGCAAGCTGTTCATGTACGACACCTACTTCAATGATTCCGGTAAGGAAGGCGGAACGGTATACGAAACGGAGCTGGGCAATAAACTATATTATAGCGAAATGCAACCGGACAGCACCCTCAGTATCCTTTCGCGCAACAAGTTGCTGGACAAATGGAGTGATGGCAGCTTGTTGCCCGGAAGCATCAACGAGGCCATGAATGCAGACTACCCTTATGTACTTACGGACGGTATCACTATTTACTATGCCTCGGATGGCCCTGGCTCGATGGGAGGATATGACATTTTCGTCACCCGTTACAATACGAATACCGACTCTTATCTGATGCCGGAAAATGTGGGCATGCCGTTCAATTCGCCCTACAACGACTATATGTACGTCATTGACGAATTCAACGACTTGGGATGGTTTGCCTCCGACCGCTACCAGCCCGAAGGCAAAGTGTGCATCTATGTATTCATTCCCAACTCATCCAAGCAAGTGTACAACTACGAAGGGATGGACCCGGACAAGATGATATCATTGGCGCAACTTCACTCTATCAAGGACACATGGACGGACACCGATGCGGTAGAGGCCGCCCGAGAAAGGCTACGGACCGCTGCCAACGCAAAGCCGCGGACCACCAAGAAGCACGATTTCCAATTCATCATTGACGACCACTCCACCTACTACCAGCTGGACGATTTCCGTTCCCCGCAGGCCAAAGCCTTGTATGGCAAATACAATCAGCTGGAGCAGAGCTACAAGCAACTGCAGGAGAAACTGGAAGATATGCGTTCGGAATACTCCCGAGCCAACAAGCAGGAAAAGGACAAGATGTCCGCCGCCATCCTCGACCTGGAGCAACGTGTACGGCAATTGTCCACTGAGATGGAGCAGACTGCCATTCAAGTGCGCAACCTGGAAAAACAAGCCACCAAATAAAGACAACTATGGATATACTCATTATCGCCTCATTGATTATAGGAGCAGTAATCTTGTTCTTAGTGGAATTATTCGTAATTCCGGGCATCAGCGTTGCCGGTTTTCTGGCAGGAGGTTGCATCATCTTTGCCAACTACTATGCCTTTGCCTATATGGGCACCACGGCAGGTGTCATTACGCTTATCATATCTGCCCTGGCTTGTATCGGCTCGTTGGTATGGTTCATGCGCTCCAAGACACTCGACAAAATTGCATTGAAAAAAAACATCACCTCCAAAGTAGACCGTAGTGCCGAGGACAAAGTCAAGGTAGGCGATGTAGGCGTAACCACTACTCGCCTGGCTCTTATCGGCTATGCCGAAATCAACGGAGACATCGTGGAAGTGAAGTCATCAGATGGCTTCATGAACGAAAAGACTCCGATTATCGTAGAGCGTATTGCCGACGGAGTCCTCTTAGTGGAACGGCTCAAGCAGTGAAATTTCAGAAATCAACCTATTTATAACTAACAATTAATATTTAATCTCATGGATCCAAGCACAATGTATTTAACCGCCTTCCTCATTATAGGAGGCATTATTTTCCTGGTACTTTTCTTCCATTATGTACCGTTCTTCTTGTGGCTGTCCGCCAAAGTATCGGGAGTAAACATCTCGCTGGTACAACTTTTCCTGATGCGCATCCGTAATGTCCCTCCTTATATCATTGTGCCCGGCATGATTGAAGCTCATAAAGCAGGATTGCAAAACATCACGCGCGACGAACTGGAAGCGCACTACCTTGCCGGAGGTCACGTAGAGCGGGTGGTACACGCACTGGTATCCGCCTCTAAAGCCAATATCGAGCTGCCGTTCCAGATGGCAACCGCCATCGACCTTGCCGGCCGTGACGTGTTCGAAGCCGTACAGATGTCCGTTAACCCCAAAGTAATTGACACCCCTCCCGTGACAGCTGTTGCCAAAGACGGTATCCAGCTGATTGCCAAGGCCCGTGTAACGGTGCGCGCCAATATCCGCCAATTGGTGGGCGGTGCCGGAGAAGACACGATTCTGGCCCGTGTAGGCGAGGGTATTGTGTCTTCCATCGGTTCGTCAGAGAATCATAAGTCTGTATTGGAGAATCCGGATTCTATCTCCAAACTGGTATTGCGCAAGGGGTTGGATGCCGGAACAGCATTCGAAATTCTGTCCATTGACATTGCTGATATTGACATAGGTAAGAATATCGGTGCCGCCCTGCAGATAGACCAAGCCAATGCCGACAAGAACATTGCTCAAGCCAAGGCAGAGGAACGCCGCGCCATGGCCGTAGCCACAGAGCAGGAAATGAAGGCAAAGGCCCAGGAAGCCCGTGCCAAAGTTATCGAGGCAGAAGCGGAAGTACCCAAGGCCATGGCCGAAGCATTCCGCAACGGCAATCTGGGTATCATGGACTATTACCGGATGAAGAATATAGAAGCCGACACTTCCATGCGCGAAAACATTGCCAAACCGACGACGGGCAATACCAGCCAGCCGTTGAGCAAATAACTCGAAAAGTAACTGACAGAAACGCCGGAACCGGTGAACAAGAATCGGTTCCCGGCGTTTCTATTTATAAACAAAAGATTAAAAGCTCAATCAAATGAAAAAATATTTCGCCTCTTCCGAACTGATCATCAATGAAGACGGTTCTGTATTTCATCTTCACGTAAAGCCCGAATGGCTGGCAGACAAAGTCATCTTGGTAGGCGACCCCGGACGGGTGGCACTGGTTGCCTCCCATTTCGAGAACAAGGAATGTGAAGTGGAAAGCCGCGAGTTCAAGACTATCACCGGTACTTACCAGGGGAAACGTATTACGGTGGTTTCCACCGGTATCGGATGTGACAACATCGATATCGTGATGAACGAACTGGATGCCCTGGCAAACATCGACTTCGAGACGCGCGAAGAAAAGCCCCGCCTACGTAGCCTTGAGCTGGTACGTATCGGCACCTGCGGCGGCTTGCAACCCTACACTCCGGTGGGTACATTTGTATGTTCTGAAAAATCCATCGGTTTCGACGGTCTGCTCAACTTCTATGCCGGACGCAACTCCGTGTGCGACCTACCCATGGAGCGTGCCTTCCTCAACCATATGGGATGGTCCGGCAACATGTGTGCCCCTGCCCCCTACGTCATTGATGCAAGCACTGAACTGATAGACCGCATCGCACAAAACGACATGGTACGTGGCGTAACGATTGCCGCCGGGGGCTTCTTCGGACCTCAAGGACGCGAGTTACGCGTGCCGCTTGCCGACCCACATCAGAATGAGAAGATTGAAAAATTTGAATACAACGGCTACCGTATTACCAACTTCGAGATGGAAAGTTCTGCCCTGGCAGGCTTGAGCCGTCTGATGGGGCACAAGGCCATGACGGTATGCATGGTCATTGCCAACCGCCTGATAAAAGAAGCTAACACAGGATACAAGAATACGATAGATACTCTTATCAAAACAGTACTCGACCGTATCTAAGTATCCTTCAAGAAATGCTCCTCCCTTTCCTTCAGCCAATCCTAGGAGTAAGGTTTAGTAATGACTTCATCACATCCTGCCTGACGTGCCCGTTGCTGGTCTGTATAGTGTAGCAATGTCCTGCTATACCCACAATGGGCACAGAGGCGGATTAGGCTTTATAAGCATCTATCCATTATCGATTTGCACAAAGTTACGATAAAAGCCCATAAGTTGAATCACCATCTCTCTTTTTTGTAAAGAAACCATTATCTTTGCTGAATAAAAATAAGCCGGATAAAATGAACCAAGATACCATTTGTGCCATAGCCACCGCCCAAGGGGGAGCCATAGGATGCATCCGTGTCTCCGGACCGGATGCCATAGAGATAACATCCCGCATATTTACCCCTGCCCGGAAGGGGAAGAAGCTGAAGGATGCCAAGCCATACACACTTACCTTCGGTCATATCCATGAAGAAGAAAACATCATAGACGAAGTACTTGTAAGCTTATTCCGTGCCCCCCACTCGTACACGGGCGAGGATAGCACGGAAATCATGTGCCACGGTTCGAGCTATATTCTTCAGAAGGTGTTGCAACTGCTCATCGGTAATGGTTGCCGCCTGGCCGCTCCCGGTGAGTACACGCAACGGGCCTTCTTGGGCGGCAAAATGGACCTAAGCCAGGCCGAAGCCGTGGCCGACCTCATCGCCTCCACCTCTGCCGCCACTCACCGCCTCGCCATGAGCCAAATGCGCGGTGGGTTCAGTAAAGAGCTGGCCTCACTACGCGACCAATTGCTGCACTTCACATCACTCATAGAACTGGAGCTGGACTTCAGCGACCACGAAGAACTGGAATTTGCAGACCGCTCCGAGCTATGTCTCCTAGCAGACGGCATAGAGCAGGTAATTTCCCGTTTAGTACAATCCTTCAGTGTAGGCAATGCCATCAAGAACGGTGTGCCCGTAGCCATCATCGGCGAAACGAATGCTGGTAAATCCACCCTGCTGAATGCACTACTAAACGAGGAACGAGCCATTGTAAGCGACATACACGGGACAACCCGAGATGTGATAGAAGACACAGTCAATCTTGGCGGGATAACTTTCCGGTTTATTGATACGGCAGGCATACGCGAAACGAGCGACACCATCGAGAGCCTAGGAATTGAGCGAACCTTCCAGAAATTGGAGCAGGCGGAAATCGTGCTCTGGGTAGTTGATGCCACGAATGCCGTCTCACGGATACCACAACTAACTGCCCAGATACTTCCCCGTTGCGAAGGGAAACGGCTCATTCTCGTATTCAACAAGGCCGATCTGGTGCAGGATGCCTCAACCATCCTCACCCCCAGTTTCACCCTGGCCGCTACTAATGTGCAATGCATCTCCATCTCTGCCAAAGGGCGTACCAACCTCGACAAGCTTCAGCAAATGCTAATCTCTGCCGCTAACCTGCCCACGGTTACCCAAAACGATGTCATTGTCACGAATATACGCCACTACGAGGCTTTGACCCATGCCTTGGAAGCCATCCACCGGGTCCAACAAGGGCTAGCAGAAAATCTATCCGGAGATTTTGTTTCACAAGATATCCGCGAATGTATTTTCCATCTAAGCGATATTGCGGGGGAAGTTACGAACGACATGGTACTTGGGAATATTTTCGAACATTTCTGCATCGGCAAATAACGGCTTGTAAACAGCCATAACCAACCATAACCATTTAGAATAAAGTCGCTGTATATCAGCGATTTTTGTTTTTACGTGCTTTCCAGTTGCCGTTTGGAGATCACGGATTTTCTCCATATTTTCCTACCATATTTCTACCGCGGAGCAAATTCCACGCAAGCCGAAATATCACACTGATGCAGTAGTTGACGTGTGTTGACAGTGGTTTACATGTGTGGACAAAATCCGGGAGAAATTAGGCGAAATTACCGCCAATGTAAAGGAGGAAAAGATGCAAGTTAGAAAGATTTGTCAGTGGTGCGGAAAACCCTTCATCGCACAGAAAACAACAACCTGCTATTGCAGCCACCAGTGTTCCAACCTGGGCTACAAGGAGCGGATTCGGGAACGCCGACGTCAGCTGAAACGGGCGCAGGAATTACTTCAACCGCGACAAGCTGCCGAAGGGCAGGACTTTTTCTCGTTCGCCCAGGCCGCAAAGCTGATGGGCGTCACCCGGCAATACATTTATAAGTTGGTCAAGGAGTCCAAACTGCGGGCCTCCCGCCTGAGCGGGAAGAAGTCGCTCATCCGCCGGGCGGACATCGAGTTGATGATGAAGACCAAGCCATACGAGCGCATTATGCCCAAGGATGACTTCGACATCACGGAATACTACACCGCCGAGGAGATTGCCCAAAAGTACAAGGTTAACGCAAAATGGGTATGGACCTACACCCGACAACACAAGGTGCCAAAGGTGCGCATCCGCCAGTTCAACTATTACAGCAAGAAGCACATCGACGCCGCCTTTGCCAAGTACGAGGTGGATTCCGACCTCACGGAGTGGTACACCCCCGAAGAGATTCAGGAGAAGTACGGCATGACCCGCATCGCCATCCGTTCGCACGTCTACCGCAACAACATCCCCTCGAAGAAGGAACACGGGCAGATCTACTACTCGAAGCTGCACTTCGACCTTTCCAAGACTTCCGAACAGGAGAGCAAAGCCGAATACTACACCGTCAAGGAGGCAATGGAAAAATTCAATCTTTCTCGTGACTCGGTGTACGGCGTGTTGCAGTTCCACCAGATACCCCGAGAGAAGAACGGGCGCTTCGTCCGCTTCCTGAAAGTGGAGTTCGACCGCGTGATGGGAGTCAAAAAGTAGCCCCGATTCCAGTCCGCGGGAAATGATGTAAAATGATTTGCCGCTGACGCTGGTCTGCATGTTCTCATTCCCAACATTTGCCGTAAAATCAGTATTAACCATAAAATTTTCATGTTATGCACGAATGTAAAACCGTAACACTGAGAACCCGCCCGCTCAAGGGACGGATGTTGTCTTTCTACCTGGATTATTATCCCGGCTACCGGGACAAGGAGACCATGAGGGTGATCCGCCACGAAACGCTGGGCATCTACCTCTATGCCGACCCGAAGAACAAGCGGGAGCAGAACTTCAACGAGGTGATGACCGAGAAGGCCGAGGCCATCCGCTGCCGCCGCTTCGAGTCGGTGGTCAACGAGCGCTACGATTTCTTCGACAAGTACAAGCTCAAGGCCGACTTCCTGGAGTATTTCCGCAGTCAGCTCCGCAAACATGACCCCAAATGGGAGTTCGTCTACCTCCACTTCCGCAACTTCGTACACGGCAAGTGCACCTTCGAGGAGATTGACATCGACCTCTGCAACAAGTTCCGCGAGTACCTGCTGACGGCCAACAAGCTCAAGCGCAAAGGACGTATCACACGAAACTCCGCATCGGGATATTGGTCTACATTCAGGGGACTTCTGAAAATCCTCTACCGTAACGGACTGATAAAGACCAATGTCAATGATTTCCTGGACAAGATTGAAACGGAGGATGTGGTCAAGGATTATCTTTCTGTGGACGAGCTCTACAAACTGGCCGAAACGCCTTGCAAGAAGCCCGTGCTGAAGACGGCATCGCTCTTCTCCTGCATGACCAGCCTGCGCATCAGCGACATCCTCGCCCTCTGTTGGGAGGACATCGTGGACTACTCGGCCGGCGGCAAGTGCGTACACATCGTCACCCAAAAGAACCGTGCCGAGGACATCATCCCCATCAGCGAGGAGGCACTGGATCTGATCGGCTACAGCCCCGCCAAGCGGGGAATGGTCTTCAAGGGGTTGCAGCGCTGCTGGACCCAGACCTACATGAAGGAGTGGATCCGCTCGGCGGGAATCACCAAAAACATCACCTTCCACTCCTATCGCAGAACATTTGCGACGCTGCAGGCGGCGGCCGGGACAGACATCCGCACCATCCAGAGCATCATGGCGCACAAAAGTATTACGACCACCCAGCGGTATATCAAGGTAGTGGATGCCAACAAACGGGAAGCCAGCAAAAAAATCACCCTGATGCGGAAGAAATGACGGACGGTTTTCGGCCGGGTTTGACGGATAAAGTACGATTTTTGTTTGAAAATCGCACAAAAAGAGTGATAGTTAGCGTGACAGCTGCAACTATCACTCTTTTTTTTGTGACTATTCGGAATTACGATTATAACTTCACCTCCGTAACGATTACAAACAGTTGCGGATATGGCTAATACACCCCAAAAACGGGCCAAAAGAATAAGTCTGGTTCTGACCCTCGCGGCGGTCCTCTTTACCGCTGTCGACAACTATCTTTACCTATGCCACGGCATCAACATCACGCCCGTGACAACGCCCGTCATCATTATACTTGTGGTATCAATCGTCTTGTGCGGTGTGTTGCAACGGTACATCTACCGTTGGCTTATAAAATACTCGCTCTCCCCTTCCGCCAATCAGCAAAAGTTGAAGGCTGACAAAACAGAACGCACCCAGGCTGTTGTCACCGAGCAGGCCGAGAACCGCGCTGAGACAATAGGAATCGAGCCCGTCAAGGAGGCCACCAGGGTCGAAGCGGGAATCACCGCCGGGCCGCACCGCGATCCCTACATGGAAAGATACAACCAGTTGCTGGAGGAGATGAAACAGCAGGAGGCCCGACGCCACGCCGAACTTATGGAGGCCATCCGTGAATATGTGACCGTTGCAACCGCTCCCTTCCTGTCGCAGAAAGCTCTCGACACCCTCCTTAACAACATCGAGCAGATAGCCTGCGGCCGGACGGACTCCTGCCTGCCGCTGCGCTCCAACCCGGACCGCCCGTTGCGGTCGCCGGAACTGCGCCACCTGGCATGGAACATCGGCGAACGGCTCCACATCTCGCTCGAAGAGCGGGCCCGATTCATCAAGCTATCGTTCCCCCACGAGCTCAGTAACGCCACCGTCGAATACCTGCAGCGCAACCTGCGTGTCGCAGTCCCGAGCCATATACCAATCGACATCCCCGACGAAGGCGATTTCCGCTTCCATTTGGAGCTGATCGGCGGGCATCGGAAAAGATGAACCCCTGCTGATGAAAAAATGATTCCCGTCAGCGTTCGTCTGCGTGAATTCATTCCGTTGGTTTGCACCATGTTGAACCCCATAAAAACAATGAAGACATGGCAAAGGACCAACTTACATTCAACGACCTGCCGACGGTGGTCGGCGAGCTGTGCGACCGGATCGCAAGCATGGAGAACCTGCTATCGGAGAACATCTCGCGGCAGAGTGCACCGCAGGAGAACACGCATGTCCCGATGACGGTGCAGGAGGTGTGCGAATACCTCCGGATGCCCCTTTCGACCTTCTACTACAAGGTCAAGAAGGACAACATCCCCGTCATCAAACAGGGCAAGCACCTCTACATCTATCGGGACGAGCTGGACAAGTGGCTGGAATCGTCCCGCAAAACCCCGCCCGTGCAAAGCTTCGAGGAGGAGAACGAGGCCCTGATCGCCTCGCACCGCCGCAAACCCACCCCCAAAAACTGGTAGGCGATGGAAACGACAGACAACCATACGCCGACACCGGAGGAATTGACCCTCTGCATCGAGGAGTCGGCTGTACGGGCAGCGGACGCCTGCGAGCAGTCGCTAAACCTCTTTTTTGCCCTCGGAATATTCAAAAGGCA
>OLIX01002082.1_pt1 | contig 15646 bp, 10 predicted proteins | sample 1601331 | NCBI WGS metagenome assembly OLIX01 (sample SAMEA2452120, study PRJEB22498) | human gut metagenome | biome: human feces; feature: human gut; material: feces | place: Australia | collected 2012 | reverse complement strand
GAAGAAGCCGCCGGCTACATGCGCCTGAAAACGGAGTTCCGCATGAAGCAGGGGGACATCGCCAAGCGCGTAGGCAAATCCCGCGCCGCCGTGGCCAACAGCATGCGGCTGCTCGACCTGCCTCAACCGGTTCAGGACATGCTGGGCAATACCTTTATCAGCGTATGGCATGCCAAGGTACTTCTCTCCCTCAAAAACAAGGACCAGCAAATCCAGCTTGGGCGCGACATCGTCAACAAGGGCTACACCGTCCGCCAGACGGAGAAGGCTATTCAGAAGATGCTCAACCCGCCGGAGCCGGCTCCCGTTAAAAAACCGTCTTCCCCTCAATATAAGAAAATTTCCAGCATCCTCGCCAAACAATTCGGTACTCCGGTGAACATTTCCGGCCAGGGAAGCCGGGGGTCCATTGAAATCACCTTCTCCAGCAAAGCGGAATTCATCCGCATCCTTGAGCTTCTGGGCCAGGATGAATGGCCTGATTCCAAGTAAACTTCCTCCCCCTTTTTCCATGACGCCCCGCATCGGACTTCTTCTGTTCACGGCCCTGCTGATGCAGTGCGAAAACCCCGTGGAAACGCCCGTGCCCGGTAAGGAAACCGTTCCCGCGCAAATCCGGCAAACGGATTGTTTCAACGGAGGAAACGCTCTGTTCCACGCCGTGCGGATAACGGAAATGGGGAACCGGGCTTCAGGCACTCCCGGCTACCGCAGGCAGATGGACTACCTGAAGGAGGAACTGGCCAAATGCGGCTGGACCTGCCGGGAACAGGCTTTTGAAAAGGAAACGCCCCAGGGCCCCGTCCGGTTCGTCAACCTGAGGGCCCGTTTTGGCAAGGCTCCAAACTTCCTGGATCCGGTTCGGGGCCTGCTGACCTGCCACATTGACACCAAGCGGGGCATCGACGGATTCACCGGCGCCAATGACGGGGCATCGGGAGCTGCGGCCATTCTGGAGACAGCCCGCATTCTGTCCGGAGACCCCGCACGCGCCGGAAATTTGGAGCTTGTGTTTTTTGACGGGGAAGAAAGTTTTGCGGAACATATGGACAGCGACGACGGCCTGTACGGCTCCAGGCATTACGCATCCTCCATGCGGCAGCCGCTCCCCGAATGGATGATCAATCTGGACATGGTGGGGCGGCAGGGTAAAAAGATACGCATCCCGGCCATGACGCCCCAATCCATGTACCGGGTTTATTCCCGCGCCATCCGTGAACTGGGTTATTCCCCGGAGGAATGGGGAGTATCCGGCTATGCCATCCTGGATGACCACGTTCCTTTCATGGAGCGCGGCGTGGACACGCTGAACCTGATTGACGACTTCCAGGACGGCAACTGGTGGCACACCTCCAAGGATAACATCGGCATTCTGGGCGAAAAATCCTTCCAGCAAACCGGGGAAATGACCCTTCACATCCTCCGGCAACTGCTGCCCGGCCCGCCCTCCACCTGACCAGGCAGCTCTGACCCTCCAATTATCCCTGTCCCGCCATGTCCTTCAACTCTCCCTGGCTGCTGTGGGCTCTCTTTGCAGCCTCCGTTCCCATCATCATCCACCTGGTCAACCGGTGGCGGCATCGTTCCGTCCCCTGGGCGGCCATGGAATTCCTTCTCCGTGCGGCCAGGGAAACACGTGGAACGAAAAAACTGCTGCACTATCTGATTCTGGCACTGCGCGTGATGGCCGTGGCGGCACTGGTAACGGCCTTTGCGCGGCCCCTGCTCGGAAGCTTTTTCGGCTGGGGGAGCTCCGGATTGAATGAAGTCCTGCTGGTTCTGGATCGTTCCGCCTCCATGGATGCCCGTCCGGACAAAACCAGCTCCCTCCGGGATGCCATCCCCCCGCTGGTGGAATCCACGTTCGCGCAGCTCGGCCACTGCCGCCTGTCCCTGCTTGATTCCGCCACCGGAACCGTGACCCAGATTCCCGCTCCGGAAGCCCTGGCGGATCTGACTGTAAGCAAGACAACGGATGGAGGCGCGGATATTCCGGCACTTCTGCAAAAAGCCATCCCGTACCTAGAAGAATCCGGCGCAGGAAAGACGGAAATTTGGATTGCCTCGGACATGCAGGCCTCTTCCTGGAAGCCAGACTCCCCTCTCTGGCCCGGTGTGCGCCAGAGGCTGGCCGCCCTTCCCCTGCCCCTCTCTCAGTTTCCGCCGCCGGCTGCACTCTTATTTCCCATAATTACGGACATCAGCCCCTGATGCAAAAAAATCTTCCTCCGGAGGTTGACTTTTATTTTTTTCCTCTTAAATATGTAAAGCTTTTGAAATTATTATAAACTCTAAATATTATTTGGTTATGAAACATGTATTGAAAAACAAGAAGAAAACGGGAATCATTTTGAGTGTATTGTCCTTATTGCTGGCACCCGCTGCCTTTTGTACGGCGCATGGCGTACCGTTCTGGCAGGGACTGGCAGTCTGGGTCACGGTATATGCCGCCGGGGCTGTGGTTTTGTGGGGAAGAATAAAGCTCTCCCAAGCTTAAACAGCTGGCATATACGGTTGCAATTCCCGGCATCTTGCCCCTGTTTTCTTTCGTAAAGAGCGCGTCAGTTCCCCAACCGGAAAGCGCGCCTTTTTTTTATTTGCGCCTATGCCGCGCGAAGCCGCCTGCCGCCAGCCCCCTCTCCCTCCCGCCTCACAGGCCGCACCGCTCTTCCGGTCAACGCCGTATCATAAGCAGCACCGCCTCAGCCCCCGCCCCGCATCACGCGGCATTTTTTTGTCAAAAAAACGCTTGCAATTTGCTGCAGGCTGTGTTATCCTCACACCGTTTTAGTTAATTTTATGTCTTATTTAAAAATCATTTTTTATGAAAATTATTAGAATTAATCCTCAGGCAGCCGATGGCGCCAAGGAGAAGATTGTACGCGTGTTAACCTTTGCCAACGGCAGTTACGCCCTGCATTTTGCCGACAAAAAAGGTCAGAGTTTCCTCGCATTGTATGACTGGCAGGGATATCTGATTAAAGAAAATGTCCGTGCCGAAAGCGCATACATTTTCAAAAACGGAAGTTACATTCTGCTTTACGAACCGACCAACAACGTGGCCGGTGCCGGCAAAGTCCGTTTCCGCCGCGAATACCGTATGTTCACGCGCAACGGAAGGCTTGTTTTTGACGACATTTCGAGTTTTGTACCGCTTGCCGGCGACTGGGTTGTTTTGTTGCAAAACGGCGTCAAAACCCTGTATGACGACAAGTACAACAGGATCGACGGCGGCACCCGCTACGACTTCGTCAAGTTCGACGGCGGTTATGCGCGCGTTACGGCCCGCGAAATTCCCGTCGGCGAAGCTGCGCCGCTGATGCCCGGAGACGCCGGAAAATGGCTTCCCTACAACACCCGCCTCAAAGCCCTCTATCGCGGCACGTCCGCCAAAACGGCCGGGCTGGCGTATGATTGGGAGCTGTTTGACGAACAGGGAAACGAGATGTATTCGGTTAACAACGGCCTCGCTGTTTTCGGCGGCGGCTATATGCTGACCCTTTACCACGACGGCAAAGTCTTTTTCCACTATCCTGACGGAGCCATGGGCGCAGAAACATCGCTGTATTCCGGAGCGCGCAAAAACATCGCCTGTCTGGTCAAACTGACTCTGACAAAGATGTCTCCCAAAGAATGCAACGGACAGACCGGCATGACATACCGTCTGAGCCGCGAAACCAAAAACAACGTGCCTTTGGCTTATCTGCTCAGGGGAATCAGCGACGTGTACGAATTTTCCAATGGAAATTTCAGCTGCGTCTGCGACGGCAAACTTTGCTTCTTTGAAGAAAACGCCGAGGAACCGCTGCTGACGCTGCCAACCGGCGAAAACGTCTGTTTCCTGCCCGACGGGCGGTACTGGAACATCGACGAGAAAACGCTGTGCAGCCAAAGCCACAAGGTTCTGCTGGAGCGCGTCGACGCTGTTGCCGACCTCGGCGAGTGGTACATTGTCAGCCAGAACGGCACCCACACGGTGTATGATTCTGACGGCAACCGCATCGCCGGAAAAGTTTGTTTCATCCGCAAAATCAACGGAATTCTGGTTCTGCGGCTTGAAAACGGCCAAATCGGCCTCGTGCACCGTTACGGAAAAGCGGTTCTCCCGCCGATGGACGAATGGCGCTATGTCTTTGAAGAGCGTGCATTCTGAAATCATCTGCCTGAAACTAAAAAAAACGTCCGATAATCGGACGTTTTTTTATTGCCTCAACGCCGGCCGCCCGGCCATCTGCCGCCGGCAGCTCTTTCGCCGCCGCCACGTGCCAGTCCGGCTCATCTGCCGTCTTTCATTCCCCGACGGTATAGTCCTCTTCATACGCCACGTTATGGCGGATACCGCGGTAATGGTTCAATCCGAGTATCCTCCCGGCATAGTCGATATTCCCCTGCGAGCGGTAAAAGCCCATTGCTTCGCGTTTCTTTTCCGCCGCTGCCGAAATGTCCAGATAATGCGTCGGCATCGCCATCGCGCCCCAGACTTCATAGTAAACCGGCACCGCTTTCACCGCGCTGTTTTCCCGGCGCAGGCGGCGGAAAAACGCCGACACGACAACATGGTCTTTATGGCTGTCCAGCCCGTGCGGCATAAACACATAGTCATACCCCGACAAATCCAGTTTTTGAAACAGGCGGTAAGCCTCAATCAGATTGCCGTCTTCCGCCCGCATAAACTGATAAAACCGCACGTCAAAAAACTGCATCACCTCTTCGAATTCAGCCTCGCGCACCCGCCGCACCTCATCGGGCTTGGAACGGTCGCCGCCCTTGGCGCCGTCGGTCAGAAGAATAACGTCGCACTGCGGCCCGTACAGCGCCAGCAGCCCGCCGCAGCCGATAGTTTCGTCGTCCGCATGCGGCGCCAAAATGCAGATTTTATCCGTCGGTTTAATCGCCAGCGGTTTCGGCTTAACCAGTTCCGGCAAATCATAACCATGCAATTTACTCTGAATCCAACGTCTTAATTTGCGCATCATACCTCCGTCCGTCTTTATTGCATTAATCTTCAGCACACACCGGCTTCTGCTCCCATGCCGCAGCAGGTTTGGCCCCATGCTCCCGCACAGATTTCCGCCCGCACCTCCGCAGCGGCTTTCGCCCCGCGCGCCCGCACCGGTTTTCGTTCCGTACCTCCGCAGTAGCTTTCGCTCCGCGCGCCTGCACCGATTTCCGTCCCGCACCTCCGCAGCGGCTTTCGCCCCGCACGCCCGCACCGGTTTCCGCTACTTCTGCTCAACCCTCTTAACCAATGCCCAGGCAACATAGTCCGACATCCTCTTATGCCAGACGAAACTTTCTCCTTCGCCGAGCGGCAGCGGCGCCTCGCGGCGTTTCTTGTATTTGCGCAGGATATACGATGCTCCGCCCAACCTGAGCGTCAGCTTGTTCAAAACTTTCCAGTCCGGGCGCCAGCTCGCCGAATAGCGGTGCACGGCGTAAGCATCCTTGTTGTCGGTGCCGAAGTGGTCATAATCGTACACGAACGAATTGGGATAAAACTCTATCCGCCCCGACTTGACAAACGTTTCCTTCAGCCCGTATTTTTCAGTCAGCACGTCGGCAAAATACGCAGGGTTCGGCTTCAGATTAAAACTCCCGTCGGGATTAACAAACGCCAAATCGTCATAAACCGCCAGCAAGTCTTTGACCACGCCGTTGTGCGGCACCGCCCCGACCAGCGCCGGGTTCAGCCCCCGTGCCGACCCGCACTTCTGGCAGCCCATAAAATAGTCGTGCTCTAAAAACTCATCAAGCGGCTTAATCACCTCTTCATCGGTATCCATATAAATTCCGCCCTCGTGGTACAGCGCATACAAACGGACGTAATCCGACGCAAACGCATACTGTTTTGCCGCAATTGCCTCCCGAAAATAACGGTTGTCAAACTTGTCGATGCAGTCGTTGCCCCAACGCACGATTTCATATTCCGGCAGCACCTTGTGCCACGTTTCCATACATTTTTTCTCAATCTCGCCGAAATCTTTGTCGCCAAACCAGACGTAATGGATTTTCTTGAGTATCATGCTCATTCCTTTGCTGTCAGTTATTTCCCTTCTGCCCGTGCCGCGGCAGCAGCCAGTCCCCCAACCGCAGCCACAGTTATGCCTCCGCGCTGCCATTGCCAACCCGTTCGACACCACATGTCCGCAATCGCACCCGGCACACAGCCAGAAGTCTATCCTCCCCGGCAAAAAAATCCATCACTTTCGTCCGCTTGTACACAACCAGCTTTTTCTGCATTTTTCCTCCCCGATAAAAAATTGCTTGCAAAAATATTTTTTATTGATTATGGTATGCGTCAGCGTCGGGGGTTTCCAATCCGCCGGCACGGTTTCGGGACTTAGCTCAGCCTGGTAGAGCGCTTGCTTTGGGAGCAAGATGCCGTTGGTTCGAATCCAATAGTCCCGACCAATACTAACAAGCCCTGCCCTTACGGCGGGGCTTTGTTATGTCCGAAAGGCCGGCTCGGGATTTGAAACGACGACCGTCAAGACGCGGAACAACTATTGTCATTCCGGTTTCTTGGAGTGTTTGACAAGATGTCCCAGCCAACAGAAAACACCCGAATGCTATCGGGCGTTTCTTGCGTTTCCTCTCGTCCGGTCCCTCTGGCAGTCGTTCTCACGCCTCCCCCGCGGCGGACTGCCGACGTTCTATCCGTTCATAATGTGCGGTAAATCCGCGCCAGCACAAACTCCCGACATCAAGGCAGCGGTTTTCCAAATCCTTTTCCGCCCGGGCCGCATCAACAGTATCTTTCTCCCTGACGCCGTAAACCGTAAACACATTTATAAAATTACGCTGTACCTCAAAAGCGGTATAAACGGCAATACCGCCGTCCGCAACCGGAACATCTCCGTTTTCTGCTGGCTTGACCATGCATTTAAAAATTGCGCGGCTTGCTGCGAGAGAAACGCAGTCTGCCGTTGTCCCGCGTTCGTCCTCCATTTGCAGCAGCGGCTTTCCTGCATCGGCATTGGCTCGGATTGTCATCTTGCCTTTAAATACGTCCCCCGTTCCCTGCCAGTCGGGTTCCCATTCCCCCGCCAGCATATCGGCCAACTGTCGGTGGGATTGTACAAACAGCCGCTTTTTCAGCTCTTCCTCCTGTTCCGGCGTAAAGCGGGAAACCTCTTCGTCAAAGTCCCGGGAAGAGGCCGTGCCGCCGACTATGGTCATCCGATTTTGCGTGCTGAACTTCGGCGCTCTGCCGATAAGATAATCAAAGGCGCTTTTCGCCTGCGAATCAAGCAGCGATATGTCGGCACCATTGTCCAGCAGATACTTTGCCACCTCATACTGCCCTTCCTGCAGCGCATACATCAAAGCGGTGCGCTTCCCGTTGCGAATGCAGTCATCATCCGTATCATGGACGCAGTTCCCATCGTCCGTCCGATGATTTATATCGGCACCCGCGGCAAGCAAAATCCTGACACTTTCGAGATAGCCGTACTGTGCCGCCGTTTGCAGCGGCGTCTTGCCAAAATCGTTCGTTTCGTCGACGTCGGTTTGCTGCCTCTGCTGCCCCAGAGCGATAAGCCGGCGCAGATTTTCGGGATACGCGATGCTCAAATCCAGCAGTTTCATCGGCGAAACGTCGTCAGGAAGCCGCTTTTCTATCTCCGCCCACGGTGCCCCCGTCAGCAGAAGATAGTTCACGTTGTCCGGCGCAATTCGCTTAAAGTACTCCGATGACGGCGGATTGAGAACATTCAGCGCCGCGTTTAACGCCCGTTCGGAGCTGACGCCGAACACGCCTGCATAATGCTCCTGCAACATATCGACAGCCTTTCGGTAGCCGATACCGTAATTCAAAACGCTGTTGAATTTTCTGAAATTGTAATACGACTGCACTGCCCATTCCGTATAGGGAAACGCCCGCCAGTCTTCCGCTTTTTCGTCAAAAGACGGCTGGTACTGAATATCCAGCGCATGGACATACGCCTTCGCATAATAAACAAAACGGATGCTGCCGCTGCAATTGGCCATTTTCTCCCGCTCGCTCATGTCAACATAGTCTCCCAATTCGCGCGGGAAATCATATTTCCTGTCAACAGGACAGGTGGAAATCATGAGGGTCTGCGCCCCGTGCCCGCCTCCGGCAATGTCAAAATAATAAATCAGGCCGTGCTTTTTGGCCAGGTCGCAAGGCAAGATGACCCACATCGGATCCTCTGCATCCATCCAGTAAGGAACGGCCTTGAGCAGACACGTCATGTCGGCATAACATTTTTGAAAATCGCCTTGTATAAGCTTGTCATATTCTTCTTTCCGCCACGCCGCCTGCCAGTTGTCGCCCGCCAGATATTCCGCCGTTTCGTTATGCGCCGCCGCTGCCATTTCCCGGTATTCCGGCGAAGAAATCTTTTCCGGCTTGTAAAGCTGCCACAAAATCAGCAGCTGATACCTCTGCGCCAGCGTCCGCACCGGGATTTTCTCCAGATATTCCAGATAATACTCCGGATCATAATACATAATCAGCCACGGATCCAGCTCGTTTTCGGGCGCGTATGCCGGCTCGCGCCTGACATATTCCGGAATATTTAAGGGCAAAGTCGGATGCTCGTATTCCCGGATGTATTCGGGATTAACCCGGCGCGCTATGGAGAACCCTTTTGCCGTTTTCTCCCCGTCGCCGGCATTTTCCTGCGCCAATGCCGAAACGCCGCCCCCGAGCAAAAACACCCAAACCCACAACAGTACAATTTTTTTCATCTCTGCCTCCGCCATTCACACCAGACACCACCTGCCTGCCGCATATTTCCGCCACATTCGGACACATACGTTACTTCCGGATATATTCGCCGCTTATAAATTCTCTCCGAAACATACGCTGCTTATAAACCCTTTCCGAAACATACGCCGTCTGTCAGAGACAGATAACATACGCGTAAAAGCCCGTCAATAGATATTGCACCGTTATACTGTCAAAAAGATTTTGCAATTCCGATTATTCGACCCTGTCCGTTCCCCAACGCCCGCCGAACGCCAAGCATATTTCTCTTGTAAAAAATGCTGATAAAAAACGACCCTTTTATTTCTACAGTTAAAATCCGTCCCCGTCTATCTTGAAATGTCGGTTTTCCACCGAAGAAAAGGCAGCCAAACAATGCGGAAACTGTAGAAATAAAAGGGTCGTTAAAAATCTACAGACAGAAAGGACGCAGAATGCCGGAAATCTCAATAATTATCCCATGTTACAAAGTGGAAAAATACTTACCGCGCTGCCTGGATTCCGTCCTCAGCCAGACTTTTTCCGACTTTGAGGCAATCTGTGTCAACGACGGCTCTCCCGACAGCTGCGGCAAAATTCTGGCAGACTACGCAGCAAAAGATTCCCGCATCAAAATCCTCACCCAGCAAAACCAGGGGCTTTCCATGGCTCGCAACAACGGCTTGAAACTGGCACGGGGAAATTTTATTTACTTCCTCGATTCCGATGACTTCATCCACCCTCAGCTTTTGGAAATAACCCACGCTCTGGCGCTGCAGCATCAGGCCGACATGGTCAGTTTCGCATATATTTATCATAAAAGCGGGGAGCAGCAACAGCAAACGCGCTATAATCCTGACGGTATTCCCGTAAAAGTTACTTCCGACCCGTTTTTCCATGGGACATCCAAAGGCAAAAAACACAAAATTTACTGCACGGCATGGACAAAGCTTTTCCGGAAGTCCCTGCTTCGGGGGACAGAATTTATTCCGCACATTCAGTTTGAAGATTATCCCTATGTTTTTGCGCTCTTAGCCCAAAAGCCGCGCACCGTCATCATTGACGTACCGCTTTATTTTCAAACTGCAAATTCCGAATCTATCACGCAATCTGTCCCCAAACCGCAACAAATCAAAGACTACCGCCGCGGCATAGATTTTCTGTACGGCATTCTCCGCCAAGACGGTTTGCAGGCGGAATTCTCCGCCATGAAGACCCGCCTTATCCCCTCCCTCCTCAAACAACAGTTGGGGAGATGCAGACGGTCGCCGGCCCCCGTCAGGGAACAGATGTTCCGCACATTTGCCGCCGAATTGCAGGACCTGGAGCAAAAAGGGCTTCTGCAGCCCCGCGGCCATAAGCTGCCGAGATATTTAACCTATAAATATCTGATATGGAGATATAAGCATGAAATCTCACCCCAGCTTCCCGACGCCAAAGAGCCGCAGCGCCGAAACATATTCATAAAAATTAAAAAAAAGTCATCGTGCCGGAAAATTTATTTCTTGGGCATAAAAGTTTTCTCCGTACGATATACTGAAGATTGCATCCGCCGGGAATTATTCGGCCTGCCGCTGTTTAAAAGCAAAAAGGCGTACTATGCCGCTCCCGGCGGGATGAAACTGGACGCCCGCAATTTCCGTCCGCTGGATATAGATAACACGGCGCTGCTTAACGAATTGAAAAAAGCCGGCCGTTTCACCTATATTCCCAACCCCGGAAACCTCGGAGATATGCTCATTGGCGCGGCAACCCTGCAATTTTTCGCCCAAAACAATCTGCCCTGTACCCTGTTTGGCGAAAAAGGCTGTTCCGTCGCCGCCGGCGATACCGTTGTTTACGGCGGGGGCGGCGCATGGATTCCCGATTATGAAAAAAGTTACGTTAATATGCTCCCTCTTTTCGCCCGTGCTGCCAAAATTATCATTTTGCCCGGCAGTTTTTACCAATGCGGCAAGTTGCTGGAGGTTCTGGATGAACGTTTCGTCGTGTTCTGCCGGGAAGAGCAGTCTTATAATTATCTGGTCAGCGCCCGGACAAAAGCAAAAATCATCTTGGACCACGATATGGCGCTGCGTCTGCAAAAGGACATTCTGACGCCCGACAGCCTGAATATCCCTTACTCCGATTTTTATATGGTTAATACAATTCGCCAAAATTACGCCCCCGGCAAAGATGTCGGCGTTTTTCTGCGCAACGACTGCGAAAAAAAGCCGGATATCATCTGCCCTCAGGGCGATATTGACCTCTCGGCCATAGGCGGCGGCTCCGTCAAATCTTCCCGGGAACACATCGCCTTTTCGGCTATGCTCATGCTGAGCGTGGTTGACAGCGTGCAAACCGTCATCACCGACCGTCTGCACGTCGGCATTGCCGCAGCGCTGCTGGGAAAAGAAGTCTATTTGCTGGACAATTCATATCGCAAACTTTCCGAAGTTTACAAACATTCCCTGCAGTCGCTGAGCAACGTGCACATGTGCCGGACCTGGCCCGAAAACACCGCTGCGGGAAGCCCGGCAACAGATAACTTTGCAAAACTTGCCGCTCTCGCCCTAAAATAACAAATTGCTTTTCCCCTGCGCACCTCTGTACCTGCCCGGCTCTCCGTGCCGCACGTTTCGCCGCAACACCGCCCCCTCCATTCCGCCGCTACGCCGCAACATAGCCCCACTCTCCCACAAGCACCTTTCCCCGCTCCCGCCCTGCGCTCATCTCTTTCCCCCGGCGACTTTCCCTGCGCCTGTCCTGCCCCATATCCCCGCCTTCCGAAAATCGGGGAAAAGGCAGAAAAAATCCTTGCATTTTTCTGCCGTTATGCTAAATAAAGCCGCGATAAAATGATAATAACGGACAGCCGGCGGATGACTCCGGCGCTTTGTGTCGTGGTAAAAACGCCCGGCCCTGCCGCCCCTGCAAAGGGCTCCGGCAGATAAAAGCCCGCGTTTTCGGCTCTGCCGCTCCCGCAGGGAACACGGCGGACGAAAGCCTGCGTTTATCCGCAGCCGGAATTCGCCGCACCATAACGGATGCTGCGGAAGACGGCCGCACCCCGCAAAGCCCCGCCAAAGCCGGACTGCCCGACAACACAACTTAAACTCTAATTTAAGGATATTTAAATGTCAGATGTGAAAATGAAAATGATGGACGGGAACGAAGCGGCCGCTTCGGTAGCCCACCGCATGAACGAAGTCTGCGTTATCTACCCGATTACCCCGTCTTCTCCGATGGGCGAATGGGCGGATGCGTGGTCTGCGGCCAAACAGAAGAACCTCTGGGGCGTGGTTCCGGACGTGCAGGAAATGCAGTCCGAAGCCGGTGCCGCCGGCGCATGCCACGGCTCCCTGCAGGCCGGTTCTTTGACCACCACCTTTACGGCTTCTCAGGGTTTGCTCCTGATGATTCCGAATATGTACAAAATCGCCGGCGAACTTTCTCCGTTCGTCATGCACGTTGCCGCCCGTTCGCTCGCGTACCACGCGTTGTCGATTTTCGGCGACCACACTGACGTTATGAGCTGCCGCCAGACCGGTTTTGCGATGCTCTGCTCCAACTCGGTGCAGGAAGCGCACGACATGGCCGCGATTGCGCAGACTTCGACGCTGCGTTCGCGCGTTCCGTTCATGCACTTCTTTGACGGTTTCCGCACCTCGCACGAAATCAAGAAAATCAAACTGCTGTCTGACGACGACCTCCGCGCCATGCTCGAAGGCGTAGACTACCAGTTCAACGCCAAACACGCGCTGCGTCCGGAATCCCCGGTCATCCGCGGTACGGCGCAGAACCCGGACGTCTTCTTCCAGGGCCGCGAAGCTTCCAACAAATATTATGACGCCGTTCCCGGCATCGTTCAGGAAGAAATGGACAAGTTCGCCAAAATCTCCGGCCGCCAGTATCACATTGTTGAATACTACGGCGCGGCTGATGCCGAACAGGTTATCGTCATTATGGGCTCCGGCGCTGAAACCGTTCAGGAAACGATTGACTACCTGAACGCGCAGGGTCAGAAGCTCGGCGTTCTGAAAGTACATCTGTATCGTCCGTTCCCGGCCAAGGCGTTTGTTGCCGCTCTGCCGAAATCGGCGAAAGTCGTTTCCGTACTTGACAGAACCAAAGAGTCCGGCGCAACCGGCGAACCGCTGTATCTGGACGTTGTCGCCACTTTGGCGCAGGCTGCCGCGGCAGGCGAAATCAGCATGCCGAAGATTCTGGGCGGCCGTTACGGTCTGTCTTCCAAAGAGTTCACGCCGGGCATGGTCAAGGCCGTGTTCGACAACGCCGTATCCGCCAACCCGGTTAACGGTTTCTCCGTCGGTGTAAACGATGACGTAACCCACAAATCTCTGGCTTATGACGACAGCATCGACACCGAGGGCAAGGACGTTGTCCGCGCCGTCTTCTTCGGTCTGGGTGCAGACGGTACCGTCGGCGCCAACAAGAACTCGATTAAGATTATCGCCGAAGACGCCGGCAAGTACGGCCAGGGCTACTTCGTCTATGACAGCCGCAAGTCCGGCTCGATGACGACGTCGCACCTGCGCTTCTCCGACAACCCGATTAAGTCCGCCTACCTGATTAACAAGGCTGACTTCGTTGCCTGCCACCAGTTCCAGTTTATGAACAAGGTGGACATCTTGGGCATCGCCAAACCGGGCGCAACCTTCCTGTTGAACGCGCCGTATGACGCAAACGAAGTCTGGAATCACCTGACTTATGAAGTTCAGAAGCAGATTATCGACAAGAAGCTGAAGTTCTACACCATCAACGCCGTAGAAGTTGCGCGCGAAACCGGCATGGGCCAGCGCATCAACACCATCATGCAGGCGTGTTTCTTCGCGATTTCCAACATTCTGCCGCGCGAACAGGCGATTGCGGAAATCAAGAACGCTATTAAGAAGACTTATTCCAAGAAGGGCGACGCGATTGTTCAGAAGAACTTTGCCGCGGTTGACGCTTCTCTGGCGCACATGCACGAAGTCGTTATTCCGGCGGAACCGACGTCTGCGCTGCACACCGCTCTTCCGGTACCGGCCGACGCTCCTGAATTCATTCAGAAAGTAACCGGCGAAATCATTGCCGGCCGCGGCGAACAGCTGCCGGTATCCGCTTTTGCCGACGTTGTCGACGGCACCTGGCCGACCGGCACGACCCAGTACGAAAAGCGCTGCATCGCGACCGAAATCCCGGTATGGGATCCGGAAACCTGTATCCAGTGCGGCAAATGCTCTATCGTCTGCCCGCACGGCGTTATCCGTATGAAAGTGGCTTCTGACGAAGAACTCGCCAATGCTCCGGCAAGCCTGAAGCGCGCCGACTACAAAGGCAAAGAGTTCGCCGGCAAGAAGTTCATTCTGCAGATTTCTGCCGAAGACTGCACCGGCTGCGGTATTTGTACCTCGGCCTGCCCGGCGAAGAACAAAGCCGATCCGGAAAAGAAGGCCATCAATATGGATCATATCGAAAACCATATCGAAGCCGAAGTTGCCAACTGGAAGTTCTTTGAAACCCTGCCGTATGTAAAGCGTACCGACGTTGCGAAGAACCTGCCCAAGACCACGCAGATGATTCAGCCGCTGTTTGAATTCTCCGGCGCCTGCGCGGGCTGCGGCGAAACCCCGTATGTTAAATTGCTGACCCAGCTGTTTGGCGACCGCATGGTTGTTGCCAACGCGACCGGCTGCTCTTCGATTTACTCCGGCAACCTGCCGACCACGCCGTACACCAAGGACGAAAAGGGCCACGGTCCGGCTTGGGCGAACTCGCTGTTTGAAGACAACGCCGAATTCGGTCTCGGCATGCGCTTCTCAATTGACCAGCAGACCGCAACCGCCAAAGCTTTGCTTGAAGGCCTGAAGTCTGAACTGGGCGACGTTGCCGAAAAGATTATGTCCAACCCGCAGAAGACGGACGCCGAAATCGACGCCCAGCGTGAAAACGTCAAGGCTCTGCGCGCCAAACTCGCCGGCATGAACAGCAAGGAAGCCAAAGAGCTCGACAACCTCGCCGATTACCTGATTAAGAAATCCGTCTGGATTTTGGGCGGCGACGGCTGGGCTTATGACATCGGCTTCGGCGGTCTTGACCACGCGATTGCGTCCGGCAAGAACGTCAACATCCTGGTAATGGATACCGGCGTTTACTCCAACACCGGCGGCCAGCAGTCCAAGGCAACCCCGATGGGCGCTTCGGCGAAGTTCGCTACCGCGGGTAAGGCTCTGCCGAAGAAAGATCTGGCAATGATTGCCATGTCTTACGGCAATGTCTATGTTGCTCAGGTTTCCATGGGTGCGAACGACATGCAGGTCATCAAGGCGATGAACGAAGCCGAAGCTTTTGACGGCCCGTCCATCATCATTGCTTACTCGCACTGTATCGCTCAGGGCTTCAACCTGATTGACGGTCTGACCCACCAGAAAGAAGCGGTAGACACCGGCTCATGGCCGTTGTACCGTTACAATCCGGACAACGTCAAGGAAGGCAAGGCGCCGCTGATGCTTGATTCCAAAGCGCCGAGCAAGCCTTTGAGCGACTATATGTCGAGCGAAACCCGCTTCCAGGTAGTCAAGAAGGCTAATCCGGAACGTTACGAAACGCTTTTGAACAAAGCGCAGGAAAACGTTAACGAAAAACGGAGCCTGCTGGAACATATGTCCCAGTACGTCTAAGATCAACGGGGCGGCGCACGCCGGAGAGAAAAACTCTTTCGTTGCAAACCCGCCCCGCTGACACGCCAAAGCCGGCTTCATCGCCGACACCAAAGCCGTCTGCTCTCACGAACAGGCGGCTTTTTATTGCCCGCGCGCTCCCCCCACCACTCCTCCTCTCTCTTTACTCCCCTGCCCTCCCACGCTCTCCCCCCTCTCCATGCCGCCCATTCTTTCCCCCCCTGCCCCTCTCCCGTGCCACACTCTCGCACCTCACCGCGCCACACACCGC
>OLIX01002072.1_pt1 | contig 15712 bp, 9 predicted proteins | sample 1601331 | NCBI WGS metagenome assembly OLIX01 (sample SAMEA2452120, study PRJEB22498) | human gut metagenome | biome: human feces; feature: human gut; material: feces | place: Australia | collected 2012 | reverse complement strand
GAAGGAAATTGCCCGTCTCAGACGTGAACTACGTGATACCCAAGATGCACTTGATGTGTTAAAAAAAGCAGTCAACATTCTGGGAAAATGACGGAAGCCATTTATCTTGAAATTTCTTCATCCATATATGGTTCACATACTTTTTCTAGTTTGCTCAATAATCTCCAAGATACCATGCTTGCAACAATGCAAGATATTAAATACCAGGAATTTTTATATGTTTCTACGACCAGAATTAATGTCCCTAAAATAATAAAAATAACAGGAACAAACTTTCGCACCTTCGGTGTAGTTGGCGATTTTTCATTTGTACCAAATAGCCACTTTGATAAATATATAAGCCCTATAACAAACAATATTGCATATACAAGCATATTAGCTTTCGCCCAAACGGAATATATAATATCCGGATTGCTATATTGCAGATTATCTCTCAATATAAAGAAGAAACCCAATTTACTGGACGATGACACATACTCAAACACTATGGCTGAGTATATCCATATTCCCGTTGCCCAGGTAAAAAGTTTCCAATTTTTATTGCAATAAGTCCACACATACATAACCACTTGAATCAGTATTACGCCAATCATTCCGAGAATTACTGACCACCTGAATCCAATATTAAATGGCATTCCCGTTGTTTTTGCCTCTGGAAGATAAATTGACTTTACATCTCCCATATATCTGTGCATAAGCAAGATTAATCCAACCGCCAAAAGCAGCATGCCAACGCTCACAACATCTGTAATAATTCTCTTTTTATAAGTTCTCATAGTATATCACCTCAATTCTTTCCTTGCATGCACTTTACTTAAAAGTACTTTTCGACACTTATACGATATGCAACATCCACAATATGAAATCCGCTGAATATCATATTCACTTCCTCCGAAGTCAGCTCTCTTATATACTGAATTTCATATGCACCAGTTTCGATATTTAATGCTACCATTCCTCTTTTTTTATCTAAGTTGGCTACAAGCAAATCACCAATACATCTCGCATTATCTTCTTTCTCAACCATTGCTATCAGTTTTCCACCTTGGAAGTCAAATGCCCCAACATATCTTGTAAATCCTGTTGCGATATCATTTTTTATCATTTCATCGTTCCAATATGTATCTTTAAGGAGCTTCTTCTTAAGTTTATCAATATCTTTAATAACCCTCGACAGCTTGCCTGTTATGTGCATTTCATTTAACTGCCAGTAAATGCCTTCATCAATAAAATTCGATGTAACACCTTTGTATCTTCTTTTCGATACATCTGAAAACATAAAGAAATAGTCAAGTACATCTTTGTCTGGTGGTAAATATCCTTTCAGCAACTTAACAATAAAATGGTACATTCTTGCAGATTTATTATCTTCCAAATCATACCTTCCATCTAAAATACCATCGACATAATTCAAAGAAAATACTGTCTGCGAACTGTTTTTTTCTCGTCCCAGTCGTTCATGCTCTGATATAAAAAAGAAATTCCTAAAGTCCCTCATATTGATCTATTTGAAAAAATCACACAAGCAAAAACGTCATAAATAAAAATAGTGGGAGTGAATCCTCTGATTGTTCAGCGTGTTCACTCCCTTTTCTTTGTTCAGTGATGATTTTAAAAATTACGGTGGCAAATGGGTGGCAAATAGACTGAATTCCACTCATAAAAGCCTGTAAAACCGCTTATTTACGTGATAATAAGCAGACTGTTTCTATATGCTCCGTAAACGCAAACATTTCCACCGGCTGTATCTTTTTTACCTGATATCCTTTTTTTGTCAGATACTTCAGATCTCTTGCCAGTGTCTCCGGATTGCAGGACACATAGACCACTCTCTTTGGGCCAAGCTTTATCACAGAAGAAAGGAATTTCTCATCACTTCCGGCTCTCGGCGGATCCATGAATACGACGTCTGCTTTTTGGTTCTTCGAAGCCATATCTACCATGAATCTTCCCGCATCACCTGCATAGATCTCGGCATTTGTGATGCCATTTTCTTTTGCATTGATTCTTGCGTCTTTTACCGCATCTTTGTTCAGTTCTACTCCGATCACTTTCTTCGCATTCTTAGCCGCGATCAGACCAATTGTACCGGTTCCGCAGTATGCATCGATCACTGTCTCTTTTCCGGTCAGTTCCGCATAGTCCATGGCTGTATTATAGAGAACTTCTGTCTGCACCGGATTTACCTGATAGAACGATTTTGGAGAAATGCGGAATGTACATCCGCATAACTTGTCTTTGATAAATCCCGGTCCGTAGATCGGCTTTTCCTTTTCTCCCAGTACCATACTGGTCTGCTTGTTATTCACATTCAGTACTACGGTTGTGATCTCCGGATGCACTTTTCTCAAAGCCTTCACAAAGTTATTCTTTGATGGCAGGATCGGTGAGCCCAGTACCAGCACCACCATGATCTCACCAGTTTCAAATCCTCTGCGGACCAGCACATGTCTTAAAAGCCCATATCCGGTATCTTCGTTGTATGTCTTAATCTTAAAAGACGGCAGAAGTTCACGGATCGTGCGGATGATCTCCTGACTCTTCTTATCTTCGATCAGACACTCTTCCACTGCGATCACACGATGCGTTCCTTCTGCATAAATGCCGGATATGACATTGCCCTTCTTGTCACGGTCAAATACCGCATGTACTTTATTTCTGTAAAAATATGGATGTTCCATGCCAATGATCGGGCTGACTTTGCAGAATCCGCCTAACAGCTGTTCTTCCTGCTTCTGCTTTCTTTTCAGCTGTTCTTTATACGGCATCTTCTGGAACTGGCAACCGCCACATTTTTTATCAATCTTACATGCAGATTTATTCTTTGTCTGCTTTCCGTCTTTCTGTTTCTTATTTTGTATCTTACTCTTCTGCCCGGATTGCCCAGCGCATTTTCGTGCATTTCGCACGGCTGTTGCGGAAGCATTCTTCTTTGGACGGTCGGATGACGTCTTTTGCGATCTCACTGTACAGTCCCTCCTTTTTCCATTGCTTGAATGATTTCTTTACAAGACGGTCCTCTCCGGAATGGAATGTGAGGATTGCAACTTTTCCGCCCGGCTTTAATACACCCGGCAGCTTATCCAGGAAATCATACAATACTTCAAACTCATTATTCACATCAATACGAAGTGCCTGGAATACTCGCTGGCTGGATTTCCGTACTGCTTCTTTTCTTTCTTTTTCCGGGATAAATGCAAGTGTCTCTTCGATCACCTGATGAAGTCCCGTTGTTGTCTCGATCTTGCCGCCTTTGCGGATCTTCTCTGTGATTGCTTCTGCGATTTCTTCTGCATATGGCTCATCCGAATTTTCAATCAACATGCCGGTAAGCTCTTCTTTGGAAATATCCCGCAGTCTTTCTGCTGCGCTGATTCCCTTTTCCGGATTCATACGCAGATCTAAAGGTCCCTCTGCCTTGAATGTAAAACCACGGTCCGGATTGTCAATCTGCATAGATGACACACCCAGATCTGCCAGTACGAAATCAAACTTTCCGGCCTCTTCTGCCACTTTATCGATATTTGCGAAATTCTCAAGCTTTACCGTCAGGATATCCGGCCCGAATCCCTTTTCTTCCAGTCGTTTCTTTGTCTTCGCCGATTCGATCGGGTCTACATCCAGACCATAGATATGCCCTTCTCCCTGCAGTTTTTCCAGCATCTTCGACGTATGACCACCGTATCCCAATGTTGCATCCAATCCCTGCTGTCCCGGCTGAATGTCAAAAAAGTCCAGAATCTCATTCACACAGATAGAAATATGCATCCCCGCCGGTGTTCCGCCTTTCTTGATGACTTTGGAAATGGTATCTGCATACTTTTCCGGATTCAGCTCTTTGTATTTTTCTTTATAATTTCTCGGATGTGTTCCGGAATACCGGACTCTCCGTTTATGTTTCTTCTCCTGATTTTCCTGATTTTCCATAATCTCTCTCCCATTTTGTCAGTTGTTCCGGTATATCTACATCCCGAAGTTCTGTTTCTTCTGTTTCGCAGAGCAGCACATCATTCATATGTGCTCCGATGATCTGTTTCCCGCCTTTGTCGCCGGAAAGCCTGCTAAGTTCATCAAAAAAGCATCGATCCCACAATACAGGATTTCCCATTTTGCCCTTTCGCCCGGCACATACGATTTTTCCAGGATATTTCTTACCTATATCAAGCATACGGGCAAATGTTGCGGCTGTCAATCCTGGCTGGTCACATACAATGAACATTGCACCTTTTAATTCCGGATTTTCTTCCAATGCTTTCTGTAGTCCTAATCTCAGGGAATGTGAGATTCCAAGATCCGGTTCCCAGTTCTCCACTACCAACATACCCTGTGCTTCTGCTGCACGTTCTATCTCTTCGAATCTCGTCACCGCTACCTGTATACATAACGGAAATGCCCGCATCTTACGAAGGGTATGTTCGAACATTCTTCCCCCGTCCAGTTCTTCTAACAGCTTATTACTGCCATATCTGCTTGACTTTCCTGCTGCCAGAAGGATCATTGCATAATCCTTATCCGCCAGACGTGCTTCTGTCGCCCGCACTACAGAACTGCCGATCTTATTCGCCTTATCCGAAATCAGGTAACACAATTTTCTGTCTTTTCTTGGATCTACATCTCCGATCTTCAGACCTTTTTTCACCTGCACACCTTCCTGCAGCATGCCTCGGATCACACCGTCCAGCTGGGAATATACAGGTTTTCCTCCTGTTACGGCAAGAAGCTGTCCCTTCTTTACAATATCTCCGATCTGTGCCTTTGGCTCCATTCGGCCATTGCCAGACGCACGGATCAGGCGCTCCAGCGCATAACCACCCACATATCCAGGGACGCCGGTATTCGGAATCGGCTGTCCGTCATAGATGATATCCGCAAGCGTCTCACCACGCATCGTTTCTATCACAGCATGAACATCTTTTCCCGCAGTAAATCCCGGACCGAGACCGATCACATACGGTGCATCCGTCCGTCTGGTCCCCATATTTTTCTTTGCAAGGATGGCATCCACAAGTAGATCCGGGTGAAATTCCTTGCGGATCTCGGCTTTCGGATCTACGATCACGGCAATCTTATTTTCTTCCAGTACAGCCAACGCTTCCTGATAATTCCGGACAAGGATTCCTTCTATCCCTTCCACTTTTGCCCTGCCTTCATAAACGGCTCTGGACATCGCCACTTCCCTTCTTACGGTAAACGGCACTGCAATATCCGTCATGATCACCTGAAAGCCCGCCCGATAAAGTGCTACACCCACGCCGGTAGCCAGGTCTCCGGATCCCCGGACCAATGCCTTTTTCTTATTTTTATAAATTTCTGACATATCTACCATCTTTCTTCCAGCGGAATCAGGTCCGATGTTACGTGGACTTTGCTGATCTGTCCTGAAAACTCTGTATCTTTTGTATTCTTCTCTGATATATACTTCTCTGACAGCTTCTTTCCAATATCTTCCGCAAGCTGCATTGCCGTCTGTTTCTCTTCCTCTGTATCAGCCTGATTCAGTATAACCTGATATTCCATCTCATCCGTCACACATTTGCGTCCTGCACTCCGACTTACCGCAAGTGTCATGATATCTTCTGGACGCAAAATGTCTTCCCCTGTCTTTCCAAGAATTTTCTCCACTTCTCCGATACGAAAACATACATCCTTTATCTTTTTTCCAATCGCACGCATCCCATAGACATTCAGAACTATGCCCGTTTTCTCACAGATCACCGGCTCATGTTCTGCAGGAGCTTTCACTGGAAAATGCTTTGCCCCGTCCGCTTCCAGAAGCAAAAGTACAGGTTCCCGGCTTACTTCTTCCAGAAACTCCTTCTGAAATGATGCAAGCTTTCCTTTCCGTATCTCACGCCCCAGCTTCTTCCGGAACATTTTCATCGATGGCTCTCCCAGAAAATATTCCGCATTTGTTTTTTGTATATGCGTCGTTGTTGAGACCGCGCATGGAATCCTTCCATCCGAATTTTCCATACATTCCCGGAGCATTGCACGGATCACCGTTGTCTTTCCGCCGCCCCCTACGACCGATACTATCTTATGAAAATCTTCTTTATAAATTCCAACAGCCTGGCATAAACTGCCAGGCTCTTTCCATTCACCATTCGTATAACTTTTTATCATATATGAATTATTTCTCAGCTTTCTTTTGTGTTCTCGGAAGTGTTAAGTTTAACACAATTGCTACGATCGTTGCTAGTACCACCGGTGATTTTCCAAAGATCGTCGTTACCCATTCCGGGAACTGTGCCAGAGACGCATTTGCTTGTGTCACACCCATTCCGACTGCAACCGCAAGTCCTACTACTGTTGTATTGCGGAAATCCATCGGCTCCGTTGTGATCAGTTTGATACCTGTCATTGTGATCGATGCAAATACCGAGATTGTCGCACCGCCGAGTACACAGTAAGGAATCGTTGTCAGTAAAGAAGAAAACTTCGGAATCAGTCCTGCTGCCAGTAAGATCACGGCGGCCATTCCCATTACCACACGGCTGACTACCTTCGTTGTAGATACAATACCTACATTCTGGCTGTATGTTGCCGTCGGAAGTCCACCGAAGAATGCACAGATAATATTACTGATACCATAGCCCACGATTCCACCTGTCAGTTCTTCGTCTGTCGGCATACGGTCCATAGAACCTGTTGTCGTTGCAGAGAAGTCTCCGATTGCCTGTACCGCATTGATTGCGAACAGGATTCCAATTGCCACACATGCAGAAGGCTCGAATTTGATACCAAAATGCATTGGCTTTGGAAGTTGGAAGAATGATGCCTGTGCAACCGATGAAAAATCTATCATTCCAAAGAATAATGCCACAATATATCCTCCAATGATTCCGATCAGAATCGATGCCAGTTTCCACACACCTTTTCCATAATGGTTCAATACCGTAACGATCACAAGGGTAATCAGTGCTACCAGCCAGTTCTGCCATGCACCGTATGATTTACTGCTTGCACCGCCTGCCATATAGTTGATTGCCGTCGGATACAGAGACAGTCCAATAGAAAATACAACCGTTCCGGTAATCAGCGGCGGGAAAAATTTACGGATTCTCTTAATATTCAGTCCGACTAACAATGCGATCACACCACCAACGATCTGTGCTCCCAGAATCGTTGCAATGTCAAAATCTGCTGCGATTGCCTGCATACTCGGAACATATGCGAAACTGATTCCCATCATCACCGGAAGCGCCGATCCGATGCGGAAACTTTTTGTCTTTATAAAAGGAAATAACTGCAATAATGTAGTCAGTGCCGACATCACCAGTGCAGCCTGTATTAAAATAACGGAATCTTCCTGTGAAAGCCCTGCCACACCTGCAACAATGATCGATGGTGTTACACATCCGACGATCATCGCAAGCACATGCTGGATTGCAAGCGGCAGTGCCTGTCCGATAGAAGGTTTCCCATAAAAATCAAATAATGCCTGATCCATCTGTTTTGCTTCTTTTGTACTCATACATATCCTCCCGTGTACATTCTGCTCTCATATTTTCAACCTTAAATATTATATATTTTTCTGCTTTTTTTGGGTAGACCTGTAGTTATTGAATGTTTTAATGAAACCTTATAAGCTGTGGTTATCAGAACTATTACATTCCATTATACACACATTACATTTTATCATGATAAAGTGCTAAAATTCATGATACAATGATAAATAGAGATTAAAGACAAACGGAGGAATGAACAATGGGAATTTTGTCTAATATTGAACCAAAAGAAGTATTTCAGTACTTCGAAGAATTAAGTATGGTACCAAGAAGTACCTTCCACACAAAAAAGATCAGTGATTTTTGTGTAGAATTTGCGAAAGCACACAATCTGGAATATATCCAGGATGAAATGAACAACGTTATCATCAAAAAACCTGGTACTGCCGGATATGAAGACAGTGATCCGGTCATCATCCAGGGACATCTGGACATGGTTGCTACAAAGACAACCGACAGCGATCACGATTTTGAGAATGATCCGTTAGACCTTTTTGTAGATGGCGATCTGATTGGGGCAAAGAACACCACTCTCGGCGGTGACGACGGTATCGCAGTCGCTTATGCTATGGCAATTCTTGCCAGCACAGATATCCCGCATCCACCGATCGAGGCTGTATTTACAGTTGATGAAGAGATCGGTATGGGCGGTGCACATCACCTCGATACATCCGTATTAAAAGGAAAGATCTGCCTGAACATCGACTCTGAGATTGAAGGCGTTATGACAGTCGGATGTGCCGGCGGATACATTTATGATACTTTTATCCCGATCGAATGGAGTGAAGAAAGCGGAACCAAGATGACAATCTCCCTTTCCAATCTGCAGGGCGGACATTCCGGTGCCGAGATTCAGAAGCAGCTCGGAAATGCACATAAGATCATGGGACGTGTTTTGTATGCACTTGCAAAAGATTACGACTTTAACATCGTAAGTACAAACGGCGGAAATGCGGCAAACGTAATCGCACAGTACAATACGACTGAGATCATCGCAGATCCTGCACAGGCTCAGGATATCATAGATGCTGTTGCCGGACTGGAACAGACTATCTACGCTGAATTTGCCGGACAGGAACCTACTTTATCTCTGAAAGCAGTTTCCGATGGCGAGACGACCTTAAAGGCCTTTGATGCAGATACTACTTCACATGTAATCGGATTCCTTTATGGAGCGATCGACGGTGTACAGTGCTATGACCGTGCATTCCCTACCGCTGTAGAATCTTCCCTGAACACAGGTATTGTTGAGACTACTGAAGACACTGTAAAGATTAAATTCCAGGTTCGAAGCTCTGTCGCTACCAAGTTAGATGATATGCGAAACAAACTGGATCTTGCAACAGATCTTGCAGGTGCTTCCCGCGAAATCTCCGTGATCCGTCCTAAGGCAATCGAACTTTATAAAGAAATGTTCGGAAAAGAACCTACTGTTGAGACAACTCACGGCGGACTGGAATGTGGAATCTTATACGGCAAGAAGAATGATCTTGATATCATTTCTTTCGGTCCGGATCTTACCGGTGTGCATACATATAATGAACGTGTACATATCGCATCTACACAGCGTATGTGGAACTACCTGAAAGAACTTTTAAAAGCATGTAAATAAACATAAAAATGCAGAGACTTTTGAGGGATTACTTCAATCCTTTTAAAAGTCTCTGCGTTTTTGTTATGTTCTATTACTTCTTCTACTTCATTATATCTGACATTCTAAGAACCGGACGGAATTCTCACAATCAGCTTCTCCTCATCATTTTCCATTATTGTCAGCACCGGCACATGCTTTTTACGAAGCGCATGTACTACCGGATAAGTCGAAAAGACATTTCCATTCACATATACCGCCTCCGGTTTGTATTTCAGAATTTCTTTTACCTGTACTTTTATCCGCTTCTTCCATTCCTGCTTTTCCATCAAAACTTCTCCATAGATTCCATCTGTCTCCATCTCCGGCGGCTCTGACAGCGGCATCTTATGTACCGTTACATTCTTCATTTCCGGAAGCATATGCAGAAGTTCTTTCACTTCTTCATCACATGTTCCGTAACAGACAATACACGGCGCTTCTACATACTCTTTGAGGCTGATTTCACACGCTTTTACCGCATCCTCCAGATTCTCTGTCGACATCAGGAAGCCGCCTTTATGACAGAATCCTGCTCCTGAAAGTCCGGTTGCTTTCTGTAATGCTTCTCCCTCCAGCCCAAGCCAGGCTTCTGGGAACGCACATTTATAATTCATGGAAAATTCTTTTTTCTGTGGCTGAATGCAATATCCTCCGCGATTTGACGGGAAAATCACAAATGCAATCTCCGTCTCTGACAGCCGTTTCTGGCATGGAACAAATTCCGGAAGAATCAGGATTCTTTCATCACATTTTCCCTCTTCTACTGCATCATCATGTGCCTCCAAAATCTCTTCTATCTTCCTGTCCGCCCTTTCATTTCCACGGAATCTCTCGAACTTGCTTTCCAGTATCATTCCAGCCATACTGACTGCATGAAAGAATGCATCATCATGATTTTCTTTTTCATCCCATGCCGGATTAAAACTTCCGATCAGCGAAGCCAGTTCATTCTTCTCACCGGTATTATCATTCTGATCGAGAGGCTGGACAAAGGATTCATCAAATTTTTCTGCCAGTTCTTCTCCAAGAATCTCCGTTCCCAACTCTTCCCACAAAAGTCCGAATGCCGCATATGGAATCCCGTTTTCCCTGACACGGCTGTCCTTCTGATGATGGTCATATGCTCCCCGTCCGATGTCAAATACAATACCGTCATACTCTTCCGGCACCTGATTTCCCCTTGTAATCTGAATTTCCGGGTTCAGATATAATAACAAGGCCGATGAAAATATATCATCTGCATGAAATTTTCCCCCGTGAGTAAATGCTTTTGCATCTTTCTGTCTGATCTTATTCAATAAATTTTCTTGATTCATAGTTTCTGTTCCTTCTTTGAAAAAGGCAGTTTTTCAACATGTAAGTTCTGAAAAACCACCTTTTTATCATTCTTTATTATATTATTTTGCCAGATATACGTCTGTATTCTCTGTGTCAGAAGCAGATACCTCTGCATGGTTATTTACATAAATACTGATCTGATTTCCCTGGACTTTTCTTCCTGTATCTTCCGCTGTAAATACATGTCCTCCGATAATCACCTTGGTTCCATATGGAATTACATTCGGATCAGTTGCGATTGTCTTTCCTTCTGCAACAGGTGTTCCCGATGCCGTAACTTTAGATGCTTTATCGCAGCAGATCTCACAAGGACAATAATATGTAATCTGGAAATTTTCAAGTTTCTGTCCATACATGTCCTCTGTTGCATTGGCCTTTTCAATTCCGCCGCCTGTAAGAGAATAATCATCTTTCAGGATACGTGTTGCCCATACTGCATTTTTGGTATTGACTTTTCCTTCGATAATTCCGAGTTTCGTACTTGCAGCCTCTATCGTCCTGCCATCTCCTGCATACATGACCACATGATATACATACCCTTCTTTAGCATAGAAGATCAGATCTCCCGGCTGGGCATCTTCTACAGGAATCTTCGTTCCATACTGGCTTTGATCTTCTGCTACTCTTGGAAGGCTGTATCCATACTGTTTATAAATCTGCTGTACGAATCCAGAGCAGTCTGCACCGTCCGTCAGGCTTGTACCACCCCACACATATGGATTACCGATAAACTGTGACGCAAATTCCAGCATGGATTCCCGAATTTCTCCACTTGGCGATCCCTCTTTTACAGAAGTCAGTGTATAATATAATGCCTGATTTTCTTCTGGTTTTACCGTTTCTTTTGCTGTCTGATATTTATCCTCACCATTCGCTTCAATCTGCTTTTTTGTTTCATCACTGAAGTCCAGATACTTCTGTTCCACAAAGCCTCTGACATCTCCGGATTCTATATATACCCAATCCGAATCTTTATCTGCCAGAATATAGCACAACTGTCCCTGTGCCATTGTTCCTATTGTTCTGGCTGTAGTATTTTTTTCTTCTTTTATTTCCAATGCTGCAGAACCAATCTGATCATTTATAAGTGCTGTATCTTTAGCTGCCACTGTCTGACCGGCTGTCACGCGCAGATACGTATATGCCTGATTGTCCTTTGCATCAACTGAAGCTTTTGCCGTTTTTGCAATTCCTTCAATTCCATTATATTCTGTTTCATCCTTTTTGGCTTTTTTCTGAGCCTTTTTCTGGTAAACAGTTAAAAGTTCTTGTGCCGCATCATCTGTATATACTTCTGAGGCCTTTACAAATCCCCTGACATCTCCGGATTCTACATAAAGCCATCCGTTTTCTTCTTCTTTCAAAATATAAAGCAAACCATCCTGTGGCAGCGTTCCCACAGTACGGACCTTTTCTTCCAACTGCTGGCTTACAAGAGCCGCATCCATGCCTTCCTGCTTCTGTTTTTTTTGCTTTTCCACTGCTTTTTGCAGATCCCTGACAGCTTTACTCTTTGCTTTTCTGGCGGTTTTGTTCTTAATCTTCTTATCTTTCTTCACTGTCTTTATTTTTTTCTGCAATTTCTCAGCATCTTTCTTTGCATTCGCAACATCTGTCCCTGCTGTCTGTGTATTACTTCCGTCAATATTTTCCGGCACCGCTTCACGGATATTGATTTTTGTCTTTGCAAATGCATAGTTTCTTGCAACTGTAAAAAAGCGGAAATCTTCCTTGATCTGTGGCAGTTTTACAATCTTCTGCTTTGCAATAAGTTCTTTATTGCTTTTTGCACTCTTTGTCTCATCTTTTTTCTTAGTTGTATCTGTCGCCTGTTTATTATTTGCTGTCGTGTGTTTTCCTGCAGCATTCGATGTACCGGAAACATTCGAAGTACCTGACGTCTCTGACTTACTCGGTGTATTCGGCGTATTCGGTGTATTTGGCGTATCCGGCGTATCTGGAGTGTCCGGCGTATCCGGTGTGCTCGGAGTGTCCGGTGTATCCGGTGTGCTCGGAGTGTCCGGTGTATCCGGTGTACCCGGTATATCCGGATTAGCCGGTATCTGCTCTACTCGTTCTCCTGTCACCGGATCTACTTTCTTTCCTGTCACGGTATCAATCAGATAGTTTGATTCTTCATCCAGCTTCACTTCACCTTTTTGAATCATATCCATGACTTTATCGGATACATCTGTAAGTGTATCTCTCCCATCTACGGATTTGGCCTGTAACTTTTCTGTCTGTACAGCATCTGACTGTGACATCGTGCTCTGTACATCTGCCAGAACAACCGACGGCGTACCTACGACAAGTCCAAATGCAAGCAACCCTGCAAGCGTTTTTGTTCCTAATCTTTTTGCGACTTTTACGTTTCTCAGTTTCAAAAATCTGGCTCCTTCCATATATATTTGCATTCATACATCTGTATGGTATAAACAAGATTCTTCCTTTTTTATTCTGGTATAGATTCGTATACACTGATTTTTATTATACGCCCTTCATTTTAAAAATTCCACCCTTGTTATTATCCTATTTCTATCAACTACTCAAATATTTTGCTCAATCTTTTCACTGTTGGACATTTTGTTCAAGCAACAATAAAATCCGCCTGGGTAAGCTTAAATCCTTTTCCCAGACGGATTTCCTGTTTTGTCTTATTTTCTTTCGTCGTTCCTTACATATCCAGAGGATATTTTGCAGTCAGCTCTGCAACCATTCCTTTGACTTTTTCAATGTTATCTTCACTCTGAAGTACGAGTGCGATACACTCTGCGATCATATCCATGTCGTCTTCTTTTAATCCTCTTGTTGTAACCGCCGGTGTTCCAAGTCTGACACCGCTTGTCACGAACGGTGATCTTGGATCGTTCGGTACCGTATTTTTGTTACATGTGATGTGTGCGGCATCCAGACGTTTTTCCAGTTCTTTACCGGTCACATCTTCTCCTCTTAAATCAATCAGCATCAGATGATTATCTGTTCCTCCGGATACAATCTTCACTCCACGGTCCATCAGTCCCTTACTGAGTGCCTGTGCATTTTTGATGATCTGTTTCTGATATTCTGCGAATTCAGGCTCCAGGGCTTCTTTGAAGCATACCGCTTTTCCTGCGATCACGTGTTCCAGTGGTCCTCCCTGGATTCCAGGGAATACAGCTTTATTAAAGTTGAATTTATCTGCTGCTTCCTGATTACAGAGGATCAGACCGCCTCTTGGTCCGCGCAGTGTCTTATGTGTCGTCGTTGTTGTGACATCTGCGTACGGGATCGGGCTTGGATGAAGTCCTGCTGCAACAAGTCCTGCGATATGGGCCATATCAACCATCAGGTATGCTCCTACTTCATCCGCGATCTCACGGAATTTTTTGAAATCAATGATTCTTGCATAAGCACTTGCTCCCGCAATGATCATCTTTGGTTTTTCTTTTACTGCGATCTCACGTACCTTATCATAATCGATCACACCCTCGTCGTTCACTCCGTATGATACGACGTTGAAATATTTACCGGAAATATTAACCGGAGAACCATGTGTCAGATGTCCGCCATGATCCAGGTTCATACCCATGACTTTGTCTCCAGGCTCCAGCATTGCAAAGAATACTGCCAGATTTGCCTGTGCTCCGGAATGTGGCTGTACATTGGCATAATCACAGCCAAATAACTTCTTTGCTCTTTCTCTTGCAAGATCTTCCACTACATCCACACACTGACATCCACCATAGTAACGTTTGCCCGGATAGCCTTCTGCGTATTTATTTGTAAGCGGACTTCCCATTGCTGCCATGACTGCTTTGCTTACCCAGTTCTCCGATGCGATCAGCTCCAGATGCGAATTCTGTCTCTCCATCTCGGCCTGAATGGCGTCTGCAATTTCACTGTCTGCTTTTTTAATTTCATCAAATGCATACATATTTGAGTCCTCCTGGTTTGTTAAAAATTTGATTTATTTAACATGATATCACTTTACCACGGTGAATGCTAGTGTTTTTTGTAAAAAAAGAGGAAACCTCTGATGAAATTAATCATCAAAGGTCTCCTTTAATTTATCCATAAATCCTTTTTTCTTTTTGCCTTTATGTTCGTGCTCTTCCGCTTTTTCAGATTTCTCTGCTCCGAGGGAATTGCCGGTCAGCTCATCGAATTTACGCAGTGCTTCTTTTGCTTCAGCACTTAAGTGTTCCGGTGTCTGGACCACAAGTGTCACATAATGATCGCCTCGAACCTGTGCATTTCGAAGAGATGGAACTCCTTTACCTTTCAGACGTACTTTTGTATCTGTCTTGGTTCCCGGTTTTACCGTGTAGATCACTTCTCCATCTACCGTCTTGATACGGATATCCGCACCAAGTGCTGCCTGTGCAAATGTAATCGGTACCGTTGAGAAGATGTGCATATCCTGACGCTGGAAGATTGGATGTCTTGATACCACAACCTCCACCAGAAGATCTCCTCTTGGTCCGCCGTTTACACCCGGCTCACCTTTTTCACGGATTCTGACACTCTGGCCATTATCAATACCTGCAGGAATTGATACGGATATCTTCTTCTTGCTGGCTACATAGCCTGTTCCGCCGCAATCCGGACATTTTTCCTTAATAATCTTACCAGTTCCCTGGCAATCCGGACAGGTCTGTACATTCTGTACCGTTCCAAAGAATGACTGCTGTGTATATACTACCTGACCTTTACCGCCACATTTCGGACAAGTCTCCGGAGATGTTCCCGGTTTGGCACCTGTTCCGTTACATTTCGGACATGGGTCTTTTAATACAACGTCCAATTCTTTCTCGCATCCGAATACAGCCTCTTCGAATGTGATTCTGACACTCTTACGGATATTCATACCTTTCATCGGTCCATTGCCTGCACGTCCGCCTCTGCGGCCGCCGCCAAACAAATCTCCAAAAATATCTCCAAAAATATCCCCGAAATCCGCACCATTAAAATCAAAGCCGCCAAATCCGCCGGCTCCTCCACCGCCATTTTCAAATGCCGCGTGTCCAAACTGGTCATATTTGCGCCGTTTCTCAGCATCACTAAGTACTGCATATGCCTCAGAAGCCTCTTTGAATTTTTTCTCGGCCTCCGCATCTCCCGGGTTCATATCCGGATGATATTTTTTTGCAAGTGCACGGTAAGCTTTCTTTAATGCCGCATCATCTGCATTTTTATCTACTCCGAGCACCTCATAATAATCTCTTTTTGTTTCAGCCATTGTTCTTCTACCTTT
>OLIX01002065.1_pt1 | contig 15777 bp, 13 predicted proteins | sample 1601331 | NCBI WGS metagenome assembly OLIX01 (sample SAMEA2452120, study PRJEB22498) | human gut metagenome | biome: human feces; feature: human gut; material: feces | place: Australia | collected 2012 | reverse complement strand
TACAACCGCAGCTGCCTCTTTCTGTTTCACACTGTCGCTTTCCGTTCCCGGAAGGTTATAAACAAGGACGCAGTATCCCTTGTCGATTGTCTCATAGATTTTCTTGGCTGCCGAATATGGAAGGTTGATACATCCATGAGAACCTCTGGTCTTATAAATATCTCCTCCAAAAGCTTTTCTGGAAGTCAGGTCATGCATTCCGATGTCGCCGTTAAATGGCATCCAATATGTAACAGGTGTTTCATAGTCCGGTCCGCGTAAAACAGCATTCAATGTTTTATAGGTAAGCATAAATGCGCCGCCTGGTGTTGCATGCCCTTTTGCAACATTTCCGGATACAAAATCGGACTCTGTCACAAGCACACCATCTTTATAAAGGAACAAATGCTGTGCAGTAAGGTTAATCTCCACATAGGAATTACCATAATCATTTTCGCCATGACTGTTTGCAGTCTGCGCATAAACCGGTTCACGTTCCACTTTTTTTCCGGCTTTCAGATCATCTAAAATCTGTGCCACTTCCTCGGAATTGTTGATTTTCCATCCGTAAGGTCCATTGGAAATTGTGACCGTTGAACCATAGGAAGTTTTCAGTTCTTTTGGCTTGTAGCAGGTGTTGTATTCACTTGCGAGTTCTTTTACAAAGGAAAGGACTCCTTCCTCGTCCACCACAAGATTTAAATCATCATCCACAGAAAGCCACTCGGAAATACGCTCTCCGTCTAACACTTCTTTTGCGACATCAAAATCATATGTGATTGTTGTTCCGACATAACTATTCATCTCGTCAATCACTGCCAGCAGCTTTTCATTGTCGTCTTCGATTTCAGGTTTCACATAGCAGTCAGCCTCGTCAAGATCAAGCTCATCTGCCAAAACCAAAATGGAATCCTCCACTGCTTTTTTGAATGTGTTCTTATCGATCGTTGTACCATAATCTGCCGGAACCAAAGAATATCCGTCCGCTGTATATGCGGAAACAGTTGCATCCACCGGCTCACGCTGTTCGGATGCCTGCATGCAGTTTAACTGATCGATCTGACTATCCAAAGCGTCCTCGTCAAATGTTACCACTTTTGCAAGTTCAAGATTGTCATGTTTAAACAGTGTCACCACCCATGCGAACCCATTCTGTCCATTCAAAAGTTCTTCCACTTCACCGTTGAATACCGGTGCGATCTGAATGGATTCTCCGGAAATGCTCTCGCTGCCGTCCTCACGCTCTGCCAGATTCAGCACATAGCTGTCGATTTCCTCTGTGATGAGCTGCTCAACTTTTTCCACTGATTTGCCACCGGCTTTAATTCCGTCAATGGTTGTTCCAAAGCAGAAATGACTCTGAAAAAAGATTCCAAACCCAACATAAACAACCGCGAGACATGCCACGACTGCACCGACAATCACGAAAATTTTCTTTTTTTCTTTTTTCATAATTCTTCCTCTCACTCTTTTGTAGCTTATTCAAAAAGACGTAGCGATATACGCCCTATTTTCAGCAAAACCATACTCTATTATAGGTAGAAAAAAGGCTTTGTCAATAAATTGTGACAATCGTAATATTTGCGTAATGAATTTGTTTCAATTCGTAACAATGCAGGTAAAAATTTCCTCCTGCATTTGTTTGTAGGGTTGCACAAAAACCAGCTATTTACCTTAAGAAATCTTTAAATATTCAATAATCTTTCTTAAAAAAGAGGAAAGGGAATTGTTTCCTAAAATTGCCTATGCTATAATCCCACAATGTAGGGAAAAGAAAATATTTTGACTTAAAAACCTGTTAGGAAGGTGATATTTTGAAGACCGATATGAAAAGCAGACTCAATGCTTTTATAGAAAAAAACAAACATGCATTTCTGCTTCTTTATTTTTGCATTTATTTTCCGTGGTTTCATCATTTAGAGCGGACTGTCACAACACATTTTCATGTGATACATACTGCATTAGATGATCTGATCCCATTCTGTGAATATTTTATTGTTCCTTACCTTTTATGGTTTGGATATGTTGCATGGCCTGTTGTATATTTTTATTTTAAAAATAAAGATGAATATTTCAAACTCTGTGCCATGCTTTTTACCGGAATGACCGTTTTCCTTGTGATTTCAACGATCTATCCAAATGGTCATTATTTAAGACCGGCTTACTTTGAGCATAACAATATTTTTATCCAGTTAGTCAAATGGCTGTACGCAACGGATACCCCGACGAATCTGTTTCCGAGTGTCCATGTGTTCAACTCCATTGCGGTCAATATTGCGGTGTGGCATAGTGATAATTTCAAAAAAAATAAAGCTGTCCGCTATGGTTCCGCAGTTTTAATGGTACTTATTATTTTATCCACAATGTTTTTAAAACAGCACTCTGTTTTCGACGTTGTGACTGGAATGGTACTCGCAGTGTTTATGTATTCTGTTGTTTATACAACAAACTGGGCTGCTGTCACCGCTGCAAAACCGGTGCGCAAACCAAGACGAATTTAAAAATTACTGTAAAGTTAAAAGGACATAGTTCTTTCCTGTATTCAGGATAAGAACTATGTCCTTTTTGTTTTCCTATGTATTACCACAGCTTCAATAACTGGATTCCGGTTTTCATGACTTTGTACTTCACATCCTCAAGTTCTGCTGCAGCATTTTTCAGCTCCTTGCGGATTTCAATATGCTGCGGGCAATGCTTCTCACACTTTCCACAGGAAATACACTGGGATGCACTGCTCGTATCTTTTCGAAATGCAGTACACTGCAGGTAATCTCTTCTTCCCGATTTTTTTCCTTCGGAATACATCGCATTATAGCAGCGGAATGTACCCGGAATATCCACTCCTTTTGGGCATGGCATGCAGTAACCACATCCTGTACATCCCACTTTTACATTTTTCTTAATCTCATCTTTTACCTTTTCGATCAGCTCCTGATCGGATTGTGTGAGACATCCCACCAGTGACTCGCTGGCAGTTTTTACATTCTGTTCCACCATCTCCATGGAATTCATGCCGGAGAGCACGCAGGTCACCTCCGGCTGGTCGTACAGCCACTTGAGTGCCAGTTCTGCCGGGGTGCGGTGCTCCTCATCCTGTGCGAACAGTTCCTTCGCCGACTCCGGCAGCAGATTGACCAGCCTGCCGCCGCGCAGCGGCTCCATGATAATCACCGGAATCCCCTTCGCATGCGCGTAGCGCAGTCCCTCCACGCCCGCCTGCGAATGTTCGTCCATATAATTATACTGGATCTGGCAGAAATCCCAGTCATAGGCGTCGATCAGCTGCATGAACATATCCGATCTGCCATGATAAGAAAATCCGATGTTGCGGATCTGTCCGGACGCCTTTTTCTCCCGGATCCAGTCCTCCATGCCGAGCTTTTTTAACTTTTCCCAGGTTGGAAGATCCGTCAGCATATGCATCAGATAGTAATCAATGTAATCTGTCTGTAAGCGGCGCAGCTCCTCCTCGAACATCTTCTGGGCACCCTCCACCGACTTGATCAGGTAGTGCGGCAGCTTGGTCGCCAGATAGATGCGCTCCCTGCAATGATTGCGCGCGAGGATCTCCCCGACCGCCGCCTCATTTCCGGCATAGACATATGCGGTATCGAGGTAGTTCACACCGGCATCAATCGCCGCCATGACCTCCTTTTCCGCCTTATCGATATTGGCATGCCCGCCCTCCTTGGTAAAACGCATACACCCGTAGCCGAGCACCGAAATCTCATTTCCGTTTTTATCCTTGCGATACTGCATGATCATCCGATCTCCTCCAACTGCTGCAGCCAGACAGCCGCACACGCGTCCGACGGCATCCGCAGATCCCCGCGCGGAGAGACCGCCACACTACCGACTTTCGGTCCGTCCGGCAGACAGGAACGCTTGAATTGCTGTGCAAAAAAGCGCCGGTAAAAGGTTTTCAGCCATTTTAAGATCGTCTCATCGTCGTAGACGCCGTCAAACGCCACTTTTGCGAGACGGTACACCTTTTTCGGTGCAAATCCCAGACGCAGCATGTGGTACAGGTAAAAATCATGAAGCTCGTACGGTCCCACAAGATCTTCCGTCTTCTGCGAGATCTTTCCGTCCTCCGGCGGCAGAAGCTCCGGAGATACCGGCGTGTCCAGCACATCCGTCAATACCGCGCCAAGCTTCTCATCCCCGCAGGTATCCGCGTAGTAGCGCACCAGGTGGCGCACCAGCGTCTTCGGAACGGAGGCATTGACCGCATACATGGACATATGGTCGCCGTTATATGTCGCCCAGCCGAGTGCAAGCTCCGAGAGATCGCCGGTTCCGATGACCATGCCGCCCTCTTTGTTGGCAATGTCCATCAGAATCTGCGTCCGCTCTCTTGCCTGGCCGTTCTCATAGGTCACATCATGAACGGCCGGATCCTGCCCGATATCACGGAAATGCACATTCACCGCTTCCTTGATGTCGACTTCCGTAAAATCCGCGCCGAGGCACCGGATCAGGGACACCGCGTTGTCATAGGTCCGGTCCGTCGTCCCGAAGCCCGGCATCGTGACTGCCTTGATCCGGTCGTGCGGCATGCCGAGCAGATCGAACGCGCGCACGGTGACAAGCAGCGCCAGTGTGGAATCCAGACCGCCCGAAATGCCCACAACCGCCGTCTTACAGTGCGTATGCTCCAGACGCTTTTTTAATCCCGCTGCCTGAATGGCAAGGATCTCATCACAGCGTCTGATACGGTCCGCCTCGTTTCCCGGCACAAACGGCATCGGGTCGATGAAGCGGGTCAGAGCCGTCTCCTCCGTCTCAAGCGAAAAACGAACCTCCACATAGCTGTCATCCGCCATCTCAAACGTCGTCATCCGGCGGCGCTCCGCCTCGATCCGCTTGACATCGATCTCCGTGCAGATCACACCGCTTCCGAACCGCTCCGATTCCTTTAGAATATGACCGTTCTCGGCAATCACATTGTGTCCGGAGTAGACGACGTCCTGCGTGGACTCCCCGTCTCCCGCACTCGCATAGATATAGCCGCACAGAAGTCTCGCCGACTGTCCGTTTACCAGCTCCCGCCGGTAGATGTCCTTTCCGGTGGTCTCATCTGATGCAGACAGATTCACAAGCAGCGTCGCACCATTTCTGGCATGACGGATACTCGGCGGCTCCGGCGTCCACAAATCCTCGCAAAGCTCCGCGCCGATCTTTAATTCTGGCAGAGACGTACAGACAAATAAAAGCCGCGTGCCCATCGGCACGCACTCTCCCTCGAAATCGACCTCGACCGGATCTGCCATTCCTCTGGCAAAATGTCTTGCCTCGTAAAATTCATTGTAGTTCGGAAGATAGGTTTTGGGCACAAACCCGAGCACTTCCCCGCGGCAGAGCACCGCTGCCACATTATAAAGTTTTCCGTTGTACGCAAGCGGTAGACCGACAAAAAGAATGGCGTCCACCTCTGCCGTCTCCTCCGCGATCGTTCCGAGCGCCCGCTTCGCCTGCTCCAAAAGATATTCCTGCAAAAACAGATCACTGCAGGTATATCCCGTGATGACAAGCTCCGGCAGCACGATCACCTTCGCGCCTGCCGCCGCCGCTTCCCGGATTCCTTCCACGATCACGTCGGCGTTGTATTTTGTGTCCGCCACGCGGATCTTCGGCGTGACGGCGGCAACTTTTACAAATCCATCTCTCATTTTCTCATTTCCTTTAACTCGTCGATGTCAAAATGGTACGCTTTGTTACAGAACTGGCATTTTACCTCAATCGACTCCCCGTCGCTTACGATGTCGTCCAGATCTTTTCTGCTCAGTGTCGCAATCGCACGGGAGACGCGCTCCTTGGAGCAGTCGCACTGGAATGCGGCATCCACCGTATCGTTGATCTCAAGCCCGAACTCGCCGAGAATCAACTCCAAGATCTCCTCCGGTGTCTTCCCATCTTCCAGCATCTCCGTGACGGAGGCAATCTCCGTGATCTTCTTCTCAAGACGATCCACCACGTCGTCCGGTGTAAACGGCATCAGCTGGATGATAAATCCTCCCGCCTGTCTGACCGACCGGTCCGGATTCACGAGAACACCGAGTCCTACCGCGGACGGCACCTGCTCGGAGGTGGCAAAATAGTACGTCAGATCCTCCGCAATCTCACCGGTCTGCAGCGCGATCTGTCCCACGTACGGCTCCTTTAATCCCATGTCCTTGATGACGCTCATCACGCCAAGCCCCAGCGCACCGCCGACGTCCAGCTTTCCCTGTGCATTTAACGGCAGTTCCACATCCGGAACATTCGGGAATCCCTTGACATGTCCGTTTGCATCCGCGGTCACCGTAAAGCCCTTCGCCGGGCCGCCGCACTGGATCTGTATCGTCAGAAGATCCTTCTCCCCCTTCATCATCGTTCCCATCATCGCCGCACCGGAGAGAAGTCTGCCGAGCGCTGCCGTAATCACCGGGCTGGTGTCATGATCCACTCTCGCCACCTCCACCAGATGGCGCGATGTGATCGCAAATGCGCGGATACTTCCCTCCGCTGCGGTAGCTCTTACAATATAATCTCTATCCTGACTCATTTCGTTCTCCTTTTCTATTGTTGCTGTATTTCGGATTTGCTACATCTTCTTTTCCTGCTCCGTTTTCATGCACGGTATCTTTTCTTTCTGCTCCGTTTTCATATACTGTATCTTTTTCTACTCAGTTCGGATTCGTTGTTCCTGTTTCTTCTCAAAGCCATCTACCTGCGCGGGCGCGCCACCACATAGATCCGCTCCGAGTCGTCCCTGACCGGCTCCTTTGTGAACGCGTCGTAGGCTGCCAGCAATTCCATTCCCGCATCCGCAAGCAGTCTGTCAATCGTCTTTAAATCATAGGCCCGCTGATAATGCACTTCCTCAAACCGGCGGTAGGTTTCACCGTCCTCGCGGATATAAAGCGTCAGATCGTATTCGTTTACGGCACTCGCCTCATCGAAATAATTCTCCCAGATGAAGCTGCCCTCCTCACGGTTTTCCGCAATCGTCGTCTCTCCCAGAAGATCCCGGTACTTGTATACCGTATTCAGGTCAAAAATAAAGACACCATCCTCCTCCAGATACTCGTGCACACGCGAAAACACCTCGCGCAGATCCGCTTCCTCCAAAATGTAATTCATGGAATCGCAGACCGACACCACCGCGCACACGCTTCCGTACAGTTCCAGTTCACGCATATCCTCGAGCAGATAGAGAATTCCCCCATTGGGCAGTTCGTCGGGCTCATCCGGTTCATCCGGCTCATCCGGCTCGTCCGGCTCATCCGATTCTTCCGGTTCATCCGGTTCGCCCAGTTCTGCATATTCTTCCGGCTCATCGGTTTCGTCAGCTTCGTCCCATGCTTCTGCCGCACTCCACGCATCCGCCTCATACTCTGCCTCGCGTGCGATCTCAAGCATCTCCTCGGAATTGTCCACGCCGATCATATCGTACCCTGCCGCCGCCAGCAGCCTGGTCATTTTTCCGGTGCCGCAACCCAGTTCCGCAACCGTTCCGCTGCAGATGCCGTATTCCCGGAGCAGCCCCGTAAGATAGGAACCCCATTCCTCATAGGGAACATTATCCATAAACAGATCATACACTCTCGCAAAGCTCTCGTATGCACCCATATCGTTCTCACTTTCTCTTCCGCCAGCATGCGGAACATTTCTATGTAATACTACCAAGTTTCCAATGTGAAATCAAGGTTTGCCGACAGATTCCCCCGCACAAATCTTCTTGATTATTTTTCCGGTAAACCGTATACTTATTCCATAAAATGCCGTTTTTTCCGATGTTTCTGGAAACACAGCAAAATACAGCAAAGGATCTTACACCTATGCCCGATCAGTTTGAACACTATATTACCAAAAATATAAAGGCATTCTACAAGCGCAGACTGCTGACACCGATCCTGTATCTGATTTTTCTTCTGGTACTGTGGTTCGTTCTCTCGCTGTCAGCGCCGCTTTTTCCGGACACGCTCGATGCCCCGGATACCCTCGAGAGCACCTACAGACGGCATGAAGAATACATATCCGCCACCTTATCCGATCTGAAGTTCACCGGTTACACCCAGTCCTTTCTAGGGCACATCAGCGGTTACTACTATTACACGATGCGGAATGACGAGTGCATCATCGTGCTGCTCTCCCCGAATACCAGTGAACAGGGACTTCCGGAGATTCCGCAGGTGTCCGTCCGTGCCAAGATTCTTCACGGTTCCGAGAATTTTGATGAGCTGTTAAATCATCTCGCTTCGGATCTGAACTGGACCGAAAACGGCATTCACAACAAAGTCTCCCAGTATGTACTGAGTGAGCCTGATTACAATCTGCTCGGAAACACGCTGCTCTACGTCGTATTTTTTGCGACCGGCGGCTATGCCCTGATCTGCATTGTATTTTTCATCCTCTATATCTGCTTTCCAATTCTCTCGCCCGCGTGCCAGGATCTCGCGCTGTTCGGCAATCCGAAAAAGCTTTTGGAGCAGGCAGAGGATGAACTTGCGACGCTGCCGCAGCTTGCAACGGAGGATATGTTTATCACAGAACATTTCTTCATCGAGACCTCGGTGTACGGCAATGCCATTGTACCGATCGATGAGATCATCTGGATCTACAAATACTCGACGCTCCACAAGTTTTTCTGGTACCACTTCAGCATCTCCTACACGCTGCATATCAGTGCGAACCGGCATCTCTACATCCAGTGCCCGAAGAACATCAAGTCGGACATCGACGGTATCATAGATTACCTCGCCGAGGCGAACCACAATATTTTAGTCGGATTCTCCGAAGCGAACCGTCTGAAGGTGCAGGAGATCCAGGGAACGCCGATGCATTTTGAAAAATTTATTGCCATCCTGAAAAAGCGCGTCTAAATCCTGCGCCAACACAGAACGGATCTTTTGCAATCAGCTCTGAGTGTCCTTTGAGCGACAGGTAATAGTTGGAGAAGTACATCTTACAGATTTCAGATGGAAATGCATATGGAAGATTCTTTGTGAAAAAATGAGAGCATTTCTTCCTGACGGATATTTGCATCGGATTCCGTGTCTCTTCCACGTTTGGACAATCCAACGGGAACATGTCCGACACGCCAAAGACAATGGGCGGACTTTTTAGCCGCCCTAACTGTACTCCCTCATAGACAATATAAAACCGCGCGAACCGAAACTCGTTGCCATCTGCTATTAAAAACAAGGCAGATGGCAATTCAAACATCGGCTTCGCGCGGTTATGTCTTATTGCGGGAGTACAGGTAAGGGCGGCACAAAAGTCCTACAAATTGTCTTCGGAGTGCGGACATGACCCGTGGATTGTTCCAAACTTGGAAAGACACGGATCATCGCGGATGCAAATATCCGGCTGGTTAGAAATGCCGCATTTTTGAACAGAATTTTCATATGCATTCCATCTGAAATTGAAAGATGTAATCTTTTTATATATTACCTATCGCTAAAAGGACACTCTGTGCCGATTGCAACAGTTCCTTTCTGATGCTAGCGGCAGGAGGTACTGATCGACTCAATCGCCACGGCGCCGCCTCTTACCACTTCAATTCTCTTGAATTTTGAGCGGAGCAGGGCAATCAGTTCGTTGTTGCGCCGCTCTGTCAGCTTACATTCCAGCAGCACGCTGTCGTTTCCGACGTCCGATACCTCCACATGGAACACCTGCGCTATCTGGAACACCTCAAGCTTTTCCGCCGCATTGATGCCAAGCACCTTCGCAAACAGAATCTCTTTCATATGGATCGGCACATCGGTGAGATCAATGACCTTGATGACCTCTACCATACGGTTTAGCTGCTTTTTGATCTGCTCAAAGGTAATGTCGTCACTCGTCACGCAGATCGTCATGCGGGAAACGGTCTCGTCCTCCGTCGTGCCGACGGTCAGACTCTGTAAGTTATACGATTTGCCGGAAAACAGACCGGACACCTTAGCCAGAACACCGACCTGATTTTCCACATATAATGCAATCCAGCGATTCTTCATAGTAAGTCTCCATTCCTATTTCAAGATCATTTCACTCATCGGATTCCCGCTCTTCACCATCGGAAGCACGATCTCATCGGTGGCGATCATAAATTCGATGATAGTCGGCGCATCTTTGTATGTGCGCGCCTCATCTAACGCCGCCTGAATATCCTCCTCGCGCTCCACACGGATTCCGTGTGCCCCGTAGCTTTTTGCAAGTGCAATAAAATCCGGCGTGTACGGCGGGCAGGATGCGTTCGGTCCCTTGCAGTTCGCCGGGCATCCCTTTCTTCTGCGCAGGCAGGTTGCCTCATAACGCTTGCCGTAGAATAACTGCTGCATCTGCCGCACCATTCCCAGATAGTAATTGTTAAACACGCAGATGATGACCGGCGCCTCCTGCACAACCGCCGTCGCCATCTCCTGAATGTTCATCTGCAGACCGCCATCCCCGGAAAAGCAGACCACTTCCTTGTCCGGATTGCCGATCTTTGCACCGATTGCCGCCGGAAGCCCGAATCCCATCGTGCCAAGTCCTCCCGAGGTAATCAGCTGATGCCAGGAATCCAGTTCCAGATACTGTGTTGCCCACATCTGATGCTGTCCCACATCCGTCACATAGACCGCCTCTCCGAACGTCCGGTTCACATGCTCAAAAATCATCTGCGGTGTCATGCCGTGATCCCTGCGCATCTCAAGCGGATTTTTCTCATCCCACCCGGCAATCTGCGCCTGCCATGCTGCGGTGTCTTTGGACTCCGCCCACTCGAGCAGCTTCTCTAACGCCAGATTGGCATCGGAAACAATCGGAACATCCACGACCACGTTTCGGGAGATCGCCGCCGTATCCACGTCGATATGTACGATCTTCGCCTTCGGCGCAAACTCGTTTAAATCGCCGGTGATGCGGTCGTTGAATCTGGTACCGATGGAAAACAGCACGTCACATTTGCTGACTGCCATATTTGCGGCATATTTTCCGTGCATACCGCTGTTCCCCACATAGAGCGGATGCCCGGTCGGGATTGCTCCTTTTCCCATGATCGTCGTCACAACCGGAATCTGCATTTTTTCCGCAAACTGAAGCAGCTTGTCGTTGGCATGTGCAATGTTAATGCCTCCGCCCGCCAGTATAAGCGGCTTCTTCGCCCCGCGCAGCAGCTTATAAGCTTTTTTCAGCTGTCCCACATGCACGCTCTCATTCGGTTTGTAACCGCGAATCTGCACACTGGAAGGATACTCTGCAGGTCCTGGCGCCGTCTGGATGTCCTTCGGGATATCGATGAGCACCGGTCCGGGCTTCCCCGTGGAGGCAATGTAGAACGCCATCTTGATGATGCGCCCCAGATCCTCTCTTTTCCGCACCGTCACGCCGTACTTGGTGATGCTCCGCGTCATGCCCACAATATCTACCTCCTGAAACGCATCGTTTCCAATGAGGGATAACGGCACCTGTCCGGTAAAACAGACCAGGGGGATGCTGTCATAGTGCGCGTCTGCAAGCCCCGTCATGATATTGGTGGCTCCCGGTCCACTCGTGACCAGACACACTCCCACTTTTCCCGTCGACCGGGCATATCCTTCCGCCTCATGGATCAGCCCCTGCTCATGTCTGGGTAAGACGACTTCGATACCATCCTGCTTATATAGTTCATCAAAAAGATCCGTCACCGTTCCGCCCGGATAACCGAACAGGGTGGTAACGCCTTCTTCCTGCAAAGCTTTCACAAATAACTTTCTGCCTGTAATATCCATGCCGTCCTCCTTACCTTCTCTCTGCCGTCCGTTTCCTGCAGAAAGGATTATTGTAAAAAACTATAGCCCATCTTTTTCACAAATGCAATCCTATCCAAAGATAAATCAAGAATATTAAAATACATCAAGAACCTTTACCCTATCAATCCTACTGTCTTCAAAATAAAGATCCATCCGGTCAGGGTAAACGCTGCCAGAAGCGTTGTCATCACGATCACGCTCGCGGTGAGTACACCGTCATTGTCCATGTTCTTCGCCATGATATAGCAGCTCGGCGTTGTCGGAGATGCCAGCATAATCAGAATTGCGATCATCTGCTCCCCGTGAAATCCCATCCACGCAGCAACCGGCAGAAAAATGAGCGGCTGGATGACCAGCTTGATCATGGATGCTGCAATCGTCGGGCGGATCTTCGCCAGTGCTTTTCTTCCCTCAAATCCTGCTCCGATCGTGATGAGTGCCAGAGGCGTTGCCATCTGTGCCACGCTGTTCACCGTCTTATTCACTATCACCGGAAAATCGATGCCAAGAAGTCCCACGATAAGTCCGGTCAAGATTCCCAGAATGATCGGATTCTTTGCGATGTTGATACAGGCATCCTTAATCTTCTGCTTCGGATCCACATCCCCGGAATGTGCCCCTTCAAACGTCAGCACAATCACGGAAAAAATATTGTAGAGCGGCACTGCACTCACGATCATGAGCGGTCCCATCGCCGAGCTTCCGTACATGTTCTGGATGAATGCCAGTCCCATCACCGCCGCACTGCTGCGGAATGATGCCTGCACAAAAGCTCCCCGCATGCTCTGATCCTTCAAAAACAGCTTCACACCACCCCAGATGATCCAGAAGCACGCCGTGCTCACGAGCGCGCAGAACAGCACATACCGGATGTCAAAGACCGCCCGGATATCTACGCCGGAAATATCGCGGAACAGCATAAACGGCAGTGTCACCTTAAAGTTGAACCGGTTTGCCACCGTGACAAAATTGTCGTTTAGCATCCCGATCTGTTTTAGGATATAACCGATCACCATGACTAAAAAGATCGGAAATGTTGCATCCACACTGTAAATAAAATTCTCCATCTCTACGCCATCCCGCCTATTTTACCCTCTCGTACCGGTAAAAATAATACTCCAGATCAAAGTACGTCTGCTCCTCGCTATCCGCCGTGATCTTCCACTCCGGTCTCTCATCCAGATTCGGGAAATACGCATCTGCATCGTACGCATAGTCAATTTTCGTGATGTGCGCCACATCGCACTCATCCAGAAGCTGTCTGTAGATCGTCTCTCCGCCGATCACATAGATATCCTCACTGTCATATTTTTTTAATTCTTCATGAAGCTCATCCATGTCATGAACGACAACCGCACCCGGAACCTTATAGGTATGATCGTGTGTCAGCACGATATTGGTGCGGTTCTTAAGCGGAAGCCCGTTCGGAAAACTCTCCAGCGTTTTTCTTCCCATGACCACCACCTTGCCGGTCGTCGTCTCACGGAAAAACTTCTGATCCGCCGGAATTCTCACCAGTAACTCATTTTTATTGCCGATTGCCCAATTTTGATCCACTGCTGCTATTAAATTCATTTTTTACGCCTTTCTATTCGTGCTTACACCGCGATCGGGATATTTTTGATCTGCGGTCCCGTCACGTAATCCTCGATCGTGATATCCTTTGTCGTGAACTGGTAAAAATCTTTGACATCCGGATTGAGGGTAAACTTCGGTGCCGGATGCTGCTCTCTCTCGATCAGTTCCCTGATAATCGGCACGTGCCGGTCATAAATATGTGCATCCGCGATGACATGTACCAGTTCCCCGACCTTCATATCGCATACCTGCGCCAGCATATGCATCAGCACCGCATACTGGCAGACGTTCCAGTTGTTGGCGGCAAGCACATCCTGCGAGCGCTGGTTTAGGATCGCGTTGAGTGTCAGCTTCTCATCTCCCGGCTGATGCGTCACATTGAACGTCATACTGTATGCGCACGGATACAGATTCATCTCATGCAGATCCGCATGTACATAGATGTTTGTCATGATGCGCCGGCTGAACGGATTATTCTTCAGATCGTAGATCACGCGGTCAACCTGATCCATCATGCCTTCCTTGTACTGGTGCTTCACGCCGAGCTGGTAACCGTATGCTTTTCCGATGGAGCCGTCCGCATCCGCCCACTCATCCCAGACCGTGCTGTTTAGGTCATGGATGTTGTTGGACTTGCGCTGCCAGATCCAGAGCATCTCCTCCGTGCAGGTCCTGATCGCCGTCTTGCGGAGCGTGATCGCAGGGAACTCTTTTGAGAGATCATAGCGGTTCACCACACCGAATTTCTTGATCGTATAGGCACTCGTCCCATCTTCCCAGTGCGGTCTTACTTTTTCCCCCTCCGTGCTGGTTCCGTTTTCCAGTATATCCTTACACATATCCACAAAAATCTTATCTGCGAGACTCATGCCGTTCCTCCCGTTTTTCTTCCATTCTATTCTGCTAATTCTTAATTGTACTCAATTTTCCGCGAAATGACAAGGTGCATTTCTGTTGCATTTTTCCCGCAAATGGGTTATATTATTTCTTGGAATTTTACTTTATTTTGCAGAGAATAAAGATTGAACACATAAAGGAGACAGATTATGAGTCAGGCTAAAGTAGACCGCTATAAAGAAGAGAAAAAGAACCGCAAGAAGACTATGGCAAAGGAGAAGCGCCTGCATCTGCTCGCTGTTGTCTGCGGCTGGCTGGTTGTCATCGCGCTCGCAGGCTGGGCTGGTGTGTCCGGTTACCGCATCTATGAGAGCAAGAAGCCGGTTGAGACCATTTACGCCAATGTCGATGCCATCACCGATTACATGAATTCCTTAAGCACAGAAGAATAACGCAAAAGAACCCGGGGCGACTTTTCCGCACCCGGGTATTTTTCTGCCATCCTGCCATTTTACGCTCTTCTACTCTCCCGTCTCTGCGCCGGAGAGTTCCGCCTTCGCCAGTGCATTCTCAATCGCGTTCAACAATACCACTGACGTATACTGGTAATCCGCATTGTATATAATTCCTTCCGTGGTCTGTTTTTCCACCACCTGATCCGCAATGTTTTCCAATGCCGGCTCCATCAGCGGATACATTGTCTCCACCGTCTCATCGAGATTGACCATGGAGACGGACTGAATCCGGTTTTCATCCACAATCACCTGCATATCCACCGCATGCTCTCCAAACTGGATCGATGACGTGTACACTCCCGCCACATACCTCATTGTCTCTACCGACTCTCCGTCCTCTTTTCCGGGCAGGAACATGAACAGCAGTAAAAAAATCAGCAGAATTCCAAGTCCTGCGAAAATCAGTGTATAAATCAGTTCTTTCATATGAAGAACCACGATCTTTGTCTTTGCACTCATCTTAAGCCTCCGCATACTGATTATTACATTATATGTGGTGTACTCTTTCCCATGACTGCTTTACTCTCAAAAACGCTTTAAAATCACAAATTGTTCAAGTTTTTCAAAAAATATAAAAAAAGGCGTTGACAAATTTTCATTCACGCTGTATGATATCAAATGTGTCCGGCAGACATAACCGACACAACAAGCTATGCGCGAGTGGCTCAGTTGGTGGAGCACGACCTTGCCAAGGTCGGGGCCGCGGGTTCGAGTCCCGTCTCGCGCTCTCTTTTAACAAAAAGGACATCCGATGGATGTCCTTTTTTGTTAAATCGAGTCCTGCCGGACCAGGTCGTTCGAGGTCTACGCTCCGCTCCGGTCGGCGCTCTGCTATTGAAAGCCTTGACAATTTCTGGTTAATTAACCATTGGTCAAAAAAATTTTCTCTTATTCAAACTCATTATGCCCCAGGTTATACTTAACTTATTATAGTTAAGTCTTAGTTGGATATGGGGCATATTTCTATATCAATTACACTATTTATTTTGACCTACTGAATGGACGTTGCCAATCTGTTGCCACGAGATTATTATAGTTTGGATTAGGATGAAATGCAACAGATTCTTTAAAATTAGCACTGTTCAATATATTCTCTCAAATACTTAAACGGAAATGGAAGAACC
>OLIX01002054.1_pt1 | contig 15833 bp, 11 predicted proteins | sample 1601331 | NCBI WGS metagenome assembly OLIX01 (sample SAMEA2452120, study PRJEB22498) | human gut metagenome | biome: human feces; feature: human gut; material: feces | place: Australia | collected 2012 | reverse complement strand
CTTTTAATGGCGGTTGAACAATTTCGAGTTCTGCAAGGCGATAATACAAATCCTCTCGAAAGCGACCTTCCTCCACCGCTTTTTTCATATCCTCATTGGTAGCAGAAATAATACGTACATCCGTATGTTTCACTTTATCACTTCCTACTGGATTAAACTCCTTTTCCTGAAGGACACGCAGGAGAAGAATCTGCATGGAATACGGCATATTGCCGACTTCATCCAGAAATAAAGTTCCTCCATTGGCTGTTTCAAAATGTCCTTTTCTATCCGCAACAGCTCCTGTAAAAGCTCCTTTGACTGCACCGAAAAATTCTGAAGCCTGCAAATCGTTAGGTATACTTCCACAATTGACGGCAACGAATGGCTTATCACGTCTATCACTATAGCGGTGTATCATCTGGGCTATCACTTCCTTACCACTTCCGCTCGGACCGAGTATCAGGACTGAAAGTTCCGAAGGTGCTACACGACGAGCCAGTGAAGCGGCTTTTCTGGCAGCTTCACTGGTACGTTCAACAAAAGAACGCTCATTACGTACAATAACAGGCTGCTTAAGCATACTATGTACTAATTCTATCAGTTGCTCTTGATGAACTGGCTTTTGCAAATAATCCTTAGCACCAAGTTTGATAGCACGTACAGCATCTGTGATACAGGCATAATCTGTCATGACAATAAACGGGACTTCCATCTTAGAACGCATCATCCATTCCAAAAGGCTGATACCGTCACCTTTCGGCAGGCGTACGTCTCCCAATACAAGATTGATTTCGTTTTTCTTCAGAATACTACGTGCACTGGGTTCATCTATAGCTGTCAATACTTCATAACCGGCCTTCTGCAGCCATTTTTCAATCATGCCGCAAAGTATCATATTGTCTTCAACAATCAGAATTTTCATATTTTTTCAGTTCATTTTCTGTTTCATTAATTAATTTTTCAATCCACTCTATAATCTGGATAGTATTTTCACAAATAACATCATCACTAATATCCATATCGTGTAACTTTTCTTGAAAATCACGCAACAACTGTTCCTTTTTAAGCATTTCCCATACAGGCATCATTCGATGTATTGTTTTCCTAATACTTTCTCGATTGATTGTCTTTATGGCTGTTGTAAGTTCTTCAATTTCTTTTCTTGATTCCATGAGAACAAGAGACAGCATATGTCCATAATCATCTGTATTATCTAACAGACAAGAGAAGTCAAAATCTCCAGTTTGAGAAATTTTTGTTTGAGACATGACAGTTGATAAAAAAGTAAGTAATGCATGAATATTGAACGGTTTATGAATGCAACCTGCAAATCCTTCTTTTTCATAGATTCCGGAATTTCCGTCACCACGGGCAGTCATGACTGCAACAGGAATGGTTCTTGAATTTCCTATGTCTGAATTTCGGAGCAATCTTAACAGAGCGAACCCGTCGGTATCTGGCATTTGTACATCTGTCAACACAATATCATAATCCGATTTCCCAAGAACAGCTACGACTTCCTGAAAATTCATACAGGTTGTGCAGGAAACTCCCTTACGTCCAAGCATGTCCTCCGCTATTTTTAACAATATAGGATCATCATCCACAACAAGCACATTCTTCGGTAAAATAGTTATCGAATCACTATCAGGCTTGTCCTCTTCCACAAGTTCATCCGTTTCAGGTAAAGGAATCTCAAGCCTGAAAATGCTTCCCTTTCCCGGTGCGCTTTCCACAGTTATAATACCATTCAGGACTTTGACCAGTCCTTTTGTCAGGAAAAGACCTAAACCAAAGCCCTCAGAATTGACATTCTGTGCGGCACGCTCAAAGGGGGCAAATATTCTTTTCTGCGTATCCTCATCCATTCCGATACCGGTATCCCTGATTTCAATGTGCAATTTTCCTTCCAAATATTTTGAATAAAAGCTTATGGTTCCTGATGGAGTAAACTTGATGGCATTGGTCAGTAGATTGGCCAGTACCTGCTCCAGCTTATCAGCATCACCCTTTACAACAAAAGATGAATTTTGATGTTCAGATTGAAGATATAAGGCCTTTGCAACAGCCTTGCGGGAAAACTCGTCTGAGATGCGTTGCAGGAAACGGTCAAGATAAAATGGCGTGTCGTTACGCAAATCACCGGCTTCATTGATCCGATAGGCATCCATCAGATCATTAACCAAATGCAGGATATGATGACAGGAATGGCGTATATCCTCCAAATATGGTTCGCGTTTCTTTTTCTCACGTGTTTGGGAAGCCAAATCAGCACAGTTATGAATATTACCGAGAGGACCACGTATATCGTGAGAAACAGTCAGAATTATTCTTTTGCGCATTTCAAGCAAATCCTCATTTTCCTGAACTGATTGCTGTAGTTTAACTTTTATCTTTTCTTCCTTACGTAAATCAGATAGTATAATGAAAAAAGAAATAACAAACAGAACGATAACAATACTTATCACTATAGCAAACAATCGGAAAGATTTCCATCTTGTCTCCGTTATTTCCAGATATTGTTCTGTAAATGACTGCTGTATTTGGTTATCAAGAGAAGAAACAAAATCATATAACTTATGGTTTAATAGCCTATTCTGTAAACGCAGACTGTCTGCATACACTTCCATCTGATTGTTCCGCCAATCTCTGGCAGAAGTCAATCTTTCATTGAAGTTCCGTATTTCATTTGTCATATATGGAACTTGTACCGTCTCTTTCTTTCCAAATATACCAGCAATACCTTTCTTTTTCTGTGTTATTGTCTTCATCCGAACCGACTGTGTAGCTATTACAGGTAGTTCATTAGCAAGAATACTGTCGGACTCCTCCCAGGATTGGACAGCTTTCATTATCCTGAACAGGTGTGTCTCTTTCGTCTCAAGCAGTACCCGTAAAGAGTCTATTTGAGAAGAACGTAAGAAATTTCCACACCCGGATTTTATTTCAAGCAGAATACTGTCTGTTTTAAGACGCTGATAATGGTATCTGTTATAATCTGATTCATCCCATGCAATTACTGACTCGCCTAAGGTTGCTAACTTGGTAATATACAAATGAGCCTTATGGATATTTTCACGGGCATAGTTCGTTTCATTTATAACGCCCTCAAATCTTCGAAAGCGGAAACGCTCATTGACCATAACAACAGTCAAAAATAAAACTATAGCTGCTATAATGATATAGCCTAGGAATATTTTTTTACGTAATACTATGCTCATTTAAGCATTTTGATTATTAACAACATGAATACTTATTTTTCAAAATAACCCTTATATTAATAACATCAATCTTTTCTTTTATTCAACTAAAATAGCTCAATAGTATGCGTCCTTGCTTTTTTACAAAAGTTATTACCCTCTAATTAATCTTATTACTTGTATTCAACTATTGATATGTAAAATTTTATGTATCAAAATGTACATCGAACAGTTTACGAACTCTACAAAAGTTGTATTTCAAAGAAAATAGTATCATAAAATTACAATTATTATATTGGCCCGTTGGCGAATTACTTTTCTAGCACATTTATAATATTTTGATTCGCCAACGGGTAAAATTTATCTATTTACTATTTTGCCATCTAACAAATAAATCACTCGATTGGCATAACCTGCATCTCTTTCTGAATGTGTAACCATTATAATTGTTGTTCCTTGTTTATTAAGTTGTTGTAGTAACGTCATGACTTCAATACCATTTGTTGAATCCAAATTACCAGTTGGCTCATCTGCTAATATCAAAGGACAATCTGTGACTATTGCACGAGCAATGGCCACTCGTTGTTGTTGTCCTCCTGATAATTGCTGTGGAAAGTGTTTGGCACGATGGGCTATATTCATTTGTTCTAATACATTCATTACTTTTGATATTCGTTCTTTCTTTTGAATGCCCAAATAAACTAATGGTAACTCAACATTTTCAAATACCGTTAATTCATCTATCAGATTAAAACTTTGGAAAACAAAGCCAATATTTTTCTTACGAAAAGAACTCAACTGATTTTCATTCATTTTGGTCATTTCTTTCTCGTTAATAAAATATTTTCCAGACGTAGGTATGTCTAGCGTTCCTAAAATATTTAGCAACGTTGATTTTCCACATCCTGATGGTCCCATGATGGCAACAAATTCCCCTTGTTTAATTTCCAAATTTACATTGCTTAATGCTCTAGTCTGTACATCTTCTGTCGTAAAGACCATGGAAAGATTTTCTGTTCTAATCATATTTTAAAAATTTAAATTACTCATTTCTCAAAATACGCATTGGTTTTAAACGAATTACACGCCAAACTTGATGAGCGACTGTCAATAAAGCGACAAATATCATTAACACAAATGCTATTACATATCCCCACCAAGGCAAAATAATATGAAAGGCATAAGTTCTAAGCCATTCATCCATCAAAATAATAGAAAGAGGAGTTCCCAATACTGTAGCCAATATCGTAAGTAATATCAACTCTCGTGTTAAAACCCAAAAAAGACTTTTCTTATCAGCCCCTAACACCTTTCTTATTCCAATTTCTTTTACACGAGCCATTGTAGAAAAGAGAGTCATAATCCATAACCCCAAACAAGCTACAAATATTGCAAGCAATGATGCACATGTAAAAATCCAACTAAAATTACGATCTGATTTATACAAATCATCATTGTAATCACTCAACCTAAAATATGAAAATACGGCTGAAGGAAAATATGTTTTATATATCTGCTCAATCTTTGCAACTTGTTTTGCATTAATTTCTGTATTTAATTGAATAGAAATATACGGTGTCGCAATAAAAGGAACACGTTCTTTTATAAAAAACATTATTGGCTTATATGGTTCAGCAAGTGATTGTTGGTGGTAATTTTTCACTACACCAATAATCTCAAGAGGTTCTTCCAAGACTTCCATGGCCAATTGTTTGCCTAATGCATCTTCAGGAGAAGAGTATCCAAGTAATCTGGCAGCCTCCTCATTCAAGACGACCTTGTTTAGTTCATTTCCATAATTCTCAGAAAAAATACGGCCACAAATGATTTTAGGAGAATACAGAGTCAAATAATCATAATCTACAGCAAACATTTGTATCAGTTTTATTTCTGATATGTCGCTTCCATAAGGACGATTAGTGAAATAATTTGCTACTTCCGCACCTGGAACTGCACCGGAAACTGCCACATGACTTATAAAGGACTCCTGTTCCAGTCTTTTCTTAAAGTTCATCATTTGTACAGACATGTTTTCTGTTAAAGCTGGATATTTCAAAACCAAAACTCGATTAAACATAACAGAAGAAGTTTCTTGTTGCATAAAATGTATTTGTCTAATTACTACAATTGTTCCTGAAACTAAAATAAAAGAAGCTACAAATTGAATGACAATTAATATTTTCCTAATTTTATTTCCCTTTCGACTATGTAAAAATTTACCTCGCATGATGTCTGATGGCTTAATATGAGTAAGTAGAAATGACGGATATAAACCAATAAAAAAGGTTCCACAGACAAATATCATTAATACCATACTCCAACATTCTAATGAGTTAAAAGCGTCAAATGCAAAATTTTGTCCAACCCAACGGGAAACAATAGGCAACAATACTTCTATCCATCCCAAAGCTAAGACCAATGCCAATAAGTTAAATAGCCCTGATTCAAGTAATCCTTGTATTACAATTTGTCGACGAGAAGCTCCGAATACTTTTCTAAGCCCAAATTCCTTTCCTCTTTCTAAATAACGCGCAATAGTTAAGTTCAAAGCATTTACCCATCCGATTAACAATAAAGCTACAGCCATAATAAAAAGAATTTGGACAGCTGTTTTGCTACCTTTTTCTTCTTTTTCATATGATTTACGAGGAGTCAAATGTATATCTTTTAAAGGAATAAGTTCAACTCTCCAATCTTTATACTTTAATGCAGATGTCTTATATTTTTCTGATATGGAATGAAAATTTTTTTCTATATCGCTTGGACTTTTACCGGGTTTAAGACGTATGTAAGTATACACACCATGAATATACCAAATGTCACGTCTTGCTTCTGGAATAGAAGAATACGACAATAAAAAATCGTAACGTAAATGAGAGTTATATGGCATATCTGCAATTATTCCTGTAACCTCAAAATGTTGTTCAGACGAAGGTGTCTTAAAGGTCAAGATTTTACCAATAGGATCACTATCTGCAAAATAGCGATGTGCAGTACTTTCCGTAATTACAACTGTATTTGGACGAACTAATTGTCCTTTCTTCTCCCCTTTAATTATGGGGAAATTAAATAAATCAAAAAAGGCAGGTTCCGTATAACAATATTTTTCCTCTATAAACTGACGATCTTTGTATGTAACTTCTTGTTCACGGTCTTGTGCTGTCACCCTTACATATTGTTCGATGCCAGGAATCTCACGAAACATGACAGGAGCGTGGCCAAATGTCGTTGTAGCCCAATTGTCCGTCAAAACGTTCCCTTCATAAAGACGACTTTCTACACGATAAATTCGATCGCCATCATGAAATGTGTCAAAACTTAATTCAAACCGTACATAAAAAAGAATCAACAGAGCCGAACCTATACACACAGAAAGGCCCAATAAATTAAGGGCTGTAAGAGACTTCTTTGCCCTCTGACTTTTAATAATTTGAGAAAAATATTCCATTATCGTAATTTTAAGTGTTCATTTTTACCAAATAAATCATATCCGGAAATAATAACCTTCTCTCCAGGATTCAAACCATCCAGAACTTCATAATACAAAGGATTCTGTCGTCCTAATCGAACTTGGCGCAGATGAGCCACTTTTTCTTTCTCATCTACTACATATACATATTCCCCTCCACTTGACTGATAAAAACTTCCACGTGGAATAAGAACTGCCTCTATAGGATCACCCAGTTGTAAATCTAAGTGATATGTTTGTCCAGAACGGATATTCACAGGTCTATCAGAAATAAAATGCAAATCAGTGCGAAATTGTCCATTTTGTACTTCCGGATATACTTTTGTTATTTTCAAACTATACTTTTTCCCTTCACGCTCAAAATTAGCCAAAAGACCAGGATGAATACGTTCCACATAATGCTCATCAATCTTTGCTTCTATCTTCAACTCTGGGGTAATAATTTGTCCTATACGTTCACCTTGAGATATAGATTGTCCTATTTGAGCTTCTATATTTCCTAATTGTCCATCAACAGGCGCTTTTATCTTTAAATTTTCTAAACGTTCACGTACAAGTAAAAGACTTTTTTTTATGTTTCGTATATTTTCATTTAGACTTTGTAATTGATTATCACGTAACTGTACATCTTGCTTGATCCTTTCATCTAAAACTTTGACTTGTTCTGAAATTGAATTATAATCTTCCTGTGACTGTAAATAATCTTCCCTGGATATTAAATTCTTTTGAAACAGATGTGAGTATTGTTGAAAACGACGTTGCTTCTGTATTAATTCTTTATTCAGTGTAATACGTTCCTGCTTCAAACTAAGATGCTCTTGTTCCATATTCAAGCGAGTATTACGAAGTTCATTTTCCTGATAAGCCAAGTTTGCCTCACTTTGTAAAATACCAATATTTAACAGCGGATTACTAAGACGAAGAATTATATCTCCAGCTTTTACTTGAGCTCCTTCTTCTGTCAAACGTTCCTCTACTCGTCCCCCTTCAATAGCATCCAAATATATGATATGATCCGGAATAACCTGTCCAACTACTCTTATGTAATCATTAAATTCTCCCTTTTGTACAGTAGAAATTGTAATGCCATCTTTGTTTACATTCATAGAGGATGAATTGACACGAAATGTTATCCATAATACCCCCAAAAGAATAGTAATTGAACCAATTATAATACAAATCATTTTCTTTGAAAATTTGGATTTTTTTTCAATTTTTGAATCCATGCCGTTATAATCAATCTGCTTCATTTTTATTTTATAATTAATTTTTTATTACATAAATGTTCCTTCCTGATAGAATCGTATCACTCTTTTTTGAAGACTATATTGCAATTGGGTTCGTATTATCTCTGCTTTACTCCGCATGTATTGATTGCGTTTTTCTAATAATTCGAACATAGATATCATACCCTCCCTCCATTTTTCTTCACTTTCTTTCCATGTAATAGAATCCGCACGAAGTTGTTCTTTAGCTAATTGACATTCCTTAAGTGCAGATTGAAAAGAAAGGTATGTATTATGTATTTGTTTATATAATGATAAACGTTGTTGTTCATTTTCATTCTGTACTTGTTGCAAACGAAGTTCTTCTTTTCTTATATTCTCTAAACGAGATAACCCATTGAATATCGGTAAAGAAATGCATATTCCAATATACCTATTCATATTATTATTTAATTGTTCTCGATAGGGGATAATATCACCAAATTTATTTTTTGCCGTATTATAATATCCAGTATTTAAATTAAATTCTAGACGAATTGAAGGGTAAAAAACTCTTTTCGCCATAGACCATAGTTTACGAGAAGCTTTTTCTTTCATATTCATAATATTATATTCTGGAAGAGTTAATTCGGAAATGGAATATAGTTCATTTAAGTTTAAAAGACTGTCAGTTATATCCATCCTACTCTCTGTGATGACAATAGACAATGTATCAGTTTCTTTAATGTTCATAAGTTCTTTCAGAGTTAATAGAGAAAGATTGCAATTATTAGATTTCACCGTTTCTTGATAAACATCGGATTGTAAGCGTGCTTTTACTTCTTGTAAGTCGGAAAGGGAACGTATTCCTAAATCAGCATATTCCATCATCTGCCTGCAATAATATTCACTTAGTTTCCGTTGTTCAACTGCAAGTTTGTGCATTTCTTTATCGAAAGAATAACGATAAAATGCTTCTAAAACTTCAAAAGCCAAATTATTTTCTTCTACTTTACTTGACAACACATTAATTTTTTTGTTCATTTTATAAAACAACAATTTATCAATACGCGAAAAGCCTTCAAATACTGGAAGAGAAATATTTAGCCCAATTGTATTTTCTAAAAAAGACTCAGAAGTATATTGGTTGGTTAATGGATCTATGGAATGTCCAAATTGCTTTCCCAATACACTGACAGTACTAATTGAAGGTAAAAAATTACCATAAGCAGCTATAATATCTGTATTGGCAATTTTAGTATCCAATTTTTTATTTTGTATCCGTAGATTATGCTCAATTGCATATCGTATACATTCAGATTCAGTCCATTCGGATTGTGCATTACTAATTTCAGGCAAAACGAAATAACAAATCGATAAAAAAATCAATAAACATTGCCTAATAGATGTTTCAAAATTCATGTCGGTTACTTTATATTATTCTATTTGCAGTATATGATACAAATTGCGTGCCATTAATTTAATATATTGATAATGAAGCATTCATAAAATGAAAACAAAATTAAACGTCCAATTTGTTGACGTATAAACGTCTATCTTTTTGACACTAAAATGATGTATGTACATATCGCTCTTATCTTAAACTCCAACAAATCTCAGAAAACTTACATTTTGATTGAATTTCAGTTAAAAACTTATATTTATTATAGGATTTTTAGGTTAGTCTTTTCTTAAGAAACTATTCTTGTACACAAAGAATAACTCCACTTGTGTTATTTTAGTTATCCACCCACAAAAACATCATTGTAATTCTAAAAATTAAGAAAGGGGCATAAATAAAATTTCTGAAGTGTCAAATATTTAGGCGTTTTTTTGTTCGACATCTGTAAAACAGGTATTTTTACCTTTAAAAAAAGAACATATGCAAACTGGTACTATTCTAATTGTCGATGACAACAAAAGCGTATTAACTTCTCTAGAGCTTCTCTTGGAAAGAGAATTTGAGAAAATAGAGACTGTATCTGATCCCAATAAGATATTTTCTATTTTAGATGAATTCATAATTGATTTAGTCATTTTAGATATGAATTTTTCTGTTGGTTTTAATACAGGTAATGAAGGCTTGTTTTGGCTCCAGCGCATACATGAAATTAGACCTGAACTACCAGTTATTATGCTAACGGCTTATGGAGATATTGATCTTGCTGTAAATTCATTAAAAAGTGGAGCAGCAGATTTTGTATTAAAACCTTGGAATAATGACAACTTGATAAAAAAAATAAGAACTACATTACAAGAAGCAAAACATAAATTACCTGCTAATTCTATTAAAGGAGTTAGTGAACCAGGAATGATTATTGGCCATTCTCCAGCGATGATGAAAATAATAAGACTTGTAACTAAAGTAGCCAAAACAGATGCAAACATCTTAATTTTTGGTGAAAATGGTACAGGCAAAGAAGTATTAGCTCGAGAGATTCATCGTTTGTCTCTTCGCAGTCAGTATGAAATGTTTAATATTGATATGGGATCTATCAGTGAAACATTATTTGAAAGTGAATTGTTTGGACATGAAAAAGGTGCTTTTACAGATGCGCACGAGAGTAGAATCGGTAAATTTGAGGCGGCAAATGGAAGTACGCTTTTTCTTGATGAAATTGGGAACTTATCTTTAGGATTGCAAGCAAAGTTATTAGTTGCTTTACAGAATAGAGAAATAACCCGACTTGGCAGTAATAAAAAGATTCCAATTGACATACGATTAATTGCCGCCACTAATCGAAATTTACTTGAAATGGTAAAGCAAACTCATTTTCGTGAGGATTTATTTTACCGTATAAACACTATACAAATAGAAATTCCTCCTTTACGGCACCGTAAAGAGGACATAGCGACATTTGCAGAATATTTCTTAAAAAAATACGCCAATTTGTATAAACGGACAGGATTATCCTTACATCCAAAAACTATACAAAAGTTGGAAAGTCATAATTGGCCCGGAAATATTAGAGAATTACAATATACCATTGAGAAAGCTGTAATCTTAGCAGAAAAAGATATAATAAAACCATCCGATATCTCTATACATTTAGATAATACATTTTCTTTTGATAGAGTTCCTAATTTAAAAGAAGTAGAAAGAAAAGCTATATTAGCAGCTATATCTCAAAATTCGGGAAATTTAACGGCAACCGCAGAACAATTAGGTATCAGTAGACAAACATTATATAACAAATTAACACGTTTCAATTTTTAATTAAATGTTTAGCACTCGTTTATACATACACATCCTTTTATTTGTATTACTCATTGTCTTTACACTTGGACTTGGACTTGCAGGGATTATTTCAAGAAGAGCTATAATACTAGGAACAATTACGATTCTAATAGCTTTTGGCCTTATTGGAAGACTTGTTTATTACCTGAATTCTTATAATCGGAAAATGAAATTTTTTTTTGATTCTATAGAAGATGATGAATCCATGCTTTACTTTCCAGAAAATATTGGATCCAAAGAACAACGATATTTATATGCATCTTTTAATAGAGTATATACTTTAATGTCAGAACATAAAAAGATTGAGTTCGAGCGTAAATTACATCAAAAAGAATATGAATCTTGGGAAAAACTTATGCGAGTATTAACCCATGAAATAATGAATTCTATCACTCCAATTGTCTCACTCTCAGAAACCCTTCTTTCTTATTTTCAGATTAAACACGTTTCAAAAAGTACAAAAGATATTACAGAACTTACTATTGAAAAAACAATACGTGGATTAGAGACCATTAAAAGCCAAGGACAAAATTTGATTTATTTTACAGAATCATATAGACAATATTCAGGATTAAAGCAACCTGAATTTAAATATTTCTCCTTAACAGATTTGATAGAAAACATTCAGATGTTATATCAAGAAATTTTACAGCAACAACAGATAAGGTTTTCTACAGAATTTTTTCAACCTCAAATACAAATTTATGCAGATGAAAATATGTTATCGCAAGTTTTAATAAATCTATTAAAAAACTCCATACAAGCGCTAACAGAGCAATCTGAAAGAGAAATACACATTAAAGTATATATTCAAGAAATGATTCTATTTATAAAAATAACAGACAATGGTTCTGGTATCCCATCTAATTTGCTTGAAGATATTTTTATTCCTTTTTTTACAACAAAAAAGGATGGAACGGGTATAGGACTAAGTCTTTCCAGACAAATTATACGTATGCATGGTGGGGAGTTATCCGTAAAATCTCAACCTTTTCATGAAACCTCATTTATAATCTCTTTACCATTAAACTATAACCAAAGTATATTTAAAATGTAAAATAAATTAACAACTATAAGAATACAAATATTAAAAAGGCTCAGTGCCAAATATATTTTTTGTGAAAAACTATACTGCATAATAGTACTAATATCTCAGTTATCCCTTCCATCAAAGATAAATCCCAATCCTGATTTGCCAGCCGCATTTATTCCTTTTTTCAGGAGAATTTTCTTTATGGCTGACGCCATGAAAATTCACCTGAAAAAGAATGCGGCGGCAAACGGATTAGAATTAAAGAAAAGATTACAGGGATTAACTGCGACCGACGTGACGCATAGCCGTAAACAAAAGGCGGCTATCCTTATATTCCATATATGGCCTCATAAATACTGTGAAAATCCATCTTTACAAATAACAAAACATAGACAGCTTATCAAATCCCGAAATAAGACAGGGATTTCAGCTCCCTCCGATCTGCATAGTTCAGTTGCTTCGCCATGACATCTGATGTCATATTATGAATATTGATGATATTCTCTTGTGTTCCACAGCCTTCTATTCTATTTTTGTACCAACCACTTAAAATAATGATTATGGAGATAGTGAACATAGAAGCTAACGCATTTATGGAAATGAATAACGTGTTGTCCAAGATAGAAAAACAACTGAAAGGACTGGATTCTTCCAAATCTGAATTGGATGAATGGTTGGATAATCAGGATGTATGCATTCTTATGAATATATCAGACAGGAAACTATTGTCTTTAAGGCAAAAAGGGTTAATTCCTTTCAGCCGTATAGACAGAAAAGTGTATTATAAAAAAGAAGATATTCTAAACTATATGAGGAAGGATTTAAAAAACATATACAAATAATGGAAATGGGACAGATGGTATTGAATAAAGATAGTTATGAGATTAGAAGATTCATTGAAACTATAGAAAATATATCCAAAATTTTGGATACAAATTCTTTAATCTACAGACCTATATTGGATGGAAATCGTTATATAACAGAACAAGAATTATCAAAGGCTCTCAAAATAACCAAAAGGACACTCATTGAATATAGGATGAATGGTAAATTACCCTACTATAAAATAGGAGGGAAAATCTACTATAAAGAACAAGATATTATAGAAATTCTGGAAAGAAATAAAATTTTAGCTTTTGAATAAGTTGTATATAACATATTAATATTCAATTATATATATAATATCTATAAGTAACATGACAAAAAGAATATCTAAATAATTATATAAAAATTTGCAGGAATCGAACCAAACACTTACATTTGCAGTGTCAAAAGATGATAAACGAAAATCTATCGAATTACGTGAATTAAGCACATAGCTGATTCAGTGGTTCTAAGATTTTTCAAAAGATATAAAGTGCTGCAAATTAGGATTTTGAATTAAAATATTCGATTCCTGGTGGCACCACTTAAAAACCTGATTCTCAAAAGAATCAGGTTTTTTTGAAGTATACAAAAAAATCCGCTATTGATTTTCTCCAATAGCGGATTCTTTGACATTTAGTATACAAGCTATCAACACAAATCATAAATTTATTCTTACACTGTCTCCAATTCTTATAACCTGTTTTTGTATTCTACCAGCTTCAATTTTCCTTATTAACAATTTACCACCTTCTAGTCTTTCAACTAGTATATCAAACTTAGTTCCAAATGCATTAATATTTTTAAGAGACATATAATTCCACTTATCAGGAAGACGAGGTGTCAACATAAAACATTTCAATCCTACAGGACGAATACCAAACAACCCCTCAGTTATTATACGACCATATAATCCACTTTCTGCAGATAAATGCCGCTGATTACCTTCGGGCCATGCTTCTATTGCATACGGTACATGCTCCCCTAAAAGTCTAGTCTCTGAGTAGCTATGTAAATATTCTGTAGCCTTCTCAGTTTCTCCAACAGCATAAACTCCACGTAGCGCATACAATGTAGAGCGATCCCAAAAAGTTTTACTACCAGCCTGGGTAAGCAGTCCATTTTCAGTCCATAACCTTTCTGAAAAAAGCGCATCTATAGTAGCATCCTTACGTTCATCAATACCTACAGTAAGAGGTATACATATCCATGAACGCAATATTTCATTTCCCCGATAATAAGCATAAGTATCAAAGCCCTCTACTTCTTTTCCAAAATAAGTCTCAATATTTTTCCTAAGTATCTTTGCCTGCTTTCTATAATCCGCAGCAATTTTATTACTTTTTTGCAGCTCTTTGACTAAATACGAAGCAGACAATAATGCATCATAATACAAAGATGAAGTGCAAAGATTAGCCTCTCCAGAGGGGAAACGATTTTCCAGTTCATCGGTATCCGAAGTTACAACTCCATCACGATTAATCTTTTTCTTACAATATTCCAAACACCAAGTAATTAGAGGCCACAGCTGTTCTGCTTCTTCACGACACCCTCTAGCCAACGCGTAACGCGAAGCACCATAGGCAATCATTGCTGCATCTCCGCGATCGCCAGCTCCATTCCAAATATCAAGCCCTTCTGCAATAATAGAACTAGGTATAGGTTTCCACTCATCATTCATATAACGTGCAAAAAGCATATAAGAATTAAAAGCAGAGGCATTTCCATAATTATACCCAATAAACGGAAAATATGGATTTATATATTCAGCCTGATCATTTGCCCATATCGCTGCATAATATGATTCACCTCCTGGACCATGCATAGGGCCACTCTTCGTTTCGTAAATACTCTCACAAGCTCTTATCTTTGAAAATGCAAACATCTGGTCTATTACATCATCAGGAGTATCCAAGACTAAATTATCCATTACATTCTTAATAAATGTCTTTCTTTTAGCAAACTCTTCCTTTATAGATATATCAGAACTCAGTTCCTTTTCCATATAACCTGTTATGGAAGCACCAAAATTAAGCATAGATCCCGGCTGAACAATAAACGTTCCAGCATTATCAACAACCATCTCTATTCTATACGAACCAGAAACTCCCTTAGAACAATCTGTATAAACCTTAGTTTTTACATCTGGAATTTCTATTATTAAAGGAATACTTCCTACATTAATAACAGAATAATACTCCAGCAAGGAAGGTAGTTCTACCGAAGGGAAATACCGCCGGATTAATTTCCACTTTCCATTACGACCATTATCAGCAAAGCTCTCTACATTCAATACGCCATCCAAGCTTATAGAAATGACCTTTTCTGTCGTCATGCTCCTTCCATTTATTACCACAGCATCCAATATATCCCATCCATATCTCCTCATTAAGCTTGCATGAGTATTATTGGGAATGGTGCGTAGCAAAGGCCATATCATACTTTTATCCACAGAAAAAGCACCTTTATCATCTACACCATAACGTAATACGGTTGAGACTCTTTTTCCGCTCATTTCAATATGATCAAAATGTGGAATATCCTTATCCACAGACCAAACAATCTCATGCTTTTTCCCAAGGTTCCACCTAAGCGTTTGATTAGCCCGGACAGCCATATTAAACCCAAGCAAACAAATTGTCAATAATATAATCTTGCCAATATACATAATTAAGTAAGTTTTAAAAACTGTAAAATATAATATTAGTTTTATCGTCCTCCTGCCGGAAGATTCTTCAAGAAATAATCTGTCATAGACTTGCGAAGATGATACGTAGTGCCTTCCCGCTCACTGATGGAATGTGAACGCATGGGATAGGACAGCTGATAAAATACCTTACCG
>OLIX01002052.1_pt1 | contig 15838 bp, 9 predicted proteins | sample 1601331 | NCBI WGS metagenome assembly OLIX01 (sample SAMEA2452120, study PRJEB22498) | human gut metagenome | biome: human feces; feature: human gut; material: feces | place: Australia | collected 2012 | reverse complement strand
TCAGTTCCGATCCTTATATCCGATCCACCGCCACCAGAACCTCCGGAACCACAAGTATAATTTGACCCACCGCCGTTAAATCCACCATTAACAGTAGAATAGCTACCGGTATTTGATTTAGTTTGTCCTTTTCCACCAGAATATATATATACTTTTTGTGTTTTACTTAATGTAATGGTGCCAACACTATATCCACCAAGACCACCAACTGCATTTATATTAGAATTACCATTAGATGATCCATTCCCACCTTGAGCGCCCCAGCATTCAAGTTTATATGTACCAGGAGCCAATGTAGCAGTTTGAACCGAACCAGTATAATCAAAATTCATAACAGAACCATTATAATTAGCAGATCCAACGCCGTACATTTTGTTATTATTTAATTTGAAATAAAAAGCAGTAGCCTTTTTCATTGAATTGTTTATTCTGGTATATAGCGCCGTATTCTTGCATTCAATAACAGTAATTCGACAATAGCCGTTCCCAGAGTGCCCTGTCTCAGATGAACCTGTGGGAGATGTAAAAGAAGTGTTACCTGCTATGGTTTTAGCAGCAGATAAGTAATAAGAAGAGTTTAATAAACAACCTGACGGGTAATTAGAGGCTGTAGCAGAAGTATAAACGTAACCAGATCCTCCAGGAGAGCCAGATGTGTCACTTCCACTGCTACCGGTAGCTGGAGTTGTTTGACCACCGGCTGGATAAGCACCATACCATCCACCGCCACCACCTCCAGCTACGATAACACGAGCATACAATGAATCGGTACCAATACGGATATCGGATGATCCACCGCCACCACCAGCACCTTCGCTTGTGCTGGAAGCCCAAGATGAACCACCATTAGGAAATCCACCATCTGCTTTACCGTTGCCACTTATGCTACCAACTCCACCAGTATAAATATATATAAGTGTTTTTTGGTTTAGTGTAATAGTTCCAGCGGAGTATCCACCTTTTCCGCCCATACCAACCTCTATTCCTGAATTAGAAGAACTGTATCCTCCTTGAGCACCCCAACACTCCAACTTATATGTACCTTTAGGAAGTGTTACAGTTTGGACAGTACCAGTATAATCAAAGTTTAAAATATCACCAGTTTTAATATTACTCATCGCCATACACCACCCACATATCACCAGGTTTACCATCAGTTGTCTTAGGTTCTTCAGTAGAGAATGTCACATTTCTCAACTGAGATTTCATAATATCTGACTGATAAGCAGTTACAGCTCCATTAACGACCGGTTTATTCTTCAATCCATTGTAATCAGTTGTACCCGGATCACCTTTATCTCCATAAACACCTATAACGGTTGCATCTGTATACAAATGATTATTGTTTGTCAAAACAAATTCATGATAACACCACAAATATTTATTTGTAGATGTCATAACTTGAGCGGAAGTCGCCCATCCAGTAGTTGATCTGGTCACTCCCTGCGATTTAGGACTTGCAAGATAATGAGGGATAACACTTGAAATTCCAACTCCCTGATCACCTTTAGGTAATGTAAAATTCAATATAGCATCTGTATCAGTACCAGAATTAGTTACCGCAGCCGAAGTACCTGTTTTAGCAGTACCAATTTTAATAGTTGCATTCTTACCAACTCCGGCAAGACATTGTTCACCTTTATAAATTGCCATGTTATCGCCTCCTTTTATAAATCATTTCTTATAACAATAGTAATGGGAATATCTACAGTTGGTTTCTCGGTTGCTTTTATAGTAATTTGATTTGTAGTCTGTCCTCCGTCAGCTAACATTGCATTTTGATAAGCTTCAATAGCAGCAGATGAAGCATTAGAAGCATAATCTATTTCTACAATATTTGAAGAAGTTACTCCAGATACGGATAATACATAACTATATGGAGCAGAAGATCCAGTCCATTTACTTGCTGTGAGAGTAGTATTAACAAGTGTACTTTTCTTCGCATATGTTTTTTCTGATTTAGTACTTGAAAACGCACTGTTGGCTGTTACAGATGAGTCGTTAATAACATTTGCAGAATCATATTCATCAATAACATTGTAATAGGTATTTGCATTTAAAGTTCCAGCTTTCTTTTTTGCAAGATAGTTAGCTTTTGTAATTTCAACAGGAACATTAAGTCCCATCTGAGATAAGGTAATATCAGCAGTACCATCAAAAGATGCGTTACCAATTTTTCTAGGTGTGGATAATTTATTTGCTGATGTAGCAGCACCGCCAGCAGAAGAGGATCCTGCATAGTTATGAGTATGAGATGATGGTGCGAATGTAGATGGCTTACCTGTAACATTACCCCAAGCAACAGAATTTGCACTGCCAGCACTATTCGCATAAGATGCAGTACCGCTATCAGTACCAGAAACGATACTACTATATGCTTGTTTATGAAGTGCGGTACCAGCAGCTGCAATAGTAGCATAACACTCGGTAGATGTTTTTGCATCTGTTGCAGAGGTTCCACTTACTTCTGAAGAATTGACCAGCACCCAAGTTCTGCTAATACCACCACGCGCACCACTTGCAAGTGTACGGAAACAAGTTCCAGCATACGATCCTCCTGTTTTAAAGAAGGCATCTGCGTAAGTCTTTCCAAAAACATTGTAAATTCCGACTTGTACGCTATCCGCACTTAAGCCACAACGAACCAGCCATTTTACTTCAACTGTCGATGCTAAGCTGCTGTTATTCGTACGTAATACAATTCGTACAATACCGAAGCCACCACCACTATAATCCTGTGAGATAAAGAATGTGGTTGATTTATCTGAATAGCTTGCAGCAATAGTATCCAGTTTTGCGAATCGATGGAATGGATAATTGTTTTTGTCGCCTACACTCGCAGACGAACTATAAAATCCGATATTTGCAGAGGAGTTACCACTACCATCATAGTTAAAACTTAGCGTGATGTCAGTTCCACCAGATACGGTTCTAGCAGTTGCTAGTTTATTTGCGGAGTTTGCAGCACCACCAGAACTAGAACTTCCTGCATAATTGTGCGTATGAGAGGTAGGAGATTTCCCGTTAAGAGCAGAAGTAATAGCATTTTGAGTCATGGTACCATCTGTAGCCGACCCAGTTTCAGTATAAAGCTTAGTTATTCCTAAGTAACTTGATGTACCTACAGAATATGTCGTATTTGTAGGGATTACCCATGCACCATCTGCACGAAGAAACTTTAATTGTTCTCCTATATTAGGTGCAGGAACAAGACCAGCACTTCCGGCAGAAGAAGAAGTAGCACCCTTCATGTTTCCATAAGTATGATCGGTAAATAATGCATCTGCAGGCACTGACTTACCAAGTGTATATGAACAAGCTACTGGCTTACCACCTGAGAAATATACTGGCTGAGTTGATGATCCAGCATTAGAAGTAAGAGCAGCGGCAGATGATGCGCTACCTGCAGAAGTAGCATATTTTACACTTTTTGTGGCATCAGCAGTATTGTCAACGTTGCCTAATCCGACTTCACTTTTAGTATGCGTATGTACTTTTGTAGCTTTTTCAGCTAATTTACTATTCATCTCAGTCTCGGTATAATAACGTTCATCATGATTATGAGACGCTGGTGGATAGCTAGTAGGCTTTCCAGTAACTCCAGACCACGGTACAGAAGTAGCAGTTCCGGCAGTATATACTGAATAACCAGCCTCAGAAGATAATTTGCTCTCATCAACAACATAATACATTTTTTCAGTCTTAGTTACTTTTACGGTATCACCAAGCTGAATATTAGCAGTAGTAAGTTTAAAACGTGCAGTATCATCTTCAACAATAACCAGACGTTCTAATGCTCCATGGGGAAGCCTTGCAATATCAATTGTTCCAAAGAGTTTACTTGCGTTGAGAGAAGTAATAGTTGAATCATTATGATTATGCGCAGAAGGAGTATAGGTAGAAGGTTTTCCTGTAATGTTACCCCATGCGACACTACTTGCAGTCGCAGCATTTCCTGTAACATTTACCGTCAGATTATTAGTAACAGGATTATATTTAAACTTATCGCTGTATGCTCGCTTTGTCTCTGTGGTAGAGTCAGAAAACCAAACATGTCTAGCTGCATCAGCAGTACCTTCTCCAGCGGATACATTTGTAGCTGTTCCTGCAGTAGTTGCACTATCAGCAGTAGTTGCATGTTTTACACTCTTATTTGCATCTGCTGTATTATCTACATTACCAAGTCCTACCTGAGCTTTTGTATGAGTATGCCCGGCAGAAGAGTAAGCACTTGAATTTGTATATGCAGCAGATCCTAATCCGTGAACAGGAACAGTAGTTTTATTACCATCTACAGTGAGTGTGATTTTTCCGTTTTCAGTACTTTCTGAGATAGCAACAGACTTTACGGCTTTTGCTAGAGTAATATAAGTTTTGCTTGAGCTATCCCAACGATAAATAGTATTCGTAGCAGTATTTATATAAATAGTATTTATATCTCCAACAGACGGAAATAACTTATTGGAAGCATATGGAAGTATTTCTTTATGATTAGCTATACTTGTCTTCAAATAACCAACCAGTTCTGTTAATCCAGTGAGATTAAGAAATTGTTCTTTCATTTTGCATTAGTCACATCCTTCCATTTTTATTTTTAAAATAGAAGGAGAGCATTGCAGCTCTCCTCCCAATAAAATCAATTGTATTTTTACGCAGTAAATAAACCTTTGATAGACGCACTTGGAATTGCTTCATATCCATCTCCAACAAGCCCCTTAAGAGCGGTGATATCAGATGTGTTCTTAGCAATCTTCGGTTTTTCAGTAGCAAGATCTTTTTCTACAGCAGTAATTTTGCCTTCTGCTGTATCCATTCTGCCTTTAACAGCAGTAATATCTTCTGCATTCTTTTTATCAGCAGCTTCTAATGTAGGTAATTTCTTTTCAATAGCATCAATTCTTCCTACAGCGGCTGTCAGATCTTCAGCTTTCGCATACTGAGAAAGGTCAGAATCTGCAAGAGCCTTAGAAACATATTCAGCAATATAACTTACGATATCTTTAGATGTTGCTGTGTTTGGGAGAGTACCGATAAGTGTTTTCAGCTTAGAGATATCCTCTTTATTGGTAGTAATCTGACTATTCATTCCTGCTGCATCAGATGCATGAGAAGAAATCCAATCAGAGATTTCCTTCAGCGTGTCATACGCTTCTGGGGCACCGTTAACAATCTGAGCAACTGCATCAGAAACAGCTTTCTTTACGGATCCAGCCCCGGTTCCATTAAGAGTACTGATTGCTGCGGTATTAGCTGCAACACTGGATTTTAGAGCCGAATCATCATATGTGCCTGTTTTTACAGCTTCTTTAATATAAGAAACTACATCTTTAGCTTTTGCATCAGCAGGAATGGTACCAACATAAGACATTACTTCTGTTTTTGCTGTGTTAGCAGCTCCGGCTGCATCGAAATCTGTAGCTGCCTTTCCAGAATCTACCAGATTACCATTTTCATCTAATCCTGCAAGATGACCTTTTACTGCACCTTTTACTTTGTCAGCTTTTCCTGTTGGCTGAGGAATAGTAATAGTAAATGCTGCTTCATCAATAGTTACTGGAGCAGTTTTTGTGTAGAAATAAAGTGTGTATCCGTCTTCTGACTGAGATACTGTTTTAATTGAGTTTTTGACAGCCTCACTGATTTTAGAGTCGATCTGTACGTTATGCAGATTTAAAAACTCCTGAAGATTAGAAAGTGTAGCGAACTGTAATTTTGCCATAATTAGTTTCCTCCTTGAAATATATTTGTTAAATCTTCGGAATCAATACCTCCGAGTTTTCGGTCTAAAGCAGAGTCAATATGTTCATCTAAAACATCCAGAACAGTTTCTTCAATGATATTTGAAACATATTCTTTTACAGAATCAGCACTTGCAAAATTCTGTTCATTAATCCAGCTTTCAGTGACATAACGATCAGTCGTATATTCACCATCTTGCTGAATGAAATACAATGTAATAGATTTTCCTTGCATTTTTGTGATTGTTGTGCTGGAAGTATCAGCATCATGAGATACAAGATACAGAACATCGTCTGCAGAAGATTGAACAGTAGTATTGTTTCCGCCAATGATACATTGGCCTTTTACTTTATAAATACCATCATCGAGTGATGATATCTTCACAGGAACAGTAAGTGTACCTATAAGATTTACAATAGGTACGTCAAATAATTTGTTATAAGATAAGCTGTTGATATAGTCTACAACAGTGGACTTATCTTCAAGATTACCGATTATATTATCTAAAAGAGTAGAAAGCTCAGAAGATTTGACATAATTATCCAATCCGATTGTTTTCTTGACCTCTTCAATAATATGATCTTTATCTTCATCAGTCATAGATATGTCATAAGAGAAAAGCAGTTTATCTCCGGTGAAGAACATAAGATTTGATCCGATGCATTTTACATCTGTAATCTGTTTATCTCCTTTGACATATTCTAATGTGTTGTCGATGGTCACCCACGCTATACTCTTACTGTCTTGGATGTAACAAAGTCCTGGGTATTTTAGCACCCCTCTTTGTAAAGCCTTTTCTGCAATTTGCTTAGTTGATGCAGAATACCAGGTTGGAATTAACGCCATGCTGTGATCACCTCTTCAATTTGTCATATTCATATTTTGAAATTTCTTTTATTGCATAAATGTCATTATCAGGCGGAAAATTATAGAGACCTTCAATGTGCCATCCATATTTTCCGTCTGAACTTAAAATAGCCTGTGCTTCTGTGATATCACATAGAAGCAACAGACTATGTTTTTCCTGATATTTGATATACAGGATATGATTAAGGACATCTACGACTTCATCATTTTTGATTACTTTATAATACATGTGATATCCTCCTTATAAGAGGGGAATAGTTACCCCTCGCATGAAATTGAGAACATAAGTAAAATTCCAGAATTCTGTCCTGGATAAGAGAATCCATATGTTGCACCAGATTCATTAACCGTATACAACCAGTTTGCAGCTGTAGCATTTGGAGATCTGGTCCAATAAGATTTATACTCTGCAGGAATAGAAGGTTTTGCTTTCTTTCTGGTATCATCATCTGTGAAATAAGCAATAGGAGCATTTGTTTCAGAAATATATGGTTCAGAAGTAGCAGTAGGATCAACTTCGTACAGAGATGGAACATAGAATCTGCAATTAGATACAGAAGTGTCATTAGATTTATTACCGACAGAAGAATATACTTTAACTGGTTTGATTAACGCTTTCCATAAAGGAGAGATTGCTTTAACCATACGAGTATTCAACCATGTATTTAATGTAGAATCAGCCCATCCACCTGCATTTGTGCTCTTATTATTATAAGGTTTTTCTGTACCAAGGAGATTAGAAGCAACAAATGTAATGTTAGCTCTCTTTGAAGCAACGTCAGACAGATAATATCCTTTAAACTTAGCCACTTCCATAGGGATTACTTCGTGGATCCATGCAGCAATATCCATACATTGTTCTTCACCAAGATCTGCGTACCAGACTTTAGCCCAATGTATAGTGCCTTTTGCAAAGTTTTCATATGCTCCATCGTCAGCTTTAGAACATCCAAATACGAGAGTGGAACTATGCTCTGGAATCCTGATCGCATTCAGAGTAGTAGAAGATACTTCTTTCCCAGTCATGTTTGAATTGTACACATAAAGCTTCTGACTTCCAGCTTCATGACGAAATACAATAATCTCTCGGTTTGTTCCAGCAGATGGAGTTATACTATCAGTATTCCATGAGAAACGAGGTTCCTGAGAATACCAAAGTCTGAATCCATTTGAACCATCACCTTGAAAACACTGAGCAAGAGTGGAGTTTACACTATTTCCTGAATCAAATTCAAAGTCAATAGCAATTGTAAAGTCTCTGTCTTTTTCCATGATTTTTAATCCGGTGTCAATATAGTTTGTTCCATCAAATTTAGTCGCAGCTGAAATAACTTCATGCTCTTCAATGTCGCCATAGCTATAATCAACACCAAGTTTGAAATCTAATGTATCTTTTAATGATAATGATTTTGCTTCAAGTCCCATTTTCATAAGAGTATAAAGCTCAACCTGTGTCATATTGGCCAGATCCTTACTATCAAAGTATCCATCTACGTATTCGCATGTTTCATATACTGCATTGATCGTTTTATTTCCATCGACAAATCCTGACTTATCCCATCCTTTAAACAGATTGTACTTATAAGCAGATTCCTCAGCAGTATATACAGGAGTATCACCTGTATATTTTACATAAGAACCATACTGGGCAGTAGATTCTTGAAGAGATAATCCTTTAGAAACATATTTTACAGTATATTCACGGATTTTACTGTCATATATAGCAGTAATAGTTCTGTCAGCAAAGATTCCTGTCATTGAACCTTCCCATCCTTTGAAGGTATAATCAAGCTTAATTGTGCTTTTCTTTGTAGGAATAGGAATCGGATTAACTTCTCTTGTAGTAGGATCAACAGCGTTTCCACCTTTATCTACGTACTGGATATCAAGGATAGTATTACTTTCATCATCATTTATAAATGTAACTTTGAATTGAGTAATGATTGAATCGTAAGTAAGAACAAGGTCTGTCCAGATTCCAGGTTCATCTTCAGAACCAACAAATTCTTTATATTCCTGCTGTCTGACTACAGGAACATGAACAGATCCAGTAAGAATTGACTGCTCAGTAGTAGCGCCATTATCATCAATACCGGCAAGTTTTGATAATTTCAGAAGAAGCGTAGTATCATCAAGATTCCATGAGATACCAGTAATTGTTACGGTACGAAGAGTATTAATAGCAGCATTTAAGATAGCAAGAGCATCTACGATAGAATTCTGACATACAAATGTCTGTAAATTATCGTATCCTGCAACCTTAAGATCAGTTAAGTCTTTGAGGTTCTTGAGTGTAAGAGTGTTGATAGAAGATGGGAGAGAAGCATGAGCAATCTTACCATGATTAGCAAATAATACAGATGTTACAATAGTTCCATCAGCATAAAGATTAATAAGATTTTCACATGCAGACAGGTTAACAGATCCTGTAAGATTTGGACAATTACGAATATCCAAAGTTTCAAGAAGAGTATTATTACCCATATTAAGAGATGTCATAAAAGTATTCTGATATCCAGCTGTATTATTACCAATGATAAGAGTTTTCAGCTTAGAAGCCTTTGAGAAATCATTATCATGAATATAACAAGCAGAGAGGTCATTTAGTGCCTCAATTCTTGATGCAGCATAGATAAGAATAGCTGTGTCATCCATGTTTGTCAGATTAGTAGTGATCTCATATTCCTGTCCGGCTTTTGCACGTACCTGAGTAGTTTCTGGTGAATTACCATAAAGTACAGAAATATACATATCAGAATAAGGAATGATTTTCAGAGTATAATCTGGTTTAACTACAACTTTCTTAGGTGTATTACATCTGAACATAATCTGATCAGACTTTACATCTGTATGTAAGAATTTCGTTCCCATATAAATATGCTGGTCACGTTCCCATTGTCTGAGATGATATTTTCCACGTCCATTCATCATCTCATTAAGGAATCTTACTGTTCCAGCACGATATGTTCTTATATACAATCTTTCATAGTGGATTCTCCACAGTTCTTCTGGGAACTGATTCTGCCATGCTTCATACTCATTGATTAAGTGGGAGTCTGACCAACAGTTAGAGTCTACAGACTGATACATGTTTCTTAATTCTTGTGTAAATACATCACGTATTCTGCACCACAATACAGATTCAGCAGCATTGAAAACATAACCAGATGAAGGATTTCCTTCTTCTTTATAGTCAGTATCTTCCTTACCATATGGGAATGACAGCTCACCTGAATTATTAATACCAAGCTGAGTGTCCATATCATATGCCCATAGATCAAATCTATAACCATTATGCAGAGCAGCCGCATCATCATCTATAGTATAATATTTAGCTTTATCACCCATAGTTGTAGCTTCTTCCTGAGTGATATAATGTTTTGCCCAATGCGGGAAAACATTCTTGGCTCTATTATCAATCATACTATATCTGAGTGTAACTAAATAGAAATAGAGCATTGCATCCTGAATACACCAATCTTTCAAGCCATCTTTAAATTCTTTATCACTAGACGTAATTACAAACTCATAGAAGTCTCTCCAAATCTGTTTGTTATCTGTACGTATTTTCTTTTTTGCTTCATCAGAAGTAAGAGCAGAACCATCCTTAGAATCGCCGCAACAATCATATCTGAATTCAAATGATCCATCCCAGTTATTATACAGAGCATCATATGCTGTATTACCAGTTTTCCATTCAGCTTTACTGATAGGATATTTCATAGTTCCATCTTGGTTTGTTATACCGGTCTGGAATGCAGAGTTTGGAAGAGTATTATCACTGATCTCAATACAGAATTCTTTCATATCCTCTGGATCATAAGCTCTTGTAATATCAGTCTTCTTTGAATCTCCCATATTACCGAGAGAGTAGAAGTGCCAGTCTGTATCCTGAAATTCTCTATGAGTAGTAATATCAGGATCAGATTCTTTAATAAAGATTACACAGTTGACAAATTCCATAGAGTTTTTAACTTTAGGATCTCTACGTACCGCAGGACTTTCATATGGTAAAAAGTCGTTGAATCTCTTCTGTCCTAATGCATTAGTTGCCATATTTGAAGATGCTACATTTACTTTAAAATTCCACCAATTATTTGGAACAGAGTTTCTTGTAAGACTAATCTTACCAGTTCCGTCCTCATATTTCGTCCCATCACCAAGAACTAACTCTGTCTTATAGTTAGGATCAAGAGGAATCTTACTATTGATCTGATGTACACCATCCGCACAACAAATAACATCAATATTTCTGGCAGCAAAACCATATTCATTACTTGTAGTTCCCTGTCCGGCGTGGAAACAGTTAATAAATTTCCAGTTATCTAATTTAGGATCCCCATTCTTATAAATACATTCCATAGAAGTATTTTTAACAAAATCCTTCTTATCATTTGTAAAGTGAGGGGCTTCAATTTTTATAATTCTTAAATTCGGGCAAGCATTAGCTACAGAATCTGGAGTAAGAGCATTATTGTCATTGTAGATCTGGTTTCTATTATATCTTGCAATCATTTCATCTGAATCTCTAGCATCTGCAATAAAGTTAGCAAGAATGTCAGAATCTGTGAGAGAAGCAGAATAAGCTTTCATTCTATAAATCAACACATCACAATCCGGAGAACCAATAGAAATTGGGGTAGGAGAATACTGGTGCAGTCTATGAGAATTATCATAAATAAGAGGTCTTCCTCCAACTCCGTCTTCATAAGTCATAATGATAGAAGTTGCAGATGTGTCTTTTGTATCAATTGTATTGATATTATATTCAAATTCAATAATATCCTCTTCGCTATATGGAAAATATAAGCTGTCAGTAGAAGTGTTCACGTATGCTTCATGAACATCCATTTTAATACCAACATCAGATCCATCTGCGTTCTCAATACATGATAAGAAAGTAGCAGAAGCATTGCGAACATTCTGAGTCTTAAATACAAATTTGAATTCAGAACCAGTCTGTTTCGGGTCTTTTCCGAAGAGATTATAATTAATCTGAGCAGTTGTTCCAGCTTTTACACAGAAATACTGGTTTGCAGAAGCCGCCATCTGATATCCACCATTATCCCAGTCAAAGTTATCTGATACTGAAAGAGTAATAGCAGAGTTATTTTTATCAGTCCAGAGTCTGTCGGTATCTCCATTGGATTTTCCAACAGGGTTAAAATCAAATGCTAAGTTGGCTGTGATTGGTTCAACATCAATATCAAGTTTAGTGATATTAACTGATAAAATCTTAGTCACTTTACGACATGAGATGGTCAGGTTATGTTTTCCTTCAGTGGATGACTTATAACTCCAGATTTGAGCAGAACGATTTACAGAAAGAGTGCTCTGTACTTTACCATCAATTGATAGTTTTACAGAGGCTGGATTGTGATCAGGATCATATACAACATATTTAATACTTGTTGCCTGGTACTGTTGTGCTGTAAATTCCTGTTGAGCACATCCAATAATAGGAGTTCTATTTGTAGGATCAACACAAATAATATCCTTACAAATAGTATTTGAGGTTATTTCTTTATTGTTAATTGTCGCAGTCATATATACTTTGAGTAAATGGCTGCCATGTTCCTGTTTAGGAATATTATAAGACATAATTCTACCGGAAGACTGAGTTTCAACAGTGCCTAAGTCTTTTCCATCAAGAATAAAATGAAGAGTCTTATTGACATTTCCGTAAGGTGTATACCTAAACACTACATCTGTATTTGTATATAACAAAGTATCATCAAATGTGCTTTCAAGTTTGAATTCTACAATAGTAACAGTCCATGTCTTAGTGGCAAGTGTCCCAAAACTGTCGGTAATAGTTAATCTAATAGTATTTGCACCGACATTAAGATATTCAGTGATATCAAAACTATTGTTTCCTTGCGCAGCCGTATTCGTAGCTACAATAGTATTACCAACTTTCCACACAGCAGTACCGGCTCCAGTTGTATCACCAGTATTATCTACAGATGAAAAACTATATTCAATAATTGCTTTTGAACCAAGTAAGAAAATAGCATCTGCATTTGTGATTCTTTCAATAGTAATAGTAGTAGTATCTGAGGAAGATCCTCCACCACCTTCAATTTTAAAGCTTTTCTGGATTTCTCCATCCTTTAAAAATGTAAAAATACTATTTTCGTATGTAACATCGTACTCTGCAGCCGCAGGATTTTTCTTGATTTCTTCAATGGCGGCCTTAACATCTGTAATATCTGTATTAATTCCTTCAAACTGAGTATCATAAGAAGTCATATTTTGTTTCAAGATATCTACAGCATTTTTGGCCTCATCAGATTTTGTAGCGGCACTTTCTACTTTCTTCTCAATGTTTGAAATAGTAGTTTTTATCTCTGAGACAGCAGTAGTATTGGCATTTACATTCTTTTCGATTTCAGTTTTAGCTGTTTCAAGTGGATCAATTCGATTAGAGATTACTGTATCTTTTTCGTCCATTTCTGCTTCAAGTTCCTGCTTCAATGCAGCTCTCCACTCAGCAGATGGCTCAATAGAACTAAGTTCTACAGTCTGAATAATAGTTTCTCCATCTTTGAATACTAATGAACCTTTTCCATTGACAACAGAATACTCAACTATGAGGTTTGCAAGACTGTTAATAGTAATAGGTTCTCCAATAGGTTCCGTTCCATCTTTAAACACTAAATTTCCAGTTGTGTTGTCATATTCAACTTTTAAGTTCTTCAAACTGTCAATACCAGAAATAGCAGTGTTTAATTCTTTGACTTTTGTATCAACTTCTGTTTTTGTATAATATGCTTTCAGAGATTCAGTTACTGTTCCATTAAGATCATTCATAACAGATGTTTTTACATCTGCCTTTATATCATCTACATTAATAGAGGCAGCAGAAGCCTTTGCTTCATCTGCGTATTGTTTTGCTTCGGCTACATGACCAAGAATCATATTTACAAAACTTGTATACCAATCTTCAGAAGGTTCAATGATTCCATCATAATTTAATCCTTGAAGAACAGTAAACTGACCATTTGGTCTGGTTCTCCAAATATAATTGTTTCCTTTTTCATTTACGCCAGTAGCCATAATTTCAAAAATTATATCTCCGGCATTTGCTGTAACAGCAGCATCAATCAACCAACCAAATCGAATATAAGTATTATTGGAAGCTACATTGATAACTGTCGCTACTTTACCCTTTTTCTCAGCTACAGATTCATACCTTATCTGGATGAGCATATCCATAAGATCCATACCATCCCAATATCTTGGAATCCTAAATGGCATATACTGGCTGTTTTCTTCCTGCATGATATTAATCTGTGTAGCATCAACGGCAATATTTTTTAAGTTATCCACTGTTGAATATGCATTGTCTTGATATTTGGTATATACTTCATAACGACCATCAGTACATAATGTATATTCCTCAGTGTCTACGGCTAACTCAGCACTCAAAGTCATTGCCGAATTAGCCGCAGCAGCAATTTTAGAATCTTTAAATGACATATCATGACTCCTTTACTTTAATAATTTATCCAGGTCAACAACCTGATCAAGATGGACAACTCCATCCTGTGTTCCATCAGGATCTTTACCTGTCATATCTTCGGCTACCATAGCAGAAAGATTTTTTACAACGATACCATCTCCGGTGTCATCACCGTTTCTGTCTGTCAGCGTAATCTTTCTTCCATCTGTATCCAGACGAATATCTTTTACCATACCTTCATAAGCAGCTTTGTTCTGAGCATCTAAATCTTTAATCATTCCTTCCATAACAAGAAGTCTCTGATCAATTTCAGTAAACATTTCTGAAGGTTCATATTTATCAAATTGTACAAGTGGAGTGATATGGATAACACCTGATGTGGTCTTGCGAATATAAGAAGTGTAAGATTTGTCTTCATTTGCAATCAGTTTTAAAAATGTGAAAGATACTTCAATATCACCAGCTTCAGCAGTAAGTCCGGCATCAACGGGAATTAAATACTGGATATAATTCTGTTCATATGCAAGATCATTCGGAACCAGCTGTGTCATTTTGATTTTATTTGATATCGGAAGCTTATATTTCATATAAACAGTAGTATCAGTCATATCAATCTGTTCTCTGTATAGTTTGCTTGTCACAATCTGAATCTTATCTACATAGTTACTTCTTTCCACAATTGATTCTTTGACTGTTGTTACAACAGTATTTTCATCTGTAATTTTTAGTGTATACATAACTGCCTCCTTCCTTATTTAGTCTGAGTTTTTTCTAAAGCTTCAATTCTAGTCTGTAGTGACTTAATAGTTTCCTGCAGTGTTGTGACTGATGAATTCGCATTATCAGCACTTTTCTTGATCTCAGCAGTATTCTGAGTCAAAGTAGTAATATTGTTCTGTATTGTTTCGATATTATTGGTCATGCTAAGTAATGATGTATTGATCTGTTCAATTGAAGTGTTAGAAGAAGAATCTGCAGACTGCAGATCAGAGATAGATTTCTGTACTGCAGTCATAGATTCTTTCAATTTATCCACATCAGCTCCAAGCTGAGTAAGTTTTCTTCCAACAACAAGGGCATCAGCGAATGCACCCTGTTTAGATAATGTCATATCTGATTCAGGGAGATTAGCCAGATAATTGTAATCATACTTAACAACACCAACAGAGGTTTGAATTCCCTGAATATATGTTGCCATTATTACTCACCTTTTTCTACAAATTCATATAGTACTGTCATATCAAGCATAGACAGTTTGTCTTCATTAGATTTAAGCATTTTCTTGAGAGATTCCTCTGGAATCATCTCAACATCAAGTTCACATGTTTTATCATAAATTTTCTGCAGACTTTCTTGGATTTCAGGGATGATTTTATCTTTTATGTCATCATTAAGAACACGATTTCCTGTTTCATTACCGTTTTCGTCAACAATAGGATGTGAGTTTTCCTCTGTAAAATAAGAATCAACTAACTCCTGCTCGACCTCTGAGATTTTATCTACCTGCGCCTTAAGAGCCTTTAGATTCATTGTATTCGCCCAGAATACATCAACATCTCCTGCGATTAAATCCGCACGACTCTTCATAGAATTTAATGTTTTATACATTGCCATAATGTCTGCATTTACAATAACTTTTTTCATAATCCTTGTACTCCTTTTATATTAATATGTAACTTTATTTTCTCTGACGAGTTCTTCAATAGCATCATTTAGATATGCTTCAAAGTCAGAATATAATGTTTCGATAGCCGCTTTAGAATCTTC
>OLIX01002037.1_pt1 | contig 15939 bp, 9 predicted proteins | sample 1601331 | NCBI WGS metagenome assembly OLIX01 (sample SAMEA2452120, study PRJEB22498) | human gut metagenome | biome: human feces; feature: human gut; material: feces | place: Australia | collected 2012 | reverse complement strand
GTCATTTCATCCGACCTGTTTTGTAACTTAATCGTTTTCGTAGTTTTAATATATAACACCTTTGAGCATTTTGCAATACTTTTTTGCAGTTTTTTTCAAAAAAGTATCCACTTTGTCTATAATTAACAATTTCAGATAGGCTGTTTTGTACATTTGGCTTGTACATAGATTGTGTTTCTTCTATATAAAGGCAAAGTGTGCGATAACGTTTGCTATTATTTTGTTTCGTAAAACCGGTGTTTCGAAGGTTCTTTCATTTTGTATCTTCTGCCCATGTTTCCCCACTGTTTTTGTATACATTGCGCATTTTACGGGCTTTTTCAAGATTCGTATTGCATTTTTTCATTTGCTTCTGTATAATACAAATCAGAAATCCGGAGAACTTAATCGTTTACTTAACATTAAGCACTTCGCAGCGAAAAAACAAACACTCAACATACAACAACATGAAAGAAGGAGATTTTCTTATGAAGTATGGTCATTTTGATGATGTGCATCAGGAATATGTCATCACCACTCCCAAGACTCCGCTTCCCTGGATCAACTACCTGGGCTGCAATGAGTTTTTCAGTCTGATATCCAACACCTGCGGCGGATATACTTTCTATAAAGATGCAAAGCTGCTGCGTCTGACCCGTTATCGTTATAATAACGTACCGGCCGACATCAACGGTAAATATCTGTACATTAAGGACGGGGACACCGTATGGAACCCTGGCTGGCAGCCCACGAAGACCGAGTTGGATTCTTACGAGTGCCGTCACGGTATCGGTTACAGCCGCTTCACCTCTTCCAAGAACGGTGTCAAGGCTTCCGTGCTCTCCTTCGTTCCTCTGAACGATAATTGCGAGATCTCCCAGCTGACCCTGACCAACGGTAGCTCCGAGGACAAGAAGCTGTCCGTATTCTCTTATGTAGAGTGGTGTCTGTGGAACGCTGACGATGATATGAAGAACTTCCAGCGTAACTTAAGCACCGGTGAGGTCGAGGTACAGGATTCCACCATTTATCACAAGACCGAGTACCGTGAGCGTCGTAATCATTATGCGATCTATTCCGTAAATACGAAGATTGACGGTTTCGATACCAGCAGAGATGCTTTCCTGGGTGCTTACAGGGGGGCTGATTCTCCCGAAGCTGTAGAGAACGGCAAGTGCACGAATTCCATGGCAAGCGGCTGGTCTCCCATCGCTTCCCATCAGATCAACGTGGATCTGGCAGCCGGTGAGACCAAGACCTTTATCTTCGTTCTGGGCTACATCGAGAACCCCGAAGACGAGAAATGGGAATCCTACGGTGTGATCAACAAGACCCGTGCCAAAGAAATGCTGGCAAAATACCAGACCGATGCACAGGTAGATGAGGCTTTTGCAGCATTACAGGCTTACTGGAAACAGTTGCTGGCACGCTACACGGTAGATTCCGCTGACGAAAAAGTCAACCGTATGGTCAACACCTGGAACCAGTATCAGTGTATGGTTACTTTCAACATGTCCCGTTCCGCTTCCTATTACGAATCCGGAATCGGCCGTGGTATGGGTTTCCGTGATTCCTGTCAGGATCTGCTCGGTTTCGTACATCTGATTCCGGACCGTGCAAGAGAGCGTATCATTGATATCGCTTCCACCCAGTTCCAGGACGGTAGTGCTTACCATCAGTACCAGCCTCTGACCAAGAAAGGCAACTCCGATATCGGCAGTGGCTTCAATGATGATCCTCTGTGGCTCATTGCAGGTACCAGTGCTTATGTAAGAGAGACCGGCGATACCTCCATCCTGACCCAGATGGTTCCTTTTGACAACGATATGAGCGTAGCTGCTCCTCTGATGGATCACTTAAAACGCTCCTTAGACTATATCATCAACCACAAAGGCCCTCACAATCTGCCTCTGATCGGCCGTGCCGACTGGAATGACTGTCTGAACCTGAACTGCTTCTCCGCTCATCCCGGAGAATCTTTCCAGACCTTCGGTCCCAGTGAAGGACCCGTTGCAGAATCCGTATTCATTGCCGGTATGTTCGTAAAATACGGCGAAGAATATGCTCAGCTGTGCGAGCTGATGGGTGACGATGCCGAAGCAGCCCGCGCACGTAAGGAAGTACAGGCAATGTACGATGCGATCCTGAAGGATGGTTGGGACGGCGATTGGTTCGTACGTGCTTACGATGCTTACAGCCACAAAGTAGGTTCCAGGGAATGCCGCGAAGGTCAGATCTACATCGAGCCTCAAGGCTTCTGCGTACTGGCCGGTGTCGGTGTGAAGGAAGGACTTGCCGAAAAGGCATTGAATTCTGTAAAAGAGAGACTGGATACCAAGTATGGTGTCATGATCTTACAACCTGCATACACGGAGTATCACCTCGAACTTGGTGAAGTATCCTCTTATCCCCCCGGATATAAGGAGAATGCCGGTATCTTCTGCCACAACAATCCCTGGGTATCCATCGCAGAAACTGTTCTGGGCAGAGGTGACAGAGCCTTCGAAATCTACCGTAAGACCTGTCCCGCATACATTGAGGATATCAGCGAGATCCATCGTACCGAGCCTTATGTATATTCCCAGATGGTAGCCGGTAAGGATGCAAAATTCTACGGCGAGGCAAAGAACAGCTGGCTGACCGGTACTGCTGCATGGACTTTCGTAAATATCTCCCAATACATACTGGGTGTATATCCCACTCATCAGGGATTGTCCGTAGATCCTTGTATTCCCAAGGGCTTCGGTGATTTCTCCATCACCCGTAAGTTCCGTGAGGGCATCTATCACATTCAGGTGAAGAACCCTCAGAACGTGGAAAAGGGTGTCGTATCCATGACCGTGGACGGCAAGGCTGTTGACGGACACATCATTCCTTACGAAAAGGGCAAAGAAGAGTACAACGTAGTTATTACCATGGGTTAATAAACCTGATGTACATAGTTTAAAACGATTTCTATCCTCCTTAAAACCCCGGCAGTTGTTGTAGCTGCCGGGGTTTTGCATTGGATATTCGTAGTTTGCGCTACAACATCTACACCATAAGGACAAGCAGGCCGTAAGCAGACGTCGGTACTTATTGACCGTATTGGGGTCAATTATGTACCGCTACGTTCTGCGCCAGAGCGAGAGCGTGCCTGCGGTTCTTATGGTGTAGATGTTGTGGACGTTTTTGCGGCTTCCTTCCGGGACTCGATCACGTGTCGGATGGCTGTCAAATGATATTATTTTCTCCATTTTTCTGAAGCAGCTTCCGGTATGTGGCATCCATTCCCAGTGCTCCCAGCGGGGCTGTGATAAGGATGGCCAGCACAGCCACGGACAGAACGATCTTGCCGCAGGACAATCCCATCGATAACGGCACAGAGCCGATAGCAGCCTGCACCGTAGCCTTCGGTAAATAAGCGATCATGCAGAACAGACGCTCCTTCTTATTCAGATTCGTTCCTAACAGGCACAGTGCTACACCGGCGGAACGGAACAGCAGCGCCAGCAGGATCATCCCCACCGCTGCCGGTCCAGCTTCCATAGTATAGCGGATATCCACTGCCGCACCCACCAGCACGAACAGCACTACCTCCGCTGCCAGCCACAGTTTACCGAATTTAGCAGACAGTCTGCCGGCGACTTCCCTAGGTGCCCGTATTTTCAGCGCGCAGGCCATGCTCACCACCGCCAACAGGCCGGAGAACGCCACGGTCCCCTTTAACAGGGTTTCCAAAGCCATTAATAAGAAGGACAAACCCATGATGATAATAACTTTCATGCTGTTGCGCACATAACTGCCCTTTCGGTACAACAGTTCAAAAAGCTGCCCCAGCAGCCAACCCACCAATGCACCGAACAACACACCCGTCAGGATCGATACCGGGATATTCACAAAATCCAGGGCATTGACCTGTCCACCCTGTGCCATTCCAACAAAAGTGGAAAACAATACTATGACATAGATGTCATCACAGGATGCCCCAGCCAGAATCATCTGCGGAATGCTTTTCTCCGTACCATAGCCACTTTCCATAAGATGTACCATCCGCGGCACCACAACCGCAGGTGACACTGCTGCCAGAACTGCTCCCATGACCGCTGCATCCACTCTGCTGATGTTAAGGATCATGGGTGCAAATATCACAAAAGCCAACAGTTCGCAAGTGGCAGGAACACAAGCCAGCATGACTGCGGAGCGGCCCACTTTTTTCAGATCCTTCAGATCCAATGATAATCCGGCCTTCAACAAAATGATGATCAGCGCGATCTGCCGCAGTTCTGATGAGATATTCAGTATTGACACATCCAGCAGATCCAACACATAAGGCCCCAGAATAATACCCGTAAGCAGCATCCCGATAATACGGGGCAGGTGAATCCTCTGGCAGACCGCCGCCATGAGTAATCCCAGTAAAAAGATCAGTCCCAGTGATGTAAGCATAAAAATTCCTCCGTTTTCTCGCAGCAGGACATTTTGAATTCCAACAAAAAAAGCTGGTGTCCCCTGCATATTCTGCAGAAGTCATCAGTCAAATCGAATTCATATGTTCAAATTCCGGCGGTTCGAAGCCTGTGCTTCCGGGAGAACCTCATTCCCGATGTTCTTATTATATACACGGTGCCCGCCCATGTAAAGTCCTATATTTTGCAAATATACCCGCCAGCATCCTGTGCTCCATTAAAAAATATCTGCTGTGAGATCATCCCCGAAGTCTGCTGCCGGAATCTCAAAGTCAACAATTCCAACTGCATAGGACTGTAATACATACTGGCCGGATTCAAATACAAAGCCGTCCTCTGTAATGTAGAATGTAGGGTCTGCGGGGCCATTATCCGTACCTGCAATGTCCGGCCCATAAATTTCCTGATAGATAGCATTCAAATCTTCCGTACCATCCAACACCACCAGTTTGATACTCTTCTCGTAATCGTTAAAGAAGCAGTCCTCCTTTGCCTGCATTTCCGCTGCCTTTGCTGTCACCAGTTCCAGTGCTTTGTCGCGGAATCCGCTCCCCAGACTGTCAAAAGTAATTCTCTCTCCGGTCTGCGTATAATAGTTCATATAATACAAAGTATACCATCCATGAGCCCCCTGATCATACCCTTCCAGCCCCCACGACAGGCTGATCACCTTATCATCCGCGCGGATCACATGGAAAGTAAGATCCTCATAGCTCTGCTCATACACCGGCATATCCTCATAAAGTGTACCAAACTCCCCGTTCTTGATTCCTTCTACAAAACTGTCTACATATTCATCCAGCTCTTTCTGAATCTTCATCTGCACCGTCTCATTGCCCGGAATCGTCACTGTAACTGTTGGATAGTAATAGGTATAACTTCTGGTCTTGTCTTCGGGATCACTGCTACCCTCGTGATCCTCTGTGGTAAACTGCACCCATTCACTTCCCTGTATTTCACTCTGGCCTTCTGTCGGTTCCGTCTGTGTGGACACTTCCGCAGTCTCCTCAGTCCCGGCCGTCGTCTCTTCCGTCGTCTGACCGCTCTGTGTCTCCTTGATGCTGTCTATAACCGTCTCCATCTCCGGATCCGTCACCATCTCCCGGTTTCCGCAAGATGTAAAACCTAACAGTGCTCCTGCAAATACTGCTGCAAAAAATATTTTTTTCATAATCCTCGCCTCCTGATGCCAGTATATCTGCCGATTGCATCATATCTGCATCATTTTTATAATTTTTCTCGATTTCACTTTTTAAATATGATAGACAATTCCTATATTTTGAGCTATAGTAAAGCCAAATCTGGGTATGATTAAAAATAACGATACACATACTATAAAAATCAACCCGAGGAGGACTGTTATGAAAATATTATTTTATGATACCAAAAGCTATGATAAAGAATCTTTCGAGGCAACTCTGGCAAAATATCCCGGCATCCAGATTGATTACATCCGGTCGGATCTGGATCCCCGTACTGCTGCTCTGGCTGACGGCTTCGATGCCGTCTGTGCTTTCGTCAGCTCCAATGTGAGCGAAGCCACATTAAAAATTCTCCACGAAAAAGGTGTCCGTCTGGTCCTGCTGCGTTGCGCAGGATACAACAACGTGGATCTGGAAAAGGCGTCCGAATATGACATATGTGTCATGCGTGTCCCCGGTTATTCTCCGGAAGCTGTCGCAGAGCATGCCATGGCTCTGGCTCTGGCCTGCAACCGCCGCCTGTACAAAGCCTATAACAAGGTCCGGGAAAATGATTTCAGCCTCGCCGGACTCATGGGCTTCAATTTCTATGGTAAGATTGCCGGAATCATCGGAACCGGCCGGATCGGTGCAGCTATGTGCCGGATCTGTAACGGTTTCGGCATGAAAGTCATCGCCTACGATGTCTACGAGAACCCGGATCTGAAAGACTTCGTCACCTATGTGACCTTAGACGAATTACTGGCGCAAAGTGATCTGATCTCCCTTCACTGCCCGCTGATGGATTCCACCTACCACCTGATCCAGCTTGACACCATCAAGAAAATGAAGGATGGCGTCATTCTGGTAAACACTTCCCGGGGTGCTCTGGTCAAGACCGAGGATCTTATCGAGGGCATCCGCCTGCACAAGTTTGCCGGGGTCGGTCTGGATGTCTATGAAGAAGAGACGAAAAACGTCTTCGAGGATCGTTCCGATGAGATTCTGGAGCATTCTACCACCGCAAGGCTTTTGTCCTTCCCCAATGTCATGATCACATCCCATCAGGGATTTTTCACAAAAGAAGCACTGGAAGCCATTGCAGAGACTACCTTGCAGAATGCTCTGGATTTCGAAAGTGGAAAGAAGAACCACAATCAGGTGCAATAAAATATTTCCAATCGAATAGGCTGACTCATCGTATACACAAAAAACGGATGGCCCTCCCAAGCCATCCGTTTTTCTCGTTTTTCAGTTTCCCGTCTTGTCCTTTTTCTCTATCTCTTACAGTTTTTACGATCAGTCCAGATTCAGTTTCTGACCAACTCTGATCACATTCTGGTTTGTAATCTGTACATTTCTGCGAAGCAACTGTGCCAGAGTCATGTGATTTCTCTTAGCGATCCTGGAAAGCGTATCACCACTCTTTACCGTATAACCGCCCTCTGTATACCAGAGGCTCTCGGAAGGTCTGCGGTCAGTAACAGTTACCAGATAATTGCCGCCGCGCTTCAATGCGAACATGGACTGTCCGGTGGAAGTTACGGTAAAGGATCCGCAATACTCCAGGCGTCCCTTCTCTGTATTATAGCGATACAGGTTTGCACTCTTGCCGGAATTGTCCTTGCCTACATTTACATGAATGTTGACATTCACTCCGAAGCTGCCGGTATCTCTGATACCCAGCTGTCTGTTCACGGTTCCGGACTTTGCGGATACCACATTTGCCGGGATTGTGTTGCTCGTCTGGTCTACTGTCAGATCAATATTCTGAATCTTTGACAGATCTTTATTCTTCAGATCCTGTCCACTGATGCTCAGTGCCACACCGTTTCCGCTGTGGAATGCCACCGTCAGCTTCGTACCTTTAATGGTATTCAGTACATTCTGAGGCACCTTGACTTCACCGCTGCATACAAAGTTCATGTTGACACTTGCAATAGCAGGATTTTTCATCATCTCTGCCACCTTATCCTGTACAGAGTTGCTTACATCCGTCCAGTCTACTGCAGGTGCTGCAGAGGAACCGCTGTTGTCATCATCATCGTCATCGTCATCATCGTTGTTCACCACATCTGCCGCTACCGTAAATACAGCAGAAGGGGTTCCGGTCATTCTGGCTCCAACACCTGATGGTACTGCGGAAGTCACTGCCAGGAAACCGTTCATATTGATGGTACCGTCCGTATTTCTGCGAATGCCTCCGTGGATTGCACTGTTCATATCCATGTTCTGGAACCATTCTGCTGTAGCTGCTATTCCTTCACTGTTGGTAGAGTTTTCGCCTCTCCAATAATAGTTCATTGCATTTTCGTAGGCACTGGTCTCCTGAGTTCCTTTCGGTTTGAACTGTTCTGCAACCGTCTGCCCTGCTGCATTGCTGCTATCCTTAAAGGACAGGATTCCTTTTGCTATAAATGCAGTATTCTTTGCGTCATTTGTATAGAATGCCACGTTAAAGGACTCATTGTTATAACTGGTAGAAGAATATGCCTCAATATCCGGACAGCTGTTGGAATCAATACCCTTTGCCTTATTGCCGAATGATACACTGTTGCGCAAAATATGATGTCCGCTGATGCTGGAACCACCCATCTTGAAGCCGTTACCGTTACCGGCATCTACTTCCTGTCCGTTCTCATCCAGTACATAACCGTTCTTGAATGCCACGCAGTTCTGAATGACCACCTGACCGATAGCTCCGGTCTCTACCTTGGCGAACAGATCCCAACCGTCATCGGCATTGTATGCTGCGATACATCCGTCAAATACGTTGCCGTCTGCTACCGTCAGTTTAGCCGCAAATCCATCCGCATCCTCATATCCCGCATCTGCATTCAGATAAGAAGTACAGTTCAGCATCAGGTTGTGGGACGGCCAGTCTTCCCAGTTATCTGTGCTCTTATATCTGCTGATCTGAAGACCGGTATTACCATTTTTGTAGGTCATTACGTTGTCCACAGTGTTGTAGCTTCCGGATACCTGAATACCCTTCTGCGCATTTGCGGATCTCGTAACATCAAATCCCTGGAAATACCAATAATCGCCTGCCAGGATTATACCTGCACATCTTCCCTGGAAATCCAGTACCGGGCGTGTGGCAGCTTCCGGATCTGCGATCATGTAAATCTTCGCATCTGCGGTTCCGTTAACACCTCTTTCTACAATGACTGTCTTGTCCAGTGCATAAGTTCCGCCCTTTAACAGGATCGTCCGTCCGGGAGCAGCACTCTTCACTGCGGTATAAATATCTACAGGATCATCCTTTGCACCGCTTCCATAGCTTCTGCCGTCGGGACTTACATAAATATAACTTCTGTCTTTTACATTATAGGTTACGTTGAAATCAAATTTCACAGTATCATAACTGCTTAAAAGAGAATACTTTGCAGGCTTGTAATCTGCATCCGGTGTGAACTCCACTGCAAAAGTATTGCTGCCCTGCTCCAGAACCGTATTGACACGGAACTTGGTCTTGGCATCCACATGCTGTCCGGATACCACTGCCTCTCCCTTGCTGTTCGTAATACTCAGAACGCCATCGGCATTGCCGTAGTATACCATCTCATAGTTTGCATTGTTGGCAACCTTGGCAGACTCAATGCTGAAGTTCGGGGTTACATAAGTAATCGGTCTTGCTTCTGCAGGTGCATCGTTTTCCGGAGCCACTGTGGTCAGGCTCATATTGCTGAAGCTTACCTTAGCACTTCTGGAAGCATAGAAACCTACATAAATATTGTTTTCATCCAGTCTGGTCAGTTCATCACCGTTGTCACCGTGGTAATATTTGTTGGTCACGGTCTCTCCGGTAGCTGCATTGGTATAACTTAAGAAATATCCGGTATTGTTTCTCTGGATCGTCATATGGAAGGTTGTCTGTGGATTGACATCTGTGATATCCTTTAATGCTGCCTCATATCCGCCTACCATATTATAAGTTCCGGCACCCTGCCCACTTGCTACGGCACTGGTCTCAAGTGTTCTCATGGCCGTCTGGAAATCATCTACTACAGTGTCTGCCGCAAGATTCTCCGGTGTTACACCGATCTTCTCCTGAGATCCGACACCCAGCTTCATGGTGTACTTATCTCCGGCATCAGATACCTGACCGGCCTCTGCATCCCAGAAATATTCCACCTTGGTCGCACTTACCATATAAGAGTTGTTCCAGAAAGAATTACCGGAACCGTTCTCTCCCACACGGTCTGCTGCCATCAGGCCGAAGCCTTCCTGACCATTGGTAAACTTCCAACTATCTACGGTTACATCTGCGGACAGCGTAAAGTTCTCTGTCTCAGGATCAATGGTGGTATAGTAGAATGCCACACCATCGGTGGAGTTCGGTACCAGCTTACCCTTGCTGTTCATACTCCATACTTTCAGATCCTGGGTATCATAACTTCCGCTGAAACCATTGTTCTTGCCGCCTTCTGACATCGTATCTACGCTGGAACCGAATGCGGAATAATTCCAGGTCTTTACTGCATCTTCTGTTATCGTTAATTTCACCTCTGCCGGTTTGGAAATATCATTTCCTCTGACTGCCGCAACTCCGAAAGTATATTCCTGTCCTACGGTCAGTCCTGAAATTTTCTGTAATAACTTTGTCACACCCTCTGCATATACCTTGCCATCCACATATACTGTGTAGTTCTCCGCTTCCGGAACAGCCTGCCAGGTCAGCTTCACGTTGCCATGGCCTTTGTTCTCGGCGTTTAAGCCTGCGGGAGTTGCCATAGGAAGGACAAAGTTAACGCTGGTTGTCGTATTACTTACCTCAGAAGCTTCGCCGGTACGGATCAACTCTGCTTTAAAGCTGTAAGTACCGGATGCTGCCGGTGTGAATTCTGCTACTCCGGATTCTCCTTCGGTAGTTATAGACTGTTTATTTACCGCCTTACCATTTGCATCGTACATAGTCACATCCAAGGTCTCTGCATAAATTCCACCTACCTGTGCAGTGTAAGGAACAGAAATTGTTCCTCCCTTTACAGAAGGAGTTCCAAGTACGGGAGTCTCGATTTTGTTCCAATCAAGAGACGTTCTGTAATCTACGGTAATTCCATACATCTTGATTTTGGATCCGTGTGTATATAAATAATAAGTTTTTCCTGCTTCTACCGGAAGAATCAGAACCTTTCCACCAGTTTGTGTATTTGTTGTATTATCAAATTTCAATACTTCCTTGGGACCGTTTGCAGTCTCTTCCAGGAAATAGTAAACTTTGCTTACAAGGGATACTGTAACCTTCAGCTTACCCGCCTTTTCTGCAACCAGTTTCACCGCAGCACCGGTAGTAGGGATTGCTCCATTATTTGGTGAAGGATTCTCTTTCGGGGTCTGTACGGTTCCCTCATATAAAACACCACATGCCTCTAACGTATTCGATGTATAAGGCATATCTGCCAGAACAGAAATACCGCCTTCATAGGTCTGTCCTTTTAACAGTCCACCGCTCAGATCCAGTTCATGCAAATCTGCATCTTTTGCACTTATAACCACATTTGCATTTGTAGTTTCTCTTGACGCTTTGTATATTGTACTGTTATTGATCTTAATAATTGCGTTGTTTACTGCGCAGCTTACTTTATATACCTCTCCAATCGTCAGAGATACTGCTTCTCCACTCTTAAAGCTATGTACGTCGGCAGTATCTTTCATATTGGTCAATGTCACCGCTCCATCACCCAGCAGACCATCTGCATCTTTCACAGTGATCGTTGTCGCTACCTGTGTGGATTCTATAGAAATGATCAGCTCTGTAGTTTCTTCTGTAACAGTAACCGTTTTTTCACCATTTACTTTCGCATCAGCTAATGCCATACTCGTAGAAATCTCGTAGGTTGCACCTACCTTAAGGGGTACTGTTCCATTAGGTGTCAGCTGAACAGTATCACCAGCATCTGCTGTATTGATCAATGTTAAAGTCGCACCATTCTCCAGTTCAGAACCTTCTGCCAGTTTTACCAGCGCTTCTACTTTTGCCTTACCTAAGGTAATGGTAGTGCTAAAAGCTTCCGTACCGGTGGTAATGGTGGTCTTACCGTCTTCTGCAACAGCGCGGACATTCTCGTTCGGAGCAACGATGTTGTACTCAGTTCCGGCACTCAAGGTAATATCCTCATTTTCAACCCCTACAGCTAACTCTACTGTATCTTTGTTCTCTGCTGCGGTCAGGCTAACCTTTTGGCCTTCCTGCACCAATCCGTTCGTGTTATCTACAACTGCAATGTTACCAGAAACGGTTGCACCTGCGGGAACATCCTGCGATGTCTCTGTTACCTTAATACTTATGATTCGAACGCTTCTCTCCGTAAATCCTTCTGCACTAATGATTGAGTAAGTACCTGTAGCAAGGTTCGAGTAAGTTACCGTTTCACCAGTTGTTCCTGTAGCTTCCTTCACAGAATCTGCTATCTGTGTTCCATCTTTTTTTAATGCCAGTTTCGAGGTTTTTCCACCACCAGTACTACTAAATTTCACTTCCAAGGTTGCCGTTCCACTAACCGTAAAATTTATGGCAGATTTTCCTTCCTTATTTGACAGTTCAACAGCTTTTACTTTTGTTGCTTCACTGTTTAATCTACACATTGCACTTCCAACAAGTGCATAATAGCTGTCTGCCATCATATCATTTGTAAATGGATCCGTATCTTTTTTTCCTTCTACAGGTAGCTTTGTAAAGTTCACCTCATGGACCGTCTCCGCAGCCTTCACACTGGCAATACCGCCCAGTAGATCCACCGGCATGACCCCCAGCAACATAGCCACGGTCAACATAAATGCCAGAAATCTTTTTCTCTTACATCGACTCATACAATCCTCCCATTTTTTTACGGTAGCGCTCTAATCTCCGTAATTTTTTGCACTGTTTTCTGTTCTTGCGCTTTGTTGTAAACGATTACATTTGTAAGCTCTTACAACACTATGTACTGTATATTAGCACTATCACTTCACATTAGTAAACTGTTTTTGTGTATTTTGAATATTTTTGGCAGTTATTCCTATATTTTTTGAGCAAATTTTAGCTATTATTTTTGCGCAACATTTATTTTTTATAAAATATGCACATTTTCTCATGAAATGTCTATTTAGGAATAGTAAGTGTTTACATTTCCCTTCTGCATTCATTTCCCATAGCCGCAATATCTCTTGCCAAAAGTTATATAAACTTATATAATAATTACAAAGTTATATACACTTATATAAAGTTATATAAGATTTTAAAAGTTATATAAACTTATATAAGAAAAGGAGGTTTTCATTATGAGTGCCAATCCGTTTACGTTATCTTTTGGAAAAAAACCATTGCAATATATCTCCCGTCTCACGGAAACAAACCAAATTCTGGAAAGCTTTTGTGCCGAGATTCCATCCAATCAGATCTACATGATCACCGGTGTCCGTGGCTCTGGCAAGACTGTAATGATGACAAATATTGCTTCGGAATTACGAAAAAGAGAAGACTGGATCGTTGTGGAACTGAATCCTACCAGAGATTTACTGCAAAGTCTTGCTGCAAAAATCTACAGCATTCCCGAATTACACACGCTGTTCATTAATGCAAAACTTGACTTTTCTGCTTTTGGTCTGGGAGTATCCATTGAAAACGCTGCTCCGGTCACGGATATCGAAAACGCTCTGGAACTCATGTTGAAATATATCCAGAAAAGTGAAAAAAGGTTGCTGATCAGCGTTGATGAAGTGACGAATTCCGAATATATCCGAATCTTTGCAAGCTCCTTTCAGATTTTTTTACGAAACGACTATCCCATCTTTTTACTGATGACGGGATTATATGAAAATATTTATAATCTTCAAAATGATAAAGTACTGACCTTTTTATACCGTGCACCCAAATTAATCCTGGAGCCACTCAATTATACCGCTATCCGCAAACAATATATGGATATCTTTTCTCTGGATATAGATGCTGCCGGAGAACTGGCTTCACTGACCAAAGGCTATCCTTTTGCCTTTCAGGTACTTGGTTATCTCTACTGGGAAAATCGCGATAAAAAGACTTTGGAACAGATTTTGCCGGAATATGACCAATATCTGGATGAATATGTATACAGTAAAATATGGTCGGAATTATCCGATCTGGATAAAAAAATCGTAACTGAAATGTCTCTCAGCGGAGAGACTCAGGTAAAAGCTCTCCGTGAGCGATTAGATATGAAATCTGAACTTTTCTCTGTCTATCGTGAGCGTTTAAAGAGAAAAGGTGTCATTATTTCCAAAGAATACGGGAAAGTCACGCTGGCCTTACCTCGCTTTGATGAGTTTGTAAAAATACAACAGCTTATGTAGCTGGGAGGCACAGCGTCTATTCCACGCCCCGCAGGATAACTTTCCCCACATATTTCCGGGCCAGTTCCTCCATCTGTTCCAGTTCCTCTCTGGAAAATGCGCCGAACGGATCTACACCGCCCGGTTTCACATCGTCACATTCCGCTGTCTGTATCATCCGGTACAGGCAGTTTTCATTCTCTTCGTAATTCTGAAGATAATACGCAGGGCATCCCGCAATCCATTTACCGATTTTCTCAAATTCCGCCACGGTATGAATTCCCTTTACCACGGTAGTGCGGAATTCATAGGGGATGCCACTGCTTTTCAGGACGCCGATACTCTCCTCGATGCGGGAGATATCTATATGCGGCAGTCCCGCCGCCCGGGCATAATTATCCCTGGAAGCCTTAATATCCATCGCCACATAATCAATCAGGTGCTCCTGCAACAATTCCCACAATACCCCCGGCATATAGCCATTGGTATCCAGCTTGATCGAATATCCGAGTTCCTTGATCTTGCGTAAAAAATCCTTCAGATCCTTTTGCAGAGTCGGCTCTCCGCCGGTGACGCAGACCCCCTGGAGAATCCCCTGCCTTTTTTTCAGGTAAGAGAGTACTTCTTCCTCCGGAATGAGCGGCTGGCAGCCGGGATCCAGCACCAGTTCCCCGTTGTGACAAAACGGACAGCGAAAATTGCAGCCCCCTGTAAAAACAGTGGCTGCAATATGTTCCGGATAATCTAATAAAGTTGTCTTGTTAAAACCATGTATCTGCATAGTTTAAGTCCTCGGCATAGTAGAATCCCGCACCACCAGTTCTCCGTCGAACACGCAGTGCTGGTGCTTCGCCTTTTTCCCAATGATGTCGAACAGGATCCGGGCCGTCTCTCTCGCCATGCTGTCCACCGGCTGCTTTAAAGTCGTCAAGGACGGGATAACATATTTCCCGATTTCCACACCATCAAAGCCTGCCAGAGAAATATCCTCCGGCACCTTGTATCCGGCATCAGACAAGGCTTTCCCAGCACCGATCGCCAGCATATCGGAGATTGCGAAGATCGCCGTGCACGGAATCTGCTTCTCGAGGAATTCCTTTGTCACCATATAGCCATTCTCCAGGGAGTAATCTTCCAAATCACTCCTCATAGGCAGGATCAGTTCTTCTCTTACTTCTATTCCGTTATCCTTCAACGCCTTTTTATAGCCCTCCAGACGCAGCTTACCGATGGAAGCATCCGTTTTGCGGGCACAGAGGATTGCAATATCCTTATGTCCGTTCTTGCACAGATAGTCCACCATCTTGTAGCTTTCCTTGGTATCATCCACCGCTACGGAGGAATAGGTGTTGCGGCTGAAGCCCTTGGGTAGCATTCCCGTGGTACTTAAGATAAACGGCACATGAAGCTGTGCCAGCTTTTCCTCACTGTGCACCAGATAACCGCCGAGGAAGATAATGCCGCGAAGTCTTTTTTCCTTGACCAGCTTCAGTGCCACTTCCACTTCGTCCTCGTCATAGTCTACATGCTGCAATACCATGGCGTAAGATTTTTCCTTGATCTCTTCTTCCAATACCTTGATCATCTGGCTGAAGAAAGAGTTGTTAATACCTTTGACCAGTACTGCAATTGCCTTGGCATCCTGACGTTTCAGGTTTCTGGCACTGTTGTTTGGTACGTAGTTATTCTCTTTGATCACCCGCATGATCATTTCCTTGGTCTCAGGATTGATGTCCGGGTGGTTATTTATGGCACGGGATACCGTGCTGACACCGACACCGCAGATTCTTGCGATGTCTTTGATCGTGATTTCCTCCATGGAGCACAAACCTTTCCAAGCCTACGGACCTATCTGCCGTACAGCTTCGTCATACTGCGGATCCGTCCTGCAAGCTCCTTTGTAAAATCTCCGTTCCCCATTCTCCACTTCCAGTTGATGCCCAGTGTGGAAGGAATGTTGATGCGGGCCTCCGATCCCAGTCCAAGATAATCCTGCATGGGAATGATCGCCAGATCCGCTACGCTGGACATTGCGGCAC
>OLIX01002035.1_pt1 | contig 15946 bp, 15 predicted proteins | sample 1601331 | NCBI WGS metagenome assembly OLIX01 (sample SAMEA2452120, study PRJEB22498) | human gut metagenome | biome: human feces; feature: human gut; material: feces | place: Australia | collected 2012 | reverse complement strand
GAAAAGGACTCCCAGAAATTAACCTATGCATATTTTCTATTTGGACGGCACTGAAAACATATAAACCCTATCACTCTGTTTACATTCTTATTCTTCTCTTTAAGTTCCAATTTTTTAATCTACATGCTAGAACTGTTAATTTCTTGAAATTAAATGCAATAACTAACCAAATCCCCACAAAAGGCCATAGGATGTATGGAAGTATTTTGTAGTATCGTTCCGTGTGTTCATAATAATGGAGATATTTGCTAGCAATATCAGCGCGATTTATTAAATCCTCGTAGGAAGAGGCTCCAAGGATGACAATTTGGCCTACCTTAACATCCCAAGAAACTTTTTTTAAAACTTCACCTACTTCCAACTCCGTTGGAATATATTGTTCTCTTGATTTTTGCTGAATATATTCGTACTTGACGATTTCAAAATAACCCCTGGGTCCTATATTGGAACTACAAACATCAGTCATCCACAAAGTAAATACAATGAAAAATAAACAACCAAGTCTAACCATTAAAGGTTTTTGGTTAAGTATGCTATCAAATTTCAAAGTCTTCATTTAAAACCTACATGTCTAAACTAAGCGCAATAAACACCCATACAGATGTTGGGCCAGATAAAGAAAGAGCTGAACTATAGGTCAATCTTATAAGTTCACAACTTGGCCGGTTTGCTTGAATCTTACTCATCAACGAATTTACCATTACTTGACGTTCATCTGGTTTTAGTGCCTTTAATTCTTTTTGCATCGCACTGGAAAGAGCCATCTCTACATATTTTTTCTGTTCCTGTGTAAGTGATGGGACAACAGGAAAGTCATTTATTTCAGCAAAAACGGCTTTCCGAAAAATTCGAAAATAGTCTTTCAATTCATCAATGGTTAGTTTCTCAAATTGATTGATAGCAACTTTTCTTTGTACGGCTTTAGATGCACTACCATCTAACATAGAATCACAATCACGGATATCTAATGAATCTAGCCAAATTTTTCGATATCGAAAAAAAGCCCGTTGATCGTTTATTTCTAACCTTCTTATCCCTAACTGAAATAATTTCTGAATAAGATCAGTAGAAAAGTTTGAAATAATAGGCAAAAACTCTTCAGGTGACTTGCTTTTATCTAACAGCCCAACTTGGTCGTATTGTTCAAGTAGATAGCGAACAAAAACTTTGTTCGTAAGCAAGAATTCTCCATTCCTCTTGATCTCCTCGAATACTTGAGGTGAATATTCATACTCATTTTTGATATATCGTTCCGAAGAAGTCTGGAATGCCTTGCAAATCCTCTCCGTCAACACGTCAACGTTGTTCACTTGTGCAGAAAATACAGGAAATGACATCAAAGAAGCAGACAAAATTAACACCATATTTTTTTTCTTCATAGCTAACTCCTTTGATTTAGCTTGAACAATATATTCTTCGAGAATTATTTACGATTTTACCTTTACTCAAAATTTGAGACAATCAACTGTGCACACAATAAACGATTAATAAATCCCAAAACATGTTCGATCTCTTTGCTATTAGCCCCCTAGAACAAGGTTATCCTGCAGAAAAAACTCCCAATTTTGTTATACAGGCCTGATTTATAAACTACATCTGTAGTCCTAAATACTAATCACAGCTCCCACCCCTGATTTTGCTATCCCTCGTGTCTCCTTTCGTTCTAACTCCTAATACATAATGGGTTGAACGGGGACTGTCTTAAAATGTACTTATAGCCCTCATCCGTCTCCTGTCCCTTCTATAAATTATTTATTTTTAAATGAATTTCGCTCATTTATTAAGCAATTCCAGAGACAGGAAACAGTAAATCCCATTTTTCTAGGCAACCCCCGATAGATATTTGATATATAACGATTTTTTAATAAAGGGACACAAGGGACAGAGAAATATAGGTATGAAAGACATTAATTAACTTTTTACTCCTCTTTTTCGTCGTTCAAATATCTCCCGAAAGCGTCCCTAAAATTTGATACGTCATATCCACGAAATTCATTACCAAAGTGTTTTACTTCTTTATATTCTGCTAAGCAACTCTCCATTAACCAATGTTCAAAATCTTTGCTCATACCACCGCCTACACCGCCATCAAACAAACTGAAAGGGGAAAAAGGCGTGCCACCGACTACTGGCGGTTAGGTGTAATCAGCAACCTTCTATGGAAATACAAAAAAGGGCGTATACCAGATGATCAACATAGCAAGCATCTTTATCGCTGTCAATTCGTCAATACTCGTTATCGGGTTTCTCGCGCGCACACGCGAACGAGAAAGTTATTAGGTTTTAAACATGAACAAAAATCGTACAAATACACTAGCGAATGACTTCCCATTGTGGATCTACCTACCATTTTTCAGTGTTGTCCAAATAGAATTTAAAAAGTGAAGTCAAATTCTGTACGTTTGCGGTAGGGAAATAACGGACAGAAAAATGGCGGTTTTCTTTGTAGATTTTAAGTTTCCACACTAAAAATCAAAAAACCGCCATGGACACTTATTTTAGCGAAACTGCCAACCATAATGCTACGATCAGCTTCTTTGCGCAGCTGTTGAAATATCTCCCCCAAGCCTGGATCTTTGACGAAGATAAACGATTAAGCCCTAGAAGTAATGCTCGTCAATTTACTTTTTGGGATCAACTGGTTTCCTTACTGTTTTGCCATTTGGCTGGCTGTGACTCGTTAAGAGAGATTGAAGACGGTCTCATTTCTGCCGTCGGCAAACTTCAACATGCATCCGCTAAGGCCATGGGACGAACCACCTTGGCCTACGCCAACGAGCATCGTTCCTATGAGATAGCTAAGAGTCTTTATTTTCGTTTATTGCAAACTTACGCCCAGCTTTTTAAAGGCCATTTGGACCAAGACTATTTGCATCCCGTCTACGCACTGGACTCCACAACCATTTCTGTGTGCCTATCACGTTTCCAATGGGCTCGATATCGACGAGCTAAAGGCGGTTTTAAGCTTCATACTGTGTTGGATGAAGATCTGCAACTGCCCGTTGTCATGAATATGACCCACGGGAAAAGAGCTGACGTGAAAGAAGCCAAGGCGGCCATTGAAGCTTTAGGATCAAAAGATATCACCGTCGTCATGGACAGAGGTTATAACGACTACAAACTGTTTATGTGGTTAACTCAACGGGGAACGAAGTTTGTCACGCGCATCAAAGATAATGCCAAAACCACACGTTTAAAGGATGACATCATTGAGGGAAAAGATAACTATGGGGACTATGGCTTTCAATTCACACAAGAACAAGCGAGAAAAGTTTGCGGAAATACTCGCTTCAGACTGGTGCAATGGTATGACTCTGAGAATAATCGCTGGCAAATCGAGTTGTTTTTCAAAAAGCTCAAGCAGAATCTAAAGATTAAAAGCTTTATAGGGACCTCGGAAAATGCCGTGATGACTCAAATATGGACAGCAGCCGTCGCAACCCTACTGATTGAGATATTGAGGCGCGTTGCTCGTTATCATTGGAGTTTTTCGAGACTGTTGAAATTTGTAGGTTTGAATCTTCTGACGTATAAAAAATTGGACGTATGGATAAATCGACCGGATTTTCGAATACAGAAGCAGTCGCCGCCTAAAAAACAGCAACAAATGGAGTTTAATTTTGGGTAAAAATCAATCAGAGGGCCTACTTTTAGAGGCTACCCTGGCAAGCCCTGTATTTATTGAAAAGGACTCCCAGAAATTAACCTATGCATATTTTCTATTTGGACGGCACTGAATTTGTTCAAAAATTTCCTACTTATGGAAAACAATAAAAAGTACGTATTCAGAATCAAGCTCAGTGCATGTTACGATGAAAGAGATTTACCATGAGCTGTTTTGAAGCGATTTGAGCTTGATTGCTTATACAGGTAGAGAAGGAATCTAAATTGGATGCATTCTCAACTCTTTAAGTGACCTGCAATATAGGACGATTTTTTTTTGCAGAACCGGACAATTCAGAAAAGAAAACTGCAATCAAAAAAGTTAAAGACTTTTATAAATACAAAACAAAAAGAGGTGTTGATTAAGCCTATGAATTAGACCTTTCTAACACCCCTTTTTAGCTTGAATTCTAGGCTTCAAAATTGGCGTGTTTCACGCTCTTGCCGCCTTTGACCCACGTTGTGCCTCGGGCAATCACGGTATCAATATCGAGCGCTTCTGTGAGAACACAAAGATTTGCCTTCATACCTACATCCAAACGGGCTTCTTTCACCCCTAAAGAGTCAGCAACGTTGGATGTCGTCATCATGAGTGCTGTTTCGAAATCGATGCCTGCCTGTACCATTTCTTTGAGCATTTGATGGTTGGCATTAACAGGAGCTGCAACAATAGCCACCATGATGCCGTTTTCAAATTTCGGCATAGAACCGTTGCCATCAGAGCTCATTGTAATGCGAGAACGGTCAACACCGGCCTTTAAGGCGCGTTCCACACATTCGACAAACGGATAGTAATTACCACCGCCGGAGGTAATGTCAATGACGCCGCCCTTTTTCGCAAATTCAATGGCTTGTTCAAAAAGTTTTGGTTCGCGACCCGTATGTGTCGGGGAGAAATGATGGCGGGGTAGGCCACGAGCAATGATTCGCTCGAATTGTTCGTAAGCTCCGCCGTAATCACCTAAGTGAACGTGAAGAATACCTTTTTTACCAGAAAGCATACCGCCCATGCGAACATCGGCCACCAATTTAAGCATTTCGTCATCATTGGGGAATGAGCAACGATGATCTGCCAAAGCAAGCTTCACACCAAGGACGGGTTCAATACAGATAATGTCTTTTCTGGGATTGCCGGTAATAGTCGGAGAGGGGAATTGGTAGGAACCAGTATGCATATAAGCCGTTAGACCCTCTTGACGCAATCCCATAACTTTTGCGTAGAGCTCTTCAGGAAACTTTGTTGTACCTTCCGTTCCCATGACACCGCAGACTGTTGTAATACCACCCAAAAGTAGTTGAGAGGGCATAACAGGCGGAACACGCGTTGCAAAACCACCTTCTCCGCCGCCCCCCGTCAGGTGGACGTGTTGGTCGAAAAAGCCCGGTGTAACAGTAGCCCCTTCTACGTCAATGACTTTAACCTCACCTGGCAGGCGCACATTTTCCAGACTGTCTTCAATAGCGGCGATCATTTCACCGCAAATTAAGATGTCTTTCTTACCGACAGGAGCCGGAGTGTAGACATTGGCATTTTTGATAATCGTGAACATAATCCGATCCTTTTAAAAAATCTGCACGCAACCACACCCGTTGTGTCGGAAGTTACGTGCCTCTGGGTTCAGTATAACAATTCAACCGTCTTCTTCGCCTGTATACTTCTGCGTGTTTGTCCCTAGAAAATCATATGACAGTAGAAGAAATACTCCAACGCTATTATGGCTACAAAGCGTTTCGCGGCTTCCAAAAATCAGTTATTGAGACTGTTTTGCAGGGGCGTGACGCTTTGGTGCTCATGCCTACAGGTGGCGGCAAGAGTATTTGTTATCAAGTGCCAGCCCTAATGAAGGATGGAGTAGCAGTCATTGTTTCACCACTCATTGCTTTGATGAAGGATCAGGTGGATATGCTCAAAGATGTCGGTATTGCTGCTGCCGCATTGAATTCCACCTTAGACACTGAAGAGGTAAAAGAGGTCTACAGACAACTGCAATCTGGTCAATTAAAACTGCTTTATGTGGCTCCTGAGCGTTTAATAAAACCCTACACTTTAGAGCTGTTAAAAAGTCTGCCTATTAGCCTTTTTGCTGTTGATGAAGCGCACTGTATTTCCATTTGGGGACATGATTTCAGACCTGAATATCAAGCGCTTGACTGTCTGAAAGAATTATTTCCAAAAGTTCCTCGCATGGCTTTGACAGCTACGGCTGATGAACAGACCCGAAATGAAATAGTTGCCAGACTTTTGGATCGGCCAAGCTCTTTTATCGCGAGTTTTGATCGTCCTAATATCCGCTATAGGATGTATGAAAAAGGAAAGGGATATTTAGACAGCATCGTACAGTTTATCCTAGGAGAGCATCTTAACGAAAGTGGGATTGTGTATTGTGCCACTCGCAACAAAGCAGAGGCTGTTGCGGCCTACCTGAAAAAAAATGGAATTGATGCACTTTTTTATCACGCTGGAATGGAAAATGAAGATCGGGAAGCTGCTCAAATGAGCTTTTTTGATCGCCCGTGTGTCATGGTAGCGACAGTTGCATTTGGAATGGGAATTGATAAACCCGATGTGCGATTCATCATTCACGTTGATATGCCGAAATCGATCGAGAATTTTTTCCAGGAAACCGGTCGGGCAGGGCGTGACGGCAAACCTGCGGAGTCAGTCCTCTATTATGGTTTAGAAGATTTGGTACAACAAAGATTCTTTATCGATAAAAGCGATGCTGATGAGGTCTACAAACAAGTATCTTTGCATAAACTCGACAGTATGTTAGGGTTGGCCGAATCTGTGGGATGCCGGCGTATTCAGCTTTTAGCTTACTTTGGAGAAAAATTGGATCACCCTTGCGGCAACTGTGACAATTGTGAAAATCCGCCACGAACACGAGATGCTACTGATGATGCGAGAAAACTTTTGTCTTGTATATACCGTTGCTCTAAAACCAATGGTTTAGGCTTTGGAGCTTCACATGTCATCAAAGTTCTTCGTGGTGAGGTGAACGACTCAATTTTTGAAAAGCGCCATGATGAATTAAGTACATTCGGGATCGGCCGGGATCACACCATGAAGTACTGGAGACGAATCTTACGGCAGCTCATTGCTAAGCATTATGTCAATGTCAACTATCAGGCCTATAACGTTCTCAGCGTCAATGCGCGTGCTCGGGCCCTATTGTTAGGGGAGGAAAAATTTCTGATTCGTCTTGAGGGAGATAAACGCTTATCCTCTAGAAAAGTCGTTGATCACGATGATTTGGATGACGCTGAACAGCGTTTGTTTGGGAAACTTCGTCAGTGGCGCAAATCTTATGCCAATCAAAATGCCGTAGCAGCTTATAACGTTTTTCCGGACACGACACTTATTCAAATAGCTCAACGTAAGCCTAGAAAACCCTCGCAGCTAGAAGGTATTTGTGGTATTGGTGAAAAGCGTATTGAGCGCTATGGCAGTGCGGTCTGCGAAATCGTTGGGCAATGGTATAGCGAAGAAAAAAGTAAGAGACACGAGGACGCATGAAGAATTTTGCCCGAATAGTTTCGGGCAAAATTCTTTTAGGCACGATGGATTTCAGAGTTTCTCGGTTTTTGCTTTCGATTCCCAAAAATCTTGTCAAAGAGGGGATTGGGTAAAATTCGCAAAATTTTGGCTACCAGTCCCATTTGCCAGGGAATTGTGGCATAGCTACGACCAGCCAAAATAGCATTGGCAGCGCGTTTAGCAAATTCATCGGGCGTCAGAATAAAAGGCATAGGATAAGGATTAACATCAGTCAGAGGTGTTTTAACAAAACCAGGACTAATGGTAGTCACTTGAATACCATACTTTTTCATCTCTACCCGCAGGCTTTCACAGTAGGTAATTACTGCAGACTTACTGGAGCAATATGCCTCAGTTCCGGGCATGCCACGGATGCCTCCAACGCTTCCGATGCCGACGAGTGTGCCGTGCTTTCTTTGCATCATCGGCTCAATGAAGGCATGAAAGGTGCTGGCCATGCCGAAAACATTAGTCGCGTAGACCTTCTCCATCACTTCCAAATCTTCAAAGTATTGCGTTTTGACACCAACACTAATACCAGCATTAGCAATAACGATATCAGCTCCGCCCACTGTTTTATCAAACTGGCGGGCTAATTCGATCAGGCGCAGGCGATCAGTGACGTCACAGGCATAGCCGTGGTGACGATCACTATTTGGTAGTGTTTTAATTAAGTCATCCAACGCTTCCTGACGGCGTGCCATTAAGCCTAACGTAGCTCCACGATTGGCGAATTCTCTGGCTAATGCAGCACCGATGCCGCTGGAGGCTCCTGTGATGAAAACGTTCATAGACATTACTTCAAGCCTTAAAAGGGCAAAACAATCGAGGGATCCACTTTCTTCAGAGCGTTACCGAAGCAAGTCTTAATGCGCTCCAATGCTTCAGACGTATCACCTTCTAGACGAAGGACAACAACAGGGGTCGTATTAGAGGGGCGGGCCAAAGCAAAGCCGTCTTCCCATTCAACACGGATGCCATCAATCGTGATGATATCGGTTGCATCATCAAAACGAAGCTGTTGCTGCAGTTTCTGTACGAAACGCTTATTTTCACCTTCTGCCATCTCAATGTGTAGTTCAGGAGTATTAACTGCTGTTGGCAATGCTTCGAGAACTGCAGAAGGATTTTCGTAACGAGACAGAATTTCAAGGATTCTGGCTCCAGCATATAAGCCGTCATCGAATCCTGGCCAACGCTTATCGTTAAAGAATAAATGGCCGCTCATTTCACCGGCAAAGGGAGCTTGAGTTTCTTTTAACTTTGCCTTAACCAGTGAGTGGCCGGTACGGCAGATGGTTGGTACGCCACCGTGCTCTTTGATCCATGGAACCAATCGGCGCGTGCATTTGACGTCATAGATAATTGGAGCACCAGGATTATGTTTAAGAATATCGGCAGCAAAAAGCATGATCTGCCGATCTGGATAGATAATTTGTCCAGATTTGGTAACAACGCCTAAACGGTCCCCATCGCCGTCAAAAGCTAAACCTAGTTCTACGTCAGAGTTTTTTACCGTCTCAATCAAATCTGCCAAATTGGCCGGTTTAGATGGGTCGGGATGGTGATGAGGGAAATGTCCGTCAATTTCGGTATAAAGCGGAGTGACCTCACAGCCCAAGCGCTTGAAGAGTTCCATTGCCAAAGGACCGGTGACGCCGTTGCCGCAGTCAATGGCTACTTTCATTGTACGTTCGAGTTTAACGTCACCGAGGACCTTGGAGAGATAGGGGGTAAGGACATCGATTTCTTCAATTTGCCCCTTATGCTGGGCAGTTTCAATGCCTTTTTCAATACGAGTTCGCAAAGCCTGGATGCCCTCTCCGTAAAGCGTGTCTTTTGCCATCATCATCTTCAGGCCATTGTACTCGGGAGGGTTGTGACTACCAGTCACTGCAACGCCAGAGCCCGTTTCAGTCAAAAATGTTGCAAAGTACAAAACGGGTGTTGGAGTCATTCCGATGGACTTCACATTGACTCCCATGTCAGTAATGCCTTCCATTAAGGCTTCGGATAGTTTGGGGCCAGAAAGTCGTCCGTCACGTCCGACGCATAAAGTATCAATATGCTTTTCTAGAGCCAGCGCGCCTAATGCTTGGCCTACTGCGCGAGCAGCTTCTACGGTTAATGTTTTATCGACTACGCCTCGGATATCGTAGGCTTTGAAAATGGAAGGATCTATTTGCATGATAGTGTGCCTAGTTATTGCTTTTGACGTTGTTGACGCTCGCGCTCAATAAGCCAATCGAGAACTTTTATCGTTTTTTGTCTCGATCCTGCCATGTGCGGGGCCGTTAAATACTTGCCAGCCACTGCAATGTAGGGTGTGGCGTCTAACTGGTAATTTTGCCAGGCTTGCAGGGCCTGTTGTGTATGCATAGTCACGGCAAATGAGCTATATGCCGCATTCCATTGCTTCAGATCAACATTGTGATCGAAGAGCCAATTTTGCAGATCGGCTTCACTTGTAATCTTGCCACTCAAAATGTCTTGCCAAAAAACAGGATGCAAATCCGATACTCGATTGAGCGCTTCAAATGTGTAGTAAATACGTGATAGAAATTGAGTTGCCGGCTCCCAAGCAACAGGGATCCGCCGAACAATGACATCAGCGGGTTGTTCCTTTATCCATTCTTCCAGCATTGGCGCAAGTCTTTGACAATGCCCGCAGGTATAAGCGAAAAAATCTACCACTTCGATGGATTCTTCAGAGGTAGCAACAGAGGGGGAGACAACTCGGTAATCTTTTCCTTCAACGGCTTGGAAAGCCGTGGCCTGCATGGCTACAAGAGCCATTGCAAGGGCCGCGATAGATTTCGAAAGTAACCTCATTTATTTTTAATTACCATAGCATCAAAGCCGTTTGATGTCAGGCGTTGCTGTAACTCATTGGCTTCCCGGGCAGTATCAAAGGGACCTAAAAACACCCGATAAAGTGTAACGCCGGCATCGGTTGATTTCACAACATCGGCTTCCAAGGCAATGAAGGCTAATTCTGTTCGAATTTTTTCAGCATCTTTTTCATTGCGGAAAGCGCCGGCTTGGATGCTGTAACTTTCACCTGTTGACATTTCAGCTGCATTGGCTGGTTCTTGAGCTCGCTCATGGGCCGTCGGAGCTTGAACAGTTTTAATGGCTGACAACGCATCATCGGCCGGTGTGCCGCGAGTTCCTGCATCATATAGTGCTGCGTTGGGATCTTTGCCGTCCAATGCTGCAGCATCTACGGGAGTGGACTGCTTTTGTACTGTTTCTACGAAAGGTATAGGAGCGTTAGTTACAAAAAGAGCAACAGCAGCGCTGCCGATGCAACCAATCATGATGCCGACCATGGCACCAGTCCAAAAAGAGCCGTTTTTTGGGGAGTATGGCATCTGAAGTCCTTACATTTTTTCGGGAGCGCTGATTCCAAGCAGATCCAGACCATTGCGCAGAACCTGACGAGCAGCCAAAAGCAACGCTAAACGAGCATTACGAGTTTTTTCATCTTCGACTAAAACACGTTCGGCATTGTAGAAGGCGTGGAAATCACCCGCGAGATCTTTCAGGTAGAAGCAAAGTGTATGCGGAGCACATTCTTTTGCTGCCACAGAAAGTGTTTCGGAAAACTCACTGATTCTAGCGATCAAAGCCTGAGCATTTTTGTCGCTCAGCGCAGTGAGATCCATTTGAGCGATCGCATCGGCAGTGGGAATTGAGAATCCTTTTTCCTTGGCTTGAGCAAGAACCGAGCAAATACGTGCATGAGCGTATTGCAAATAATAGACAGGGTTTTCATCCGACTGTGACAAAGCAAGGTCAATGTCAAAAACAAATTCACTATCGGCTTTTCGACTGACAAGGAAAAAGCGTGCGGCATCACGACCGACCCAATTAACCAGATCACGCAGTGTGACATACGTGCCGGAACGTTTGCTCATCTTGACCTCTTCGCCATTTTTAACGACTTTGAGCATTTTGTGCAAAACGTAGACGGGGAAAACTTTGGGAACATTTAAGCCCAACTGTTTGCCGGCAACCTGTACGCCGATTCGAACTCGCGCGGTTGTTCCGTGGTGGTCAGAACCTTGAATATCAACAGCTTTGATAAAGCCGCGTTCAAATTTACTCAAGTGATAAGCTACATCTGGGACAAAGTAGGTGAAGGTGCCGTCTTTTTTGCGCATAACACGGTCTTTATCATCACCAAATTCTTTGAAATCAGTTGTTCGAAGCCAAAGAGCTCCGTCTTGCTCATAGGTGTGACCGGAAGCGATTAAAGCGTTGACAGCACGTTCGACTAAGCCATCGGAATAAAGGGAGCTTTCTAAATAAAAATTGTCAAAGCTCACTCCCAAAGCATTGAGGTCGCTATCTTGTTCATTTTTTAGATAGCCGACAGAAAAGGCACGAATACCAGCCAAATCTTCTACGTCGCCGCTAGCTGTAATGGTTTGTCCATCGCGGGTGTTGATAGTTTTTTTATCAAGGAAATCTCTAGCAATGTCTTTGATATACAGACCTTGATAACCGTTTTCAGGGAATGTAACGGTTTCACCGTTCAGTTCTTTAATTCTCAGGCGAACAGATTCCGTAAGAGTTTGAATCTGTACGCCGGCGTCGTTGTAGTAAAACTCACGGCAGACTTGCCAGCCCTGGGATTTCATTAGGTTGGAAAGAACGTCGCCTAAGGCACCCTGACGAGCATGTCCCAGATGCAAAGGTCCTGTTGGGTTAGCTGAAACGTATTCAATGAGGATTTTTTCGCCTTGGTGAGTCTGGCTTTTGCCGTAGTCTGAACCCAAGCGAAGAACTTCTCTGACAGCAAAAGTTTTTGCTTCTTGACTTAAACGCATATTGATAAAACCGGGACCAGCAATTTCAAACTCTGCTATAAGATTTTGAGTTGCTGGTAAGGCTTGAAGCTGCTCAATCAAATCAGTGGCAATTTGCCGGGGATTTTTTTTCAATTGACGGGCAAGCTGCATAGCGACATTGCAGGCAAGATCACCGTGAGCAGCGACTTTGGGGCGTTCGAGCAAAATCGTAACTTCGCTCACTCCCATATTTTTCAATGCTTCAATAAAAAGCGATGAAATCGCAATTTTCTGATCGTTTAACATAATGCGTTATTTGTCAGTAACAAAAATTTTTCAGCAAAACACGCCGTTTGCCGGATCAAGTCCAGACGAGCACGGCACTAAAGTTATTATCAGTTAATCGTCGAAACCTTTAGTAATTTGTGCATAGGCTGAGTGGTTATGAATAGATTCAAAATTTTCAGCCTGCACACGATAGGCTTCGATATTTTGATCACCGTTTAAAGCCACAGCTACATCACGAACAAGGTCCTCGACAAATTTGGGATTTTCGTAAGCCTTTTCGGTAACGTACTTTTCGTCGACTCGCTTTAGTCGACTCCATAATTCGCAAGAGGCGCTTTGCTCTGCATATCGGATTTGACGCTCAAGCGATAAGTCTCCTTTTAAACGAGCTGAGATAGTAACGTGGGAACGCTGATTGTGAGCGCCATAATTCGAAATTTCTTTGCTACATGGACACAAGCTTGTTACCGGGACTGTGACCGTTTGAGTAACAGTCGTCCGACCGTTTTTATGCTCAACGCGATAATGAACATGATAGTTCATTAAACACTCTAGTTTTGAAACTGGAGCAAGTTTTTTAACAAAAAACGGGAACTCGAAGTCAATACTGCCTGCATTAGATTCAAGCGCAGCAAGCATTGAGTGCATCAATTCAATTAGCGTTTTTTTGCAAAGCGGTTTCTCGTGTTCTTTGAGCAGACCAAGAAAGCGCGACATGTGTGTGCCTTTATGCTCTCCCGGCAGCGCCACGTACATTCCGATTTGAGCCACGGAGGGCTGAATGCCATTTTCACTTGCGACGGTTATCGGTAGCTCAACACCCCGCACCCCAACGTATTCGATAGCGATATTACGAGGGTCAGCGCTTGATTGGACATCCGGCAAATTATTGTTTGATAAATTTTTCGTATTCATGATTGGCGTAATTGTCGCTAAAAACAGGAAAATTTGCGAACCTTTTAAGGGGAAAATTGAAAAAAAAGAAAAATGCTCTTAAAAAATTGTTTCTAAGTGTTTTTTAAAGAATAACATTACAAAGAATATTAGTTGCCGCAACTAATCGAAATCGAATGGTTTTTGAAATAACTCAGAGCGAAGAATTTGTGTAACAGATGAGGGAAATAGACACCAAATGGGCAATGTTAAATTCGCAAAGTTTTATGAATACCTTTAAATTAATGATTAGTAGGAAACCAAAAGATTTAAAGGGAAGAAAGAACGGATGCCAATTTATATTTATCGGGGCGGTTCCCCGAATCCTCAGCCCGAGAATCCTTTTTTGCGCCTTCTGATCAGCGTGGGGGTTTTTGCTGCTGTGATAGGGCTCGGGGTTTTGCTGTTGCCAGTAATCGGAGCAATTGCTTTGATCATTTTAGGAGTGATCGTATTTTTAGTCGTTGCTGGCTTGATTTACCGTTGGATCTATGGAAATCCTTGGGATCGAATTTATCAACGGCAAAATGGAATGAGAGTCAATCCAACATCTCACCCCGACACTGAACCGGTCAGAGAGTCGGCTGAGGCTCGCATGCGCCAAGGCAGAAGAATGCAATTTCGCTCCAGAGAACAAACGGTGGAAGATGCTGTAGTCGTCGAAGAAAAAAAGCGAGAAGAAGGGCAATAAAATTTAGCCATTTAGAGCAGGGGTGAGAGTAGATAACTCGCCCCTTCTTTCATGCGCTCGAAAATTGAGCGTTTATACCAAAGAAATAGGTTGACCTCAGAGGAAAATTCAGCGTAGCTAGCATTCAAAGCGCAGACTTTGCGGCTGAACTCTTTGTCAAAAACTAAGAGCATTAACTCGTAATTTAAGTGCATGCTTCTCATGTCCATATTAACGGTCCCGAATAATGAAAGTTCACCGTCAACTGTGATGCTTTTGGTATGGAGCATCCCTTTGTTGTATAGAAGGATTCTGACGCCAGATTTCAGTAAATCGTCAAAATAGCGATGCGAGGCGTAGTTAACCATAGGAGCATCACTTTTCTCAGGAAGTAGCAGTGTTACGTGTACGCCTTTGATTGCAGCATTTTGTAACGCAAGCGCTAGAGCTTCACCAGGAATAAAGTAAGGTGTCACGATCTCAATATTTCGTTTAGCCCTATGGATAGCTTCCAGAATCAGTCTTTGATTTGCATCATTAGTTGTTCCCGGACCCGATGGGACAATCATAACTGTTGCCTGATCGGGGATGTCATATTGAGGGTTAGGAGAGTCTTTAAAGTCGGGGAAAGGCGCATCCGAATCTGACAGTACCTTCCAATCGAAGTGTATAAGGTGATAGAGACTCGAGACAATTTCGCCTTTAGCCCGAACCATTGCGTCAACCCATTGACCGACATTGCTACCTTGTTTGAAATAGTGTGGGTCAACCATATTGAGGCTACCGCTATAGGCGACACGATAATCAATAACAGCAATTTTTCTGTGTAATCGAATATCTGCTCGGGATAAGAGGGCGCTAAATAACGATACCGGCAACGCACTTTCTAAGTGAATCTTTGGCTCATAACGAAACATTCGAGCCCAGTCGCTTGAGAGAAATTTTGATGATCCAATGGCGTCAACTAAGATATAGCACTGTACGCCGCGCCTGGCAGCTCTGATAATAGCAGCCGAAACATCATCTGCTTTGCCGCCGACATCCCAGATGTAAAACTCCATGGCTATGAGTTCTTTTGCGTTATTGATGTCTCGAATGAGCAAGGTCAAAGTTTCGTCTGAGTCATCGAGTAGGCGAAGTGATGAGTGCTTGGTTAAAGGGAATTTTCCGAGTCTAGTTGCCATTTTGGAAATGTCGCGGTATTCCTCAGGCGCAATGGCCTCTGTGTGCATTATGTGTCGAAAGATTTGCCGGCGTTTGCGCATTTCTTTACGTAACTTTCTGGCGTGCCAGCGGCCCAGAGTTCTTTCACCGAAAAGCAAATAAAGCACGAAGCCTGCGTAGGGGAGAATAGCAGTGAGCAAAATCCAAGCAAAAGAACTGCCCGGCGGATGCCGTGTGAGCATAACGCGTAAAATGACGCCGATGGTGAGGCTAATTTGCAAAAGGACGGCACACCACCCAATGATCGTAATGGGCTCGGAAAAAGAAAAAAACATAATTTAATCCAAATCTCACTGTAGTTTAACGCGTGAAAGCGGAAAAAAAGCTATGAAAAAAACGACTTTTGAAATGGTTTTGATTGTGATTTCAGCACCTTTGGCTGGTATTGGTTTGGCAATGTTACTGAACGGTGCAGTGGGTGGCTCATTCATTTTGTTGGGTGCATCTTTGAAATTGATAGTCGCGTACTTCAGAACGCCAAAAGAGATGTTCGACTGGGATAATTTTGCTGGTAGCTTTGACGATTTCAAAAAAAGAATGCAAAAGATTCAAGACGAATTAGAAAACGAAAAACCGCTATTGGGCTGGCTATCCAATTTGGGCACATACATGATGTTGGGTGGTTTGTTAGCTTTGGTTTTGATGGAAATGTGACACTTTGCAAGAATTTTGAAAAAATAACTTGACATTTATTTTAAAACACCGCATAATGCCACTCTCGCTACGGAGGGGTGCCCGAGTGGCTAAAGGGGGCAGACTGTAAATCTGTTGGCTTACGCCTACGATGGTTCGAATCCATCCCCCTCCACCAGTTAAAAATCGTCGAGATAATAG
>OLIX01002034.1_pt1 | contig 15946 bp, 8 predicted proteins | sample 1601331 | NCBI WGS metagenome assembly OLIX01 (sample SAMEA2452120, study PRJEB22498) | human gut metagenome | biome: human feces; feature: human gut; material: feces | place: Australia | collected 2012 | reverse complement strand
AATCGCAAAAAAAATGTCGTGTCATGAGAGGATAAAAGAGTTGCGGAAATGAGGTAATCTTGTTCTTCCCAATGAAAAACATTTATTTGTGTATTTTGAACCGTTATCTTCACCATGTAATCAAAGTATTAAATTTTATCACAAAGATAACTATAAATTACTTAACTCAAGTAAATTGAACAAACTTTCAACATCATTTTTTGATAACCTATTCTGCACTACTTAAATGTGTCTTTATATTACAATTGACAAGATCCGCCCCACAACACCCCTACTTTGGTTAAACAAAAATGTCTGTCCCGATATTCTCGAGACAGACACATTAAAACCGCACGATGGCAGATTCATTATTTTTACTTTGTTATAACCATTCCTCCAAGCGGCTGCATGGTTACTTTCAGCATGCCTTTAGAGTCAACTTTTACTGTTTTAAGTGCAGACGATGCTATGTCTTCGCCCTTTTTCTTCTTGTTGTCAGTATAAAGCTTGACCTTCTGTCCGGCAAACATCGGCAGACTAATGTTTATTGTCATAGGCTTGTCGGTGCCGTTGAGTCCGCCTACATACCAGTCGTTGCCGTGACGGCGCGCCATTACTACATATTTTGTCGGGTATCCGTCGACAAAGCGCGTCTCGTCCCACGCAGTGGGCACAGCCTTAAGGAAGTCTTTCTCAAACTGCGGCAGTTCGGCTATGTTGTCGGGCTGAACAGCTATACACTGCACACTGGCCTGATTGGTGATGGCCGTTGCCATCTCAAACACGTCTGTCGTGCGGCGATAGTTGCCCGCGTCGGTGCCACGGCCAAGGCGGTGCTTCATTATCACTCCGCCCCAGTCCATACTTCCTATGGCGTTGCGCGAGAAGGGGTGCATGGTGAGTTCAAAGCCTTCAAGGTCGCAATGCTTCTGTGTGAAATAAAGATTCTCCGAAGCCAAAACAGCCTCACTGCCGACATAATTAGGATACATACGCTCCCATCCGCGCGGAATGGTGCATCCGTGGAATATCACTTGCAGTCCGTAGCGGTTGGCATCGCTCAGTATGTCTTCATAAAGGCGCATCGTTTCCTGCTTGTCGCCTCCGAAGAAGTCCACCTTTATGCCCTTTGCGCCGATGCTCTTCAGCCATTTCATCTCCCTGTCGCGTGCCACGGCAGTGTTCATGCAGTTGCGCGGAGTCTGCGGAGCGTCGTTGGCGGCTCCGTTAGAGTTATACCAGAACAGCAGACTTACGCCCTTTGACTGTGCATAACGGCTAAGTTCTGCCACACGGTCGCGGCCTATCCTAACATCCCATCCGGCATCCACGAGCACATACTCATAGCCCATATTGGCGGCAAGATCAATGAATGCCACTTGGTCGTCATAGTTGATAGAGTTGTCCTGCCACAGCAGCCAGCTCCATGTATAGCGGCCGGGCTTGTAGTCGGTTGAAGCCTCATACTTCGGTTCAACCACATCGAAGGGCACTGTCGTCTCAACAATAGGCTTCAGCGTCTTGCCAAGCGTAATGGTGCGCCACGGCGTAGAGCCGGGAACGGTGACGGCAGCACAGGCACTTCCAAATCCGTTGTTCTCGCCCTTGTCGGGAAAAGCCACCGTGTAGCCCTTGCCCTCGGCATAGTCGCTTAGGTGAGAACCGCAAGAGCCTGCATCGACACCGGTCTCGCTCACCAGTGCCCATCCGTCGTTACCAATGCGGAAAAGGCACGGAAAAGTGTAGCCATGACCGAAAGCCGACTTGACATTCATCGGCGCGTCGGCTGTATAGTCTTCCTCATAGCTCGGTTTTGTGCGCATCCAGCCCGTCATAGGGCCAATCTGAGGACAGATAAAAGTGGTGGTCTTACCCGGGAAATTAAAGCTGCTCGCCTCGCTGTAAACAACGGCACAGCGGCAGTCGCTGCCTTCAACGGGCAACAGTGTGTAGCGATATGCCACATCGTTGTCCGATACGCAGAACGTAACCTTCATTTTCTTTCCGTCGTCTTTCTTGAAAACGACGTCGAGCTGATTGGCTGTATAATGAACGGCAGATGTCTTTGTCCTCGTTATTTCATACCTTTTGTCAATCTTGCTCTCGTCCGACTTGTCAATTATAAGGCCCGACGTAAAGTCGGCTATGTCGGTCTTCAGTCCTAATGCCGACCTTTCTAACATTACAGTGCCGTCGTAACTGACCTTATATCCGGGCATTCCGCCGTCGTCAGACACACTCACAACAAGTTTGCCGTCGGGCGACTTTACGTCAACATTGGCCGCGTCGGCACCCAAAGCAGCAAACAATGCTACAGATAATAAAAACAAGTGTTTCATTTTTCTTGATATTTTTTTGTTTCAGGTTAATCACATTAAGTCTCAGCCATCAGCATGCCGCAACGCATGGGCACATTCTCATAAAAGATTACATAACATACATGCTGCATGGCTACACACAGCGCTGGTGACTTGCCACACCGCTAAGACGCTACAAAATTAAAAAAATATTCGTAAACGGCGCAAAGCAAGCCTGCCATATTTCTTATAAAAAGAATATTAAGAACGATTTACTGCCAAACAAAACCTACAAAAATCGTGGCCATGACAAAACCCGAACGCTTGCAAAACACGGCAAAACGCAATGCAAAAGCATACCTTTTGCAGTATGAAAGGGCACATATTGCAATGCAAAAGGCATGCTTTTACACAACGGATGCTATCCAAATATATCACCCCGACAACATTAACCTATATCATCAACGGATAATATAAAAAAGTTTTGTTAAAAACTCATCACTCATCACAACGGCACTTAACTTTCTAACATACAGGCGATTAAAGTGTGACGAGTTGAATTTCAGACTCATCACACATATCGCTCTGCCCCCGTTTCAAGCCGTGAACAGGCAGCCTACGGCAACAGATATAAGCAAATAAGCATCCAAAAAGTGAACAAAAAGTTAACCTTCAAGCGGATTTTTCAGATATTTAAGGTATGATGTGATGAGTCTGAAATTCAACTCATCACGCCGTATACATCTGTAAATCAAATGGTTATGCCCTAATGTGACGAGTGATGAGTTTTAAACAAAAATTTTATTCATTCTACTACCGCAAAATAACTCCCGCTGAATATCGGCAAAGACAATAAATAACGGAATAAAAACGGCGAAGACGCTAAAGCCAACTGAAGTATATAAACAAAAAAAGCCCCGATACCACATCGGAGCAATTTCTTTCTGTTTTTGAATGTCTTAGTCTTTAGTATTAATGTAGCATGTAATTCTGAAAATCTTTATTATCGAGAGCAAAGGTAGCCAAAAAATTGATACAAGTCAAAAATACATAGGGTTTAATGAAAAAAAACTACGTAAACGTTTACGGAATATAATTATATTTTATAACTTTTTGGACGAAAATAAAAACAATTTGTCAGACGCCTGTTTCGCTTAACGTTAAGCAAGAGTTAAGAATAAGTTTTTATTTTGTATTTCGGCATAAATAGCGTAACTTTGTATTCATTTATATATTAACGATTAAAATCAACGAATGAAAGAATTTGTCATCTCTGAAGTAAAAGCCGAAACAGCCATTCTGGTAGGACTAATCACGCAGGAACAGAACGAGGCCAAGACAAAAGAATATCTTGACGAGCTCGAATTTCTTGCCGACACGGCAGGGGCCGTAACAGTGAAGCGATTCACGCAGAAAGTGGGCGGACCTAACCAGACTACCTATGTAGGCAAGGGAAAGCTGGAAGAAATAAAGCAATATATCAAAGATGAAGAAGACGCAGAACGCGAAATCGGAATGGTTATCTTTGACGATGAGCTGTCTGCCAAACAAATACGCAACATCGAAAACGAGCTTAAAGTAAAAATACTCGACCGCACATCGCTCATTCTCGACATATTCGCAATGCGCGCACAGACAGCCAACGCCAAGACTCAGGTGGAGCTGGCACAATACAGATACATGCTGCCGCGACTGCAGCGACTGTGGACTCACCTTGAACGTCAGGGAGGAGGAAGCGGCTCAGGCGGCGGAAAAGGCTCTGTGGGACTGCGCGGACCGGGTGAGACTCAGCTCGAGATGGACCGCCGTATAATCCTTCAGCGCATGTCGCTGCTGAAACAGAGGCTCGCCGAAATTGACAAGCAGAAAATAACACAGCGCAAGAACAGGGGACGACTGATACGTGTTGCGCTCGTGGGATACACCAACGTGGGCAAGTCGACCATAATGAACCTGCTCGCAAAGAGCGACGTCTTTGCCGAGAACAAGCTGTTTGCAACACTCGACACCACGGTGCGCAAGGTGGTTATTGAGAACCTGCCGTTTCTGCTCGCCGACACAGTAGGATTCATACGCAAGCTGCCCACCGACCTTGTTGACTCGTTCAAGAGCACACTCGACGAGGTGCGCGAGGCCGACCTGCTGCTGCACGTGGTAGACATATCTCATCCCGACTTTGAGGAACAGATAAAGGTTGTTGACAACACGCTGAAGGATCTCGGATGCGCCGACAAGCCGTCGATGATTATCTTCAACAAAATCGACTCATACACATGGGTTGACAAAGAGCCTGACGACCTGACGCCGGCAACAAAGGAGAACATTACGCTCGACGAACTGAAAAAGACGTGGATGGCCAAGCTGAACGACAACTGCCTGTTTATCTCGGCAAAAAACAAGACTAACATTGAAGAGCTGAGAGACACCCTGTATAAGACAGTGCGCGAACTGCATGTACAGAAGTATCCCTACAACGATTTTCTGTATCCAATAGAATAATAGACTTTACGCCATGGACGGATACTGACTCCTGACCAACGAAGAGATTGACATTCTCGAGGAGAAAGGATGTACGGCTGAAGTTCAGCAAACAGAAAATCAAAAAGTCATATTATTATATGACATGAAATAAAAGAAGGACTTTTATAATAAATGTTAATTGCAGTTTATAATATCCACATCAATACGTTATAACAGTAAACAAAGCAAAATATGGAGCAGACCGGGTTCGAACAAATAGCAAAATCAACAAGAGCAAAAGCTGTGGCAACAGCCCGCGCTCTCTCCATGAGTATTGACGAAACTGAAGATATTGCTCAGAATGTAATACTAACGCTCGACGGACTGAAAAAGACGTGGATGGCCAAGCTGAACGACAACTGCCTGTTTATCTCGGCAAAAAACAAGATTAACATTGAAGAACTGGGAGACACTCTGCATAAGACAGTGCGCGAACTGCACGTACTGAAGTGTCCCTACAATGATTTAATCGAATAAAACTTTATGCTATGGACGAATACAGACTTCTGACCAACGAAGAGATTAACATTCTTGAAGAGAACGGATGTACGGCTGAAGACTGGACAAACATTAATGTGGCCGACGACTTTCAGCCTACTTACATAAAGAACGTCAACTTCTATGGCGAAATCTTTATGGGTGTATTCGAAAAGAACATTGAGGTGTCTAACGGATTTGTCAGGCACTCAGGTATAAGAAACGCCACGCTGCGCAACGCATATATAGGCGACAACTGCCTGATAGAGAATATCGGCAACTATATCAACAACTACGCCATAGGCGAGGAATGCTGTATATGCAACGTATGCACCATGGAGACTACGGCCGAAGCCACTTACGGCGAAGGCAACACCATATCCGTGCTCAACGAAGCCGGCAATGGCAATGTCATTCTGTTCAGCGGTCTGACAAGCAACCTGGCGGCACTTATGATACGCAATGCCGACAACAGGGATTTTACCGCCGCCATAAGGGGAATTGTTAAAGACGACATTGAGCGCAGAGAGAGGGATAAAAGCACCGTTGGGAACAACGTGAAGATTGTAAACACTACCGAAATAACCAATACTCACGTCAGCGACAACTGCGAGATTAACGGTGCAAGGCGCATAAGCGACTGCACCCTGTCGGCAGGGCCTGAGGACAATGTGTTCATTGGTTCGGGCGTGATATGCGAAAACTCTATAATAACCGACGGTTCGGCAGTACTCAACGGAGCCAACATAGCCAACTGCTTTGTGGGCGAAGCAAGCCAGATAACCAACGGATTTACGGCAGAGAGCAGTCTGTTCTTTGCCAACAGCTACATGAGTAACGGCGAGGCCTGCGCCGCATTCTGCGGTCCGTTCTCGTCGAGCCATCACAAGAGCACGCTGCTCATTGGCTGCATGATGTCGTTCTATAATGCCGGCTCGGCAACCAACTTCAGCAATCACGCCTACAAGATGGGCCCTATACACTACGGCCAGCTTGAGCGCGGCACCAAGACAGCCAGCGGTTCGCATCTGCTGCTGCCTGCCAACATAGGCGCATTCTCAGTGTGTCTCGGCAAGATAGCCAACCATCCTGACACAAGGGCGCTGCCGTTCTCGTATGTCATATCCGACGGAAAGGACACATTTATCGTGCCGGGCATCAACATATCCACCGTGGGACTCTATCGCGACATACGCAAATGGCCGAGACGCGACGTCAGAATACAGAGCAGCCGCAAGAGCATGATTAACCACGACTGGCTGAGTCCGCTGACAATTAACGAGATAATTGAGGGCAAAAAGGCTCTTGAAAGCATGAAAGAGACAGCGGGCGAAGACACTCCGTTCTATACTTACAACGGATGCAAGATAAGCCGCAACTCGCTCGAACGCGGCATAAGGCTCTACGACATGGCGCTGAAACTGTTTACCGGAGAGGTGGCAGCAGGCTACGACCTGACCGCCGAGGGACGCGCCAACGGCAAGGGCGAATGGTGCGACCTGGCAGGAATGCTTCTGCCTAAAGAAGAAGAACGCAACTTGGTAAACGCCATAAGCAACGGATTTCTGCGCAGCATGGCCGACGTAGAGATGTTTATGAATAACATCAACGACCACTACGGCGAATATCTGACGGCATTCACTCGCGACATAATCATCAATCAACTGGGGACAGAAGAAATAACCGAAAGCGGCATTGAGAGGATTATTTTGCAGGGCAACGAAGCCAAGAAGGAATGGATAAGCGAAATACGCAAAGATGCCGAGAAGGAATATAGCATGGGCGACGTTGAACATGCCGTGCTGGAAAAATTCATAAATCAGCTTGAAGCTGAACAATAATTATGAGCGACATCGGTTTTTAAGTATGGAAAATCAACAAGCGTAAGAACAACATTATAAAAATATCATGGGTAAATTTAAATTATTTCTTTATGTATTCTTGCTGACGTGCGGACTGTCGGCCGCTGCCAAAGAATACAAATATCAAACCGTCAAGGGCGATTTGATGAACACAAGAATTTACAAGTTGGACAATGGTCTGACTGTGTATCTGTCAGTAAACAACGAGAAGCCGCGCATTCAGACGTATATCGCCGTGCGCACAGGAAGCCGCAACGACCCTCCTGAGACAACCGGTCTGGCCCACTATCTTGAGCACCTAATGTTTAAGGGCACACGCCAGTTTGGAACTATTGATGCTGCTAAGGAGAGCGTTCTGCTCGACTCTATACAGAACCGCTTTGAGGTTTACCGCACTATGAAGGACTCGCTGCAGCGCCGTGCTTACTATCACGGAATAGACAGCCTGTCACAGCTGGCTGCAAAATACTTCATCCCGAACGAGTACGACAAGCTGATGTCGTCAATCGGAGCTGAGGGAACAAATGCCTATACAAGCAACGACGTAACATGCTACGTTGAGGACATTCCTTCAAACGAGGTTGAAAACTGGTTGAAAATAGAGTCTGACCGTTTCCAGAATATGGTTATCCGTGGTTTCCATACAGAGCTTGAAGCTGTGTATGAGGAGTACAACATCGGACTTGGCAACGACAACCAGAAGTTGTTTACAGCCATGAATGCACTGCTCTTCCCAGGTCATCCGTATGGCACACAGACAACTATCGGAACACAGGAACACCTGAAGAATCCGTCTATTGTAAACATCAAAAACTACTTTAAGCGCTACTATGTGCCCAACAACGTGGCTATCTGCATGGCCGGCGATTTTGATCCGGACAAGGTTATAGCAAAAATAGACCAGTATTTCGGCACATGGAAACCCAATCCTAATCTCTCACAGCCCGAATATGCTCCTATACCAGACCGCACTGCACCTGCCGACACTACAGTAGTAGGCCAAGAGTCAGAGCGTATATATATGGCATGGAAATTCGACAAGGCAGCATCTTTCCAGGCTGATACCCTCGACGTTATCAGCGATATGCTGTCTAACGGCAAAGCCGGACTGATGGATCTTGACCTCGACCAGCAGATGAAATGGCTCGGCGGAGGTGCATTCACTTATCCGCTGGCTGAATATTCAGGCTTTGTGATGGCTGGATTCCCCAAAGAAGGTCAGTCGCTTGATGATGTCAAGGCTCTGCTTCTGGGCGAACTTGAGAAGATAAAGAAGGGCGAGTTCAGCGAAGATCTGCTGAAGGCAGTTATCAACAACAGGAAACTGGACTTCTACAGAACACTTGAAAGCAACGAGGGACGTGCCAATATGTTTGTTGACGCATTTATCAACCGCCAGAACTGGAGCGACGTGGTAGGCAGACTCGACAGAATTTCAAAAATAACAAAGCAGAAGATTGTAGACTTTGCAAACAAATACTTCAAAGATAATTACATCGCCGTTTACAAACGTATAGGCGAAGACACATCTATCAAGAAGATCGACAAGCCGCATATCACCGCGATACCTACCAACCGCGACCTGCAGAGCGCATTTGTTACAGAGATCGTAAACTCTAAGACAGAGCCCATACAGCCTAAATTTGTTGACTTCAACAAGGATCTTACAAAGGGCGAGACTAAGAAAGGGCTGCCAGTGCTCTACGTAAAGAACACCGAGAATGGCCGCTTCATGCTGAACTATTACTACAAATTCGGCGAGACAAGCAACAAGTGGCTGCCCTACGCTACAGAATACTTCAACTATCTCGGCACAGACAAGATGACTGCCGAGCAGCTGAAACAGAAGTTCTACGAGCTGGCTTGCTCTTACAGCATCAACGTAGGCTCAAGAACCCTGCAGGTAAGCATCAGCGGTCTGGCAGAGAATATGACCGAAGCCATGACACTCATGGAAGACTTCATTGCCAACGCGAAGGTTGACAAGGAGGCTTATGACAAATATGTAGGCATTGTTGAAAAGTCGCGCGCCGACAATAAACTCGACCAGAGAGTGAACTTCAACAGACTGCAGCAGTACGGAATGTACGGTCCTTACAATGGTGCACGCAACATGCCGTCGTCAACAGAGTTGAAGGAGATGGATCCGCAGAAACTTGTAGACATGATAAAAGACCTGAAGAACTACAAGCACAGCATTCTGTACTATGGCCCGATGGACCTGAAGACTCTTACTGCCACTATCAACAAGAAGCACAAGACAGCCAAGAAACTTGCCGACGTGCCGCAGAACAAGCCTTATAAGCTGCAGCAGACTGCTCAGAACGAAGTGCTCATCGCTCCTTATGACGCAAAGAACATATACATGATTCAGTATCACAATGAGGGCAATACATGGAACGCAGAGCAGGAGCCGATAGCAGCACTGTTCAACGAATATTATGGAGGAGGCATGAACACCGTTGTATTCCAGGAGCTGCGTGAGGCACGCGGCCTTGCCTACAGCGCTTTCGCAATGTACGGCACACCAAGCTACAAGGACGACACTGAATTTGCCTATACATACATCATCTCACAGAACGACAAGATGATGGACTGCATCAACACGTTCAACAGCATTTTGGACACCATGCCGCAGTCTGAAAAGGCATTTGAGCTGTCAAAGCAGGCCTTGATGAAGCGTCTTGCCACATCACGCACAACCAAGACCGGTATTCTCAACGCATACATCAACGCTGAAAACCTCGGTATAGACTACGACATCAACAAGAAGATTTATGAGGCTGTGCCTTCAATGACAATGGACGACGTAGCCAAGTTTGAGAAAGAGCACATGGCCAACAAGCCTTACCGCTATATAATTCTCGGCGACGAGAAGCAGCTCGACATGAAAGCTCTCGAGAAAATCGGTCCGATAAAGAGACTGACAACCGAGGAAATCTTCGGATATTAATCAGGTTAAAACAAAAAATCATCAGTGATTATTTATCATTGATTTACAATTAATAAAAGGTTACCTTCTGCATTGCAAAAGGTAACCTTTTTTTCGTACTATATCATTCTGTGCATTTTACACCGACAAATCGAACGTTATTGTAATATATAAAGGATTTTATTGCACAAATGAATAAATAATACTGACAAGCGCAATATATTTTATAATTAAAATTAAGATTGTTTGTTTGGGTTGAGTAAAATTTATAATTTTGCATTCAAATAATAAGGGCAATACATGCATTATATGTAAGTGGATTAGCTTTCTTGCACTTGTGACATCTGCCAGACAATAATAATACGCTATACAAACAGACAGTCTTATCAATAGGACTTGCCGGCCGTATTATTATACTTAACACTTTCTCTGCACTGCACTAACAACTATCCCGAACGGATATTATTGTATTATGACATTTTTAATATTAAGAAATAATTGAGTATGGGTAAACTAAAATCATTATTTTTAGTATTCCTTATAGCCTTAGTGCTGCCGACAACGGCAAAGGAATACAAGTACAAGACCGTTCCGGGCGATCTGACGAAGACCCGAATATACAAGTTGGACAATGGTCTGACAGTATATTTGTCGGTAAACGACAATGAACCACGTATCCAGACGTATATCGCCGTGCGTACGGGCAGCCGCAACGATCCTCCTGAAACGACAGGTCTGGCACACTATTTTGAGCACCTCATGTTCAAAGGTACGCGCCTGTTTGGAACCACAGACGCGGCAGCCGAGGCTCCATTGCTCGACTCTATACAGAACCGCTTTGAGGTTTACCGCACGCTGAAGGACTCGGTTCAGCGACGTGAATATTATCACGGAATAGACAGTCTGTCGCAGCTCGCTGCCAAATACTTCATTCCCAATGAGTACGACAAGCTGATGGCGGCCATCGGAGGGAAAGGAACCAACGCTTTCACGGGCTACGACATGACCTGCTTCGTTGAGGATATACCTTCAAACGAGGTTGAAAACTGGGCACGCATAGAGGCTGACCGTTTCCAGAATATGGTAATCCGTGGTTTCCATACAGAGCTTGAGGCTGTGTATGAGGAGTACAATATTGGACTGACCAATGATTTTGAAAAGGCCTATAACGCATTGAACTATAAGCTGTATCCCGGCCATCCTTATGGCACGCAGACTGTTATAGGAACGCAAGAACATCTGAAAAATCCGTCAATCCTTAATCTTAAGAAATATTTTAAGCGTTATTACGTGCCCAACAACGTGGCCATCTGTATGTCAGGCGACTTCAATCCTGACGAGGTGATAGCTGTTATCGACAAGTATTTTGGTTCTTGGAAGCCTAATCCCCATCTTTCGCAGCCTGAATATGCGCCGCTGAAAGAGCTTACAGCCATCACCGACACCACTGTGGTAGGTAATGATGCTGAGAGGGTTTTGGTTGGATGGAGATTCGACAAGGCAAGCTCCATGCAGGCAGACACATTGAAACTCGTTTCTGAAATGCTTGATAACGATATAGCAGGTTTGTTCAACCTCGACCTTAACCAGTCGATGAAATGTATGTCAGCCTCTGCTCTTACCGAGTGGAAAACAGAATATTCAAGTATAGTTTTAAATGGTCGTCCTAAAAAGAACCAGACTCTTGACGAGGTAAAGGAGCTGATGCTTAGCGAGATTGACAAACTGAAACGTGGCGACTTTGACGAAAATCTGATTAAGGCTGTGGCGAACAACGAGAAGCTGAAGTTCTACCAGTCAATCGAAAGCAATAAAGACTGCGCCGATATGATGGCTACTGCTTTCATCAACCGTGCCAAGTGGGGCGATGTTATAGGACGTATCGACCGTATCTCAGGCATAACAAAGCAGCAAGTCATAGACTTTGCAAGGCGTCATTTCCTCGATAATTATGTAACCGTTTACAAGCGCATAGGCACAGACACTACTCTGAAGAAGATAGACAAGCCTCAGATTACGCCTATACCTGCCAACCGCGACCTGCAGAGCGACTTCGTAAAGGAGATTATCAACTCAAAGGTTGAGCCGATACATCCTAAGTTTGTTGATTTCAAAAAAGACATTGTGAAGGGTAAGACAAAGAAGAGCAAACTGCCTGTGCTTTACGTCAAGAACACGGAAAACGGCCGTTTCAAGCTTACATATTACATAATGCAGGGACAGGAGAACGACAAGTGGCTGAAATATGCTGCAAATTATATGAAGCTTCTCGGCACCGATAAGATGACGGCCAAACGGCTTCAACAGAAGTTTTATGAGCTGGCTTGCTCGTATAAAATCGATGTCAGGGCAAGAGACATGTATGTCAGCATCAGTGGTCTGGCAAAGAATATGCCTGAGGCAATATCATTGTTTGATGATTTTATTGAGAATGCAAAGGTAGATACGGCTGCTTATAGTAAATTTGTAGAAAAGGAAGAGGATTTACGTCCGTTATTAAAGCTCAGTCAAGATGTTAACTGTGCTTACTTGCAGGTGTATGGAATGTATGGTACATATAACGGAGCGCTATTTATTCCGTCATCTGAAGAGTTGCACAGCATGAATCCTCAGCAGCTTATAGACAAGATTAGAGGACTGAAAAACTACAAGCATACAATTATGTATTACGGTCCAATGGAGCTGGACAAGCTGATCTCCATTCTTGACAAGAACCACAAGACGCCAAAGAAGCTTGCAGACACACCGATGGCGAAGCATTTCACCATGCAGCCTACTCCGCAGAACGAGGTGCTCATAGCTCCTTATGACGCCAAGAACATTTACATGGTTCAGTATCATAATGACGGACATAAATGGAGTCCTGAACGTGAACCGGTAATCTCGTTGTTCAATGAGTATTACGGAGGCGGAATGAACTCTGTGGTATTCCAGGAACTGCGCGAGTCACGCGGACTTGCTTACAGCGCATACGCCGAATACGGCTCTCCTGCATATAAAGAACTGCCCGAATACGCCTCAACGATTGTGATTTCGCAGAACGACAAGATGATGGACTGCATACGCACATTCAACAGCATTCTGGACACGATACCTCGCTCGGAGAAGGCCCTCGAACTGTCAAAACAGGCTATTATCAAGCGCATTGCTTCTGAACGTACAACAAGGGAAAATATATTCGACGCTTATATTGATGCGTGCGACCACGGCATAGACTACGACATAAACAAGAAGATTTATGAGACTGTGCCTTCGCTGACTATGGACGACATCGTGAAGTTTGAACAGGAAACGATGGCAAACAAGCCTTACCGCTACATGATTCTCGGCGATGAGAAGCAGCTCGACATGAAAGCTCTTGAAAAAATCGGTCCTATAAAAAGACTTACGACTGAAGAAATCTTCGGATATTAATCCGTTTTAAACAATATGATGGTCAGCATCTGATTGTTTTTTACTGATTATCAATTAATAAAAGGTTACCTTTCGCAATGCGGAAGGTAACCTTTTTTAGTATCACATAATTCAGAATTTTATACTGATTAATCAAAACAAGTTGTGCTGACTTCGCTGTATTTTATCCAAAATCATTTGAATACGGCCTAAACTAAAACAACCGGGCGCGCTGTATGTCAATGCAGCGCGCCCGGTTGCTTTTATTCATGATATGAAACATTACTTCTGTTCTTCGCCTCTGAGCAGTATGTAGCCAAGCACTCCGCCAAGTATAGAGGCGGCAAATATTCCGAGCTTTGCCTGAATGAGGAATGTTTCGTCTACAAAGGCGAGAGTAGATATGAACATAGACATCGTGAAGCCTATCGAGGCAAGGAAGCCCACACCCACAAGGCGGCGCATGGTCATCGTGTCTGACGCCTTTGCTATCTTAAGGCGAGTAAGCAGCACCGTTGACAGCACAATGCCCACGGGCTTGCCTATCAGCAGACCGAGCATTACGCCCAGCGCAACGTTGTTGGCCATAACGGCGTCGAAGCTTATGCCCTCGAAAGATATGCCGGCGTTGGCAAGTGCGAATATCGGCATTATGACAAACGACACGAGCGGATGCATGGAATGCTCAAGACGCTGAAGCGGCGGAATGGCGTCGCGCGAGTCGCTCATCATGCGGTCTATTATCTCCACCTGCTCATGCTCGAGCGTAGACACATCGTTAGGCTTTGCCTCTCTGAACCGGTTGATAAGCTTTGAGGCGCGCGCCAGATACACAGGCTCTGATATACGTGCGTCGGCCGGTATCATAAATGCCGCCAGCACAGCAGCGATAGTGGCATGTATGCCCGACATGAGGAAGGCTATCCACACGCCGCCGATGCCCAGCACGCCATAGAATATAACGTTCTTAACGCCCAGCTTGTTGGCAATGAACATGGCGAGAAGGAACACCACGCCGACGGCTATGCTCGCGAACGAAATCTCAGAAGTATAAAACAGCGCTATGACAAGCACCGCCCCGAGATCGTCGACAATGGCCAGTGTAGTAAGGAAAACCTTGATAGACAGCGGCACCCTGCTGCCAAGCACATAAAGAATGGCCAACGAGAAGGCTATGTCCGTAGCCATCGGTATGCCCCACCCGCTCGCCGTGTCGCCTCCGGCATTAAGAGAGAAATATATAAGGGCCGGCACTATCATGCCGAACACGGCCGCACCGATAGGCAATATGGTGTTGCGCACGTCGGCAAGTTCGCCGCCAATAAACTCGCGCTTCAGTTCCAAACCGACTACAAAGAAAAACATGGACATCAGTCCGTCGTTAATCCAGTGGTGAAGACTGTAATAAAGATAGTTGTCGCCGTTGAACACAAAGCCGAGCTTATGCTCAAAGAAATGAAAATAGCTGTCGCTCCAAGGAGAGTTTGCCAGCACAAGGGCAATAACAATACTGATACCGAGCACTATTCCGCCCGACTTTTCCTGATTGATGAAATGCTGCAAAGGCATTATCAGTCTGTGGTTGATTGTGTCTTGATATTGTCTCATCATAACTAAAAAATGTTTAATTTTCCGCGCTGCTGCAACGATACGCAGCCAAACGCAAAACGGGTCGTTATCCTTGCGGGGCAAAGTTAAGGAAAAACATTGGAAAAATATTATCTGACAATAAAAATTGTACAATAATTTTCATGATTGCTTTTATAAAAGTAATATTTTCTAAAACACAAAATAACATCAAATATAAAATTCACACACATATATTGTGTAACCTCTGAACGGTGCAAGAAGTAAGAGAAGTCACTCCGTTTCAATCCACACACCAACATAGGGTGTGACGGAACAATCGGCGCTTTTTTGCGGAACATGGAGCGTTTCAATCCACACACCCGCATAGGGTGTGACACACATAATCGCGCTGGTTAGTAAATGTGCGAGCAAAGTTTCAATCCACACACCCGCATAGGGTGTGACACAATCCAAACAGAAGTAGAACCTTCAACGATTGTTTCAATCCACACACCCGCATAGGGTGTGACCGTGATGTACCGCTTTCAGAGTTTTATGATAATAAAGTTTCAATCCACACACCCGCATAGGGTGTGACATGGTTATCTCATGGCCATTCAATCTACTGTTCCCGTTTCAATCCACACACCCGCATAGGGTGTGACTGTACCGTTCTTAGCTGCAACCCATTCACGATGGTTTCAATCCACACACCCGCATAGGGTGTGACTAACAACTGGAGAGTATTTAAGAAGGCTAATAAAGTTTCAATCCACACACCCGCATAGGGTGTGACTACCGGAGCAGGAGTTGGCGCAGGATGGCGACATGTTTCAATCCACACACCCGCATAGGGTGTGACTCGCGCAGCGCGACATCGGCGCGTAGATAATATGTTTCAATCCACACACCCGCAT
>OLIX01002032.1_pt1 | contig 15949 bp, 9 predicted proteins | sample 1601331 | NCBI WGS metagenome assembly OLIX01 (sample SAMEA2452120, study PRJEB22498) | human gut metagenome | biome: human feces; feature: human gut; material: feces | place: Australia | collected 2012 | reverse complement strand
AGGGGGTGCCTTCCGCTTCGGTGGCGGCTACTGCTGTGGGGACTAGGGCAATGACCATGACCAGAACCAGCAGCAGTGCGAACAGTTTTTTCATTGTTTTCAACCTCCATTGGAGTAAATTTTGGGACGAGTGGTGTATATTTTCACCTACCCATGAACATTATAGTCTTTTTAACGACTATAGTCAAGAAAAAATTTATAATCTAGAATAAAAAAACCGCAACTGGAAACCGTAACCAAAAAAAGGAGACGCAATAGTGTGATTGTTTACGACCCCTTCTGGAAAACCCTGAAAAAATCGTCTAAAACCACGTATACGCTCATAAAAGATCATCATATATCCAGCTCCACCATCGACAAGCTGCGCAAAAACAAGCCGATCACCACCACGACCCTGAACGATCTGTGCCGGATCCTCGGCTGCAAGGTGGACGAGATATTGGAATATGTCCCCTCGCCGGACGACCAATGCCTTTGAATCAGGGCAGTCAGAAGCCGCTTTTTTATAAGGCGGCATTTTTTTGACATTGCCGGTTGACATAACAACAAAATTCCGCAATCAGAAATTCCAGTGGCCGAAGCATTTTTATTCTTCTCGGGACATACTCTGTTCCAAACCCATGGCAGGAGCCTTTCTCCTGCCGAGAAGGAGGCTGGCTATGGATCAAATTTATGCGGACATTGCTGCCAGAACCGGCGGCAATATTTATGTGGGCGTGGTCGGGCCGGTGCGTACCGGAAAATCGACCCTCATCAAACGGATCATGGAGGAGCTGGTGATTCCCGGCATCTCCGACCCCTATCGCAAGGAGCGCGCCAGAGATGAGCTGCCCCAGAGCGGTTCCGGGAAGACCATCATGACTTCGGAGCCGAAGTTCGTCCCCGAGGAAGCGGTGGAGATTTCCCCCGACGGCGTGACGAAGCTGCGGGTGCGGCTGATCGACTCCGTGGGCTACATGGTGGACGGCGCGGTGGGCGCGGAGGAAGACGGCGTTCCCCGGATGGTGACCACCCCATGGTACGACCACGAGATTCCCATGACGGAAGCGGCGGAGCTGGGGACGAAAAAGGTCATGGAGGGGCACTGCTCCATCGGCATTGTGGTGACCACCGACGGCACCATTACGGAAATTCCCCGGGAGGATTACGTACAGGCGGAAAAACGGGCCATCACCGACATGCAGAAAACGGGAAAGCCCTTCCTCGTGATCGTCAACTCCCGCAACCCGGCGGGGGAGGCGGCGGGGACGGTAAAGGCGTATCTGCAAAACACCTTCGCTCTGGAGCCCATCGTGGCGGACTGTCAGGCGCTGGACGCCGAGGGTATCGGAAAACTCATGAAGGCGCTGCTGTACACCTTCCCCATGAGCGAGCTGCGGGTGCATCTCCCCCGGTGGATGGACGCGCTGGAGCCGGAGCATCCCGTGAAGGCGGCGCTGTATCAGGCGCTTCTCCAAATGGCCGAGGAAATTCACACGCTGGGTCAGGCGGAAGGGGTGCTGGCCGGACTGCGGGAGCTGCCCCAGGTGCAGGACTACAGCCTGCGCAGTGTGGATTTGGGCAGCGGCAGCGTGATCTGCGCCATCGTGTTCCCGGAGGCGCTGTTCTACGAGATCCTGAGCGCCCGGGCGGGAATGCCCATCCGCAGCGACGCCCAGCTGCTGCAGCTGCTCACCGAGCTGTCCCAAATCAAGCAGGAATACGACAAGATCTCCGATGCCCTTTCCGCCGTCCGGGCGACGGGCTACGGCGTGGTGATGCCCGCGGCAGAGGAAATGAAGCTGGAAACGCCGGAGATCATCCGCAAGGGCGGCGCTTACGGCGTGAAGCTGAAAGCGGGCGCGCCCTCCATTCACATGGTACGTGTGGACATTGACACGGAGATCAACCCCATGGTGGGAGACGAAAAGCAGTCTCAGGATCTGGTCAATTCCCTCATGGGCGAAGACCCGGAAAAGCTGTGGCAGAGCAACATTTTCGGAAAATCCGTGTACGACCTGATTCAGGAGGGGCTGACCACGAAGCTGCTGGGAATGCCGGAGGAAGTCAGGGGCAAGTTCCGGGGAACACTGACAAGAATCGTCAACGAGGGCGCGACGGGGCTGATCTGTTTGATTCTGTAGGCGAAAATGTGGGCGTTCCGGCATTCCTTTCTTGACATTCCCCGTTTGCAGAGGTAAACTAAAGAAAAAGGGAGGAATGCACAGTGTCCATTACCATTGAATACCTTTGGAAAGACCGCAAGCGTCATCTGGGGATGCCCCTGTCCTTTACCCGCTATCAGTTGTCCGAGGATCGGCTGTTCCTGTCCCAGGGATTCCTGAACATCCGGGATGACGATATTCTTCTTTACCGGGTGCGGGACATCGATACCAGACGCAATCTGTGGCAGCGCCTGTTCGGCGTGGGAACGGTCACGGTGCTGTCCTCCGACAGAACCACGCCCACGCTGGTGCTGAAAAACGTGAAGGATCCGCTCTTTGTCAAGGAACTGATCCACAAGCAGGTGGAGGAAATGAAGTTGAAGCGCCGGGTCCGCTACGGTGAGATTGCAACCACCGGTGACAATGATGACGACGATGATCTTGATGATCGATAAGGACTGCTGCCCCAAGTAGGCTGCATTGGACAGTTAACAGGCACAGTGGGTTAACCAGCTGTGCCTGTTCTTGTATCATTTAATGCGAGCGCCCCTTGCCTCTCCCTATGGGAGAGGTGGCCGAGCGAAGCGAGGACGGAGAGGGTATAATAGGGTGCAAGACCCTCTCAGTCACCTACGGTGACAGCTCGCCCAAAGGGCAAGCCAAGGGGGTGTACGCATTTTGGCGCGAGAAATGGAGCGTATCTGTACCGATACGCTCCATTCGCTGTTTTATGACTGCCCATCAAAGCGGCGGGACGATTTTCTGTTTAAGAATTTCTTTGTACGGGAAAATAAATCATCAGGGTGCTTTACCCTTGAGAAAATTCGTGGTACAATACACTTTACGATTCAGATTGTTGAGGGGGAGTCCCTGTGAAGCGAACCGGCAGAAAATTTCATTGGAATTATACGGCGTTGGCCTTTGCCATTCCCTGCATGGGAATGCTGTTTGTCATGCTTATCAGCCAATACGAGCCGTTCGGCAAGTATTCCATGCTGTATTCGGATATGTACCACCAGTATTATCCCTTCTTCGTGGCGTTCCGCCGCGCTCTTCGCAGCGGGAGCGGGCTGCTGTACACATGGAGCATCGGCATGGGGATGGATTATCTGGGGCTGATCTCCTATTATCTGGCGTCGCCGCTGAACCTGCTCAGCGTTCTGGTGCCGGAGGGCTGGCTGCTGGAGTTTTTCTCTCTGCTGGTGCCGGTGAAGCTGGGATTCGCGGGGATGTTTTTCGCCATTTTCCTGAAAAAGCTGTTCGGCAAGAACGATGCGTCCATTGCGGTGTTCGGCGGTTTTTACGGGCTGTGCGCCTGGGCGCTGGGGTACCAGTGGAACGTGATGTGGCTGGACACCTTCGCCCTGCTGCCTCTGGTGGCGCTGGGGACGGTGTGCCTGCTGAAGGAGAAAAAGTTTTTCCTCTATACGATCACGCTGTTTCTGTCCGTCTATTCCAATTATTATATCGGGTTCTTTACCTGCATTTTCGTTTTCCTGCTGTTTTTCGTGTATGAGATCTGCCGCTGGGGCGGGTGGAAGAAGCTGTTTGCGGATTTTGGGAGAATCGCCCTGTTTTCCCTGCTGGCGCTGGGAATGACTGCCATTCTGACTTTCCCGGCGCTGTCGGCCCTGCAGACTACCCAGTCCAGCGTGAACAATTTCCCAACCGGTTTCCGGCTGAACATCGCCAAGGAAAACACAATCAAGGGGCTTCTGGACGCCATGCGGCAGGTGGCGGGGAACATGGGCGGCAGCATCGAGCCGACCTTCAAGGAAGGATTGCCCAATCTTTACTGCGGCATTTTCAGCATCCTGCTGATGTTCCTGTACCTGATGGCGAAGGACATCAAGCGCAGGGACAAGTGCTGCGCCGTGATCCTGCTGCTGTTTTTCAACGTGAGCTTCATCATCCGGCAGCTGGATTTCATCTGGCACGGCTTCCATTTTACCAATATGATCCCCTATCGGTTCAGCTTCCTGTACAGCTTCGTGGTGCTGTACATGGCCTACCGCGCATGGCTGATGCGCAGGAAGTTCCGCCCGGTGCAGATCGTGATCGCCGGGGTGCTGACTGCGGGGGTGCTGGCCTGCTCCAATGAGCTGTTCGAGACCGTGCCGCTGGAGCTGGGCAGCCTGACGCTGCAAATCCCTCTCTACTTTATATATAATCTGATTTTTCTGGTGCTGTATCTCACCGTCATGCTCTACGGTCAGCTGGAAGTGCCGGAGGGAACCACGGAGCGTCAGAAAATGCGCGCCCGCGCCAAGCGGAACCGTCAGCGTGCCCGGATTCGGATATTGGCGCTGTCCGTCATGGGCGTGGAGTTGATCTCCACGCTGGTGTGCTTTGGACTGTATTTCACGGGTACGGGTGTGTCCAATTATCCAAAGGGAACCACCTACACTGCCTCCGTCATCCGCTATATGTACGAGCGGGAGGACGATAACCTCTTTTTCCGGGCGGAGACCACCCATTCCCAGACCCTGAACGACGGTGCCCTCAACGGCTACAACGGCATTTCCGCCTTTACCAGTTCCGCCAATGTCAAAGTCACGGAGTTCATGCGGGCGCTGGGCTACGGCGCGAAGAACACCTATAACCGCTACTGCTTCGAGGAAAGCTCCCCGGTGGCGAACCTGTTTCTGGGCATCAAGTATATGATTGAGCGGGACGGGAAGGACAAGTCCAGCACCTATTTTGACGAGGTGAACCGCTTCGGCGTGGCGTCCCTGCTGGTCAATACCGCGTATCTGCCGCTGGGCTTCCTGACGGAGCCGGCGCTGGCGGAACTGGACTTTTCCGCCAGCAGCGGAACGTTCCAGTTCCAGAACGACCTGTTCACTGCCGCCACGGGCATTGACGAGGAGGTCTGGCACAAGCTTCAGGGCGAGAATCTGACCATCACCGGTAACGGTGCGAACATCACGGAAAGCAATTCCACCGGCTACTGCAAGTATTCCGACTGTGTTTCCGGCGCGAACGTGACCTATACCTACACCGCCGACCGGGACGGCTTTGTGTGCGTCCACCTGAATCTGCCCAAGCGGAACGATTTCTACGTCAGCGTCAATGGCGTGGAGCTTTACAAGGAGACCATCAGCCTGTCCCAGATGATCGCGGTGGGTGATGTGAAGACCGGAGATACGGTGGACATCCGCATCGAGTGCGACAAGGACGAGAGCAGCACCATGACTGTCAGCGCCGCCGTTCTCAACGGGGAGCGGTTCGCGCGGGGCTATGAAATTCTGTCGGCGTCCCAGCTGAATCTGACGAAGTTCCGCTCCACGCTGGTGGAGGGAACCATCGACTGCGACCGGGACGGCCTGCTGTATACCTCCGTTCCGCAAAACGGAAACTGGAGCGTCAAGGTGGACGGCAAGCCTGCCGAGATCAAACTGGTGGGGGACTGCATGGTGGCCGTGAATCTGACGAAGGGCGTCCACAACGTTCGCCTGATGTATCACAACGCCGCGTTCAGTCTGGGCTGGAAGATCAGCCTTGCCTGCGCCGCCGTTTTCGGCGGGCTGGCATGGAGCGTCTACAGACCCGACAAGAAGTACAAAAAATAACAAATACGCTGCCATCTCCCAATCGGGGATGGCAGCGTAAACTTTATCGGATTGCTTCCGTGATGGTGCCTCCGCCGACCACCAGATCGCCCTGATACACCACCACCGCCTGACCGGGGGCGACGGCGCGCTGGGGGATGTCGAATTCCACCCGCGCAAAGCCGTCCGCTTCGGGGTAAATGGTTCCGGGCTGTTCCGTCTGGCTGTGGCGGGTCTTGACCGTCACTTTAACAGGCTCGGTCAGTTCAGGGAAGGGATACCAGACCCAGTTGTTTCCCCGCAGCGCGGAGGAAAACAGCGCCTCATTCGGCCCAACCGTGACGGTGTTCTTCTCCATATCCTTTCCGCAGACGTACACCGGCGCGCCCATGGCCAGACCCAGCCCCTTGCGCTGTCCCAGCGTGTAGCACACCGCACCACGGTGTTTGCCGACCACGCGGCCGCTCTCGTCCAGAAAATCCCCGGCGGGGTAGTGTTTGCCGGTGTAGCGTTCCAGAAAAGCCGGGTAGTCACCATCCGGCACGAAGCAGATGTCCTGAGAGTCGTGCTTCCGGGCGTTGATAAAGCCGTTTTCTTCTGCAATGGCACGCGCCTCCTGCTTGGTCAGACCGCCGAGAGGGAACTGAATCCGGGAAAGCTGCTCCTGATTTAAACAGGCGAGAAAGTACGTCTGATCTTTGGCCTTATCCGCCGCCTTATATAATAGGTATCGGTCGCCGGACTTCCTTACTTGCGCGTAATGCCCGGATACCACGCAGTCGCACCCCAGCTCCAGAGCGCGGCGGAGGAGCCGGTCGAATTTCAGATACCGGTTGCAGTCGATACAGGGGTTGGGAGTGCCGCCGCATTCGTAGCAGCTGACAAATTTCCGGATGACCTGCCGCTCGAAATCGTCCTTGAAGTTGAACACGTAGTGGGGAATTCCCAGACGTCTGGCCACGCTGCGGGCGTCCTCCACGTCGTCCAGACTACAGCAGGTGTGTCCTTTTTCCAGACCGATCATATCATTGTCGTACAGCCGCATGGTCGCGCCGATGCACTCGTAACCCGCGCGGAGCATCAGCAGCGCCGCCACGGAGCTGTCCACGCCCCCCGACATGCCGATCAGCGCCTTCTTGCCGTCCATGAAATCCCTCCCGATGACTTTTGGAACCTCTGAATAAATCGTCTTCGGCTGGGCGGCGAATCTTCTGCCTCATCCGTGCAGTTCTGAAAGCGGGAAATATAGCGCAGCCGTTGCCAGCGTAAGCTGGCTTACGGATGCGGCATACCCCTTGCGGGTACACAAAGTATTCCGCCGCTTCCAGAACTTTCGGCTGAGCCAAAATCTTCTGCCGCCAGCTCTCGCCGATTTCATCAGAGGTTCCTTTTTTGAGTATATCAGCGGAAAAGGAGAATGTCAACGGAGAAAACCTGACAGGCAGGAAAAAAGAATGACATTTTCTGCGGTAATAAGCGGCGTTTTTTCAGGATTTATGACAGAAACGGTATACAATACGGGAAGAAAAGAGAAGGGGAAGCTTTTTGGTAAAACAAACTGTAACAAAAATGTAATTTTTTTCAAAAAAGGGGTTGCAATTTGTAAACACCTCTGTTATAATATGGCTACTTACATAAGAGCAAAGGAGTAAGTAGCTATGAAAAAGAGAATTGTGTGTGTATTATTAACTCTGATCATGCTGGTCAGTCTGGTGCCTGTCACCGCTCTGACCGCGTCTGCTGCTTCGCTGAAGACCAGTGAGGCTGCGATCACGATCATGAAGAAACTGGCTATTTTTAAGAGTGCGTGCTATCAGGTAACCGGCACCAATGAATTCCGCATTGGTTACGGTACGATCTGCTCTGAGAAGCATAAGACGACGTATAAGAACGGACAAGTTGAGAACAGCACTGATGCAGGCAAGCACTCCGTCACCCAGGCGCAGGCTGACCAGGCTCTGCGCAAGCTGATTCTGGATCTGGACGCGAAGGTCAACGCCTTTGCTTCCTCCAACAGCCTGACGCTGTCCCAGTGCCAGCATGACGCTCTGGTTCTGTTCACCTTCGACGTGGGCGATTCCTGGATGAGCGGCAGCGGCGTTGTCAAGAGCGCCATCGTCAGCAAGGCCAGCACCAATGACCTGCTGAAGGCCATGAGCGACTGGGCGGGCAATCAGGATGATTTCCGCCGCAGAAAGATTGAAGTCAATATGTACAAGAACGGGATTTATTCCGATGTAACGCCCAGCAGCTTCGGCACCGTTACATACAATCCCGATGGCGGTGTCATAGCTCCGAACTATGCGACCTCCTACACCTTGCTCTTTGACACGTCCAAGACTTCCAAGCATATCCCGGCTCCCACCAGAAACGGCTACAAGTTCATGGGCTGGTACTCCGCACAGTATGACGGCACGATGGTTCCCTCTCTGACGGGCAGCTATAACGGTAAGACGCTGTGGGCCGGCTGGCAGGCAACCTCTGTGACGGCCAACAATGACGACAGTGCGAGCTATGTGCATAGCATCAATGAGACATTGAAGGTGTCCCAGCTGGTTTCTCTGGATGTCTACCCCGTTCCCACCAAGAAGAACGTGAAGCCTTTCCGCACCATCAAGAAAGACACTGCCACCGTTACCGCAATCAAGGACTTTATCGATGACGATGGCAACAGATGGTGCAAGCTGTCTGCAGCCGGAGATGGATGGGTTCTGCTTAAGTCTTCCGGGCAGAGCGACAGCGGCAATAGCGATTACACCGGCGGCAAGATCGATGTGACCGTCACGGTCACCAACGCCTATGTCAACAGACGTGCCAGTGACAGCGCTTCCAGCGCCAAGAACGGTGTCTACACCGCCGGTACGAAGCTGAAGATCATCGCTACCAACGAAGCCAAAACCTGGGGTCAGGTGGAAGAAAACGGCGTGGCCGTGGGCTGGGTCGCCCTGATGTACACCGACTGGAGCACCGTCTATGACGGCTCCGCTCCCAGTGACGCCAACAACACCACTCCCATTGCCACCGCTACCGTTACCTACAACGGCTATCTGAACGCCCGCAGCGATCCCGGTGTGGACAACAAGATCGTCGGCGGCTTTGCGAAGGATACCACGGTCAACATCTATGAGATCCGTACTGTCAACGGTCACCGTTGGGGTCGCACCTCCTCCGGCTGGATCTGCCTGACTTACACCAGCGTAAAGATGCTCACCGATAAGAATGTTTCCGATCAGGGTGTTCTGGATTACGCTTTCGAGGTCACTATGGTGAACTCCGGCGCTGATCTCAAGACCTATGCGGAGCCTTCTACCAATTCCATTGACAGCGATACCATCAAGGCCGGTACGACGGGCCTTAAGATCACCAACGCGGCAGTTGCTGACGGCCTGATCTGGGTGAAGGCACACTGGACGGTCAAGGAGACTGACAAGAACGGTAAGACCAACGTGATTGCCAAGTCCGGCTGGGTGACCTACAATAACTTTAACCTTGTCCCGACCAAGTTCACGGTTGTCAGCGATACGCTGAACATCCGAGATGCGGCCGGCAGTCAGAATCAGTTCGTATTCAAGCTCACCAAGGGCGTGGAAGTGGAGGTTCATGAAATCAGTCTGGCCAACGAGGAAATCTGGGGCAGGATTGAGGGCTACACCTCCGGCGGCGTTAACTATGACGGCTGGATTAACCTGGCTTCCAACTATGTCAAGCGTTCCTCCAAGATCACCATTGACGGCGGCACCAAGGGCGCTATCGGCACCGGCACCGTTGTGAACGCGGATTCCGTCCGTGTCCGTATGACCGGCGCTCTGTACGGTCAGGTTCTGGGCAGCATCAACCGCGGTACCAAGGTGGCCGTTCTGGAAGAGAAGGATGGCTGGTACAAGATCGACTTCGACGTTGACAACAACAAGGAGACCGACAGCTGGATTTACAGCCAGTATCTGGAGGTCAAGATGGGCGTCGTGGAGTCCGGCACCGGCAGCACCGGCAGCACCGGCGGCACCGGTACGACCCAGAAGACGGACGGCACCGGCAAGGGCATCATTGCCAACACCTACGCCGGCGTAAATGTCCGCAGCGGCGCAGGCATCGCCAACGCCATCGTGGGCAAGATTCTCAACGGCACGGAAGTGACCATCCTGGAGGTCAAGCTCGTCGGCGCCGCCAAGTGGGGCCGTGTGAAGCAGGGCTGGATCTGCATGGACTATGTCACCATGATCTCCTACGACGAGATTCCCGGAAACAACAGTAATAACAGCGGCGGAAACAAGGGTACCGGGGTTAGCTCCTTCGACGAGGTTGAGAGAACCACTACCACCGCTGTCTATACCGGCTCTGTCAAGGCCGATACCACCGTTTACAAGACGCCCAATCCGAACCTGGCAGAGTCTGAGAATAAGGTTCGTTCCATCGGCACAGGCGAGAACATCACCATCCATGAGCTGACGACTGTTACCCTGGAAATTTACGAGGGCGACAAGACGGATAAGAAGAATGAGAACAACGATATCGAGACCGTTGTGAAGCAGACCTCTTACTGGGCGCGTATCAACGACGGCTGGATTAAGGATCCGGATACGAACATCACCCTGAACGCGCTTGACGAGAAGGTTCACACCCTGACCGGCGCATCCGAGCTGAATGTGCGCAAGGCTGCCGGAACCGGCAATGACAGCATTGCCAAGCTGAAGAAGGGCGATCAGGTTCCCGTGACCAAGCTGGAGATCGTCAAGGATTCCGGCACCAGAACCCTCACCGTCTGGGGTCGTGTGGAAACCAGCGACGGCATCGTGGGCTACTGCGACCTGAGCTACATGTCCGAGGGTGCTCTGTACGAGAAGAAGGAAGAGCCTACGACTCCGACAACTCCCTCCGCGCCCACCATCGGCAGCACCGGCAACACCGGCGACGGCGGCTTCGTGAACAACAAGGGCGGCTACAAGTACACCGGCAAGGTCATCAACACCGAGTCTCTGAATGTCCGCGTTACCGCCTCTACCGGCGCCAAGAAGGCTACCACATTGAAGAAGGGCGCCAACCTGGTGATCTACGAGACCAAGATCTCCGAGGATATGGCATGGGGTCGCTGCGACGCAGGCTGGGTCTACCTGTACTACGTTGACCTGACTCCCGCCAGCGGCAGCGCCATCGACGCCCGGGTGGTGTACAATGACAACACCATCATCTACACGGATAACGCCGCGTCCTCCGTCGCAGGCACCTATTCCAGAATGTCCGTCATCGACATTTACGAATATGTTGGCGACATGGCCCGCACCGATCTGGGCTGGGTCAGCACCGGCAATCTGCTGTAAGACAGTATCCAGAATCTCCCCGCGGGAAACCGCGGGGAGATTTTTCTTGCCAGTGGGGCGGGATTGTGATATGATACTCCCAACAGAAATCGGGAGGAATCCAACATGAGCTATGCTGACGAGTTGTATAAGAAAACGTGCCGGGACATTCTGGAAAACGGCTTCTCCGACGAAAATCTGGAAGTCCGTCCCCACTGGGCGGACGGGACACCGGCGCATACCATCAAGAAATTCGGCGTGGTGAACCGCTACAACTTAGCCGAGGAATTCCCCATTATGACCTTGCGGCGCACCTATTGGAAAAGCGCCGTGGACGAGCTTCTCTGGATATGGCAGAAAAAGTCCAACCGCGTCGCGGATCTGGGCAGCCACGTCTGGGACGAATGGGTGGGGGAGGACGGCACCATCGGCAAGGCTTACGGCTACCAGCTGGGCATCAAGCACCAGTACAAGGAGGGCATGTTCGATCAGGTTGACCGGGTGATCTACGACCTGAAGCACAACCCCGCCTCCCGCCGGATTCTGACGAACATCTACAATTTTGAAGACCTGCACGAGATGAACCTCTATCCCTGTGCCTACTCCATGACATTCAATGTTACCGGCGACACCCTGAACGCCATTCTCAACCAGCGCTCTCAGGATATGCTTACGGCCAACAACTGGAATGTGGTGCAGTACGCCGTGCTGACCCACATGATGGCGCAGGTGGCGGGGTTAAAGGTGGGCGAGCTGGTTCACGTCATCGCCGACTGCCACATTTACGACCGGCACATTCCCGCTGTCAAGGCCATGCTGGAATTGGACGGATACCCCACGCCCACCTTCCGGATGGATGAGAGCATCACCGATTTCTACGCCTTTACCAAGGACAGCTTCTCCATGGAAAACTATCAGTTCCACCCCTTTAACTTTGAAATCCCCATGGCGATCTGAGGTGGGACGATGGAACTGATCGTTGCAGTTTACGACGACTGGGGAATCGGCCGGGACGGGACGCAGCCCGTCGCCCTGTCAGCCGACCGGAAATTTTTCCGGGTGACCACCCGGGGGGCAATGGTAATTGCGGGCAGACGCACCATCGAGGATTTCCCGGGAAAACAGCCCCTTCCGGGGCGGGTCAATGTGGCGCTGAGCAGAAGCGTGACGGTGCTTCCCGGCTTTACCGTCTGCGGCAGCGCCGAAGATGCGGCGGCACTTTCCCGCACCGCTGAGCGCTGCTTCGTCATCGGCGGCGGGAGCGTTTACCGGCAGATGCTGCCCTTCTGCGACACCGCTTACGTCACAAAGGTGCATGTGACGCCGGAATCCGACACCTTTTTCCCCAATCTGGACGAGGATAAGGACTGGTATCTGGCGGAAACGCTGCAATCCGGTGAGGAAAACGGCATTGCCTACGAAATGTGCCTGTATAAAAGAAAGTAAAAAAGCGCTGCCACTTGGGATGACCTGAGTGGCAGCGTGTTTCTTTACTTGGACGGCTTGCGTTTTCCGTTTGACTGTCCCGGCTTTTTTCGCACGGGACGGGGCGGCGCGGAACGGATGAGACACTTTGCTCCGGAACCGATCAAATCCTCCCGGTGCGCCTTCACCAGCGCTTCCCGCACGAGGGCGTAGTTTTTCGGGTCGCGGTACTGGATCAGCGCCCGCTGCATGGCTTTTTCGTGGGGGTCGGTGGGGACGTAGACCCGCTCCATGGTGCGGGGGTCAAGGCCGGTGCAGTACATGACGGTGGACAGCGTGGAGGGGGTGGGGTAAAAGTCCTGCACCTGCTCCGGATTGTAGCCCATGTCCCGGATGTACTCGGCCAGCTCTACGGCCTCCTTGAGTGTCGAGCCGGGATGGCTGGACATGAGGTAGGGGACGAGATACTGATTCATGCCGTACTGCCGGTTCAGGGCAAAATATTTTTCCACAAACTGGTTGTACACCGCGTTTTTGGGCTTGCCCATCCGGGCGAGAACCGCGTCGGACACATGCTCCGGGGCGACTTTCAGCTGACCGGAAATGTGGTACTGCACCAGCTCCCGGAAAAAGGTGTCCTTCTTGTCCGCCAGCAGATAGTCGAAGCGGATGCCGCTGCGGACGAACACCTTTTTGACGCCGGGGAGCTTCCGCAGCTTACGCAGCAGGGCAACATAGTCCGAATGGTCGGCGTTCATATTTTTGCAGGGGGTGGGGTACAGGCACTGCCGCCCGCCGCAGGCACCCTTACTCAGCTGCTTTTCGCAGGCCGGGTGGCGGAAATTGGCGGTGGGGCCGCCGACGTCGTGGATATAGCCCTTGAAGTCCTTGTCCTTCACCATGATTTCCGCTTCCCGGAGGATGGATTCGTGGCTTCGGGTCTGGACGATCCGCCCCTGATGGAAGGTCAGAGCGCAGAAGGAGCAGGCGCCGAAGCAGCCCCGGTTGGACACCAGACTGAATTTAACTTCCTCAATGGCGGGGACGCCCCCCGCCTTTTCGTAGCTGGGGTGGTAGGCGCGCATATAGGGAAGGTCGTACACCGCGTCCATTTCCGCTGTGGTCAGGGGCTTCTGGGGCGGATTCTGCACCACGAAGAAATTGTCGTAGGGCTCCGCCAGCCGCTTGGCGGTGAAGGGGTCGCAGTTGGCGTACTGGATTTTGAAGCTCTCGGCGTATCTGCGCCGGTCGGCCTTGATCTCGGCAAAGGAGGGCAGGGTGATAGTGGGCAGACTGTCGTCCGGCGCTTTGGTTTTGAACACCGTGCCGTCGATGTAGGTGATGTCCTTCACGTCCAGCCCGGAATTCAGGGCGTCGGCCACCTCCACGATGGTCTTTTCCCCCATGCCGTACATGAGCAGGTCGGCCTGACTGTCCAGTAAAATGGAGCGCTTCATGGTGTCCGACCAGTAATCGTAATGCCCCAGCCGGCGCAGACTCGCCTCAATACCGCCGATGAGGATGGGAACGTCCTTGTAGGTCTGACGGATAAGGTTGCAGTAGACCGTAGTGGCGTAGTCCGGGCGTTTGCCCATGACGCCGCCGGGGGTGAAGGCATCGGTTTTCCGGTGGTGCTTGGTGACGGAATAGTGGTTGACCATAGAGTCCATATTGCCGCCGGAGACCAAAAACCCCAGCCGGGGACGGCCGAAAACGTCGATGGATTTGGGATTTTTCCAATCCGGCTGAGAGATGATGCCAACATTGTAGCCGTGGCTTTCCAGAACCCGGCTGATGATGGCGTGGCCGAAGGATGGGTGATCGACGTAGGCGTCGCCGATGATGTACACAAAATCGCAGACGTCCCACCCACGGTCGAGCATTTCCCGTCTGGTAATGGGCAGAAATTCCATATACTGCCTCCTGAAAGTACGTTTCTTACAGTATAGCAGACTTTTGGGAGAAAGGGAAGTGGAAAAACCGTCCCGGAAAGAAGCGGATGCGGGGCAGCCTGCCGGAATTGCAGACTGCCCCGCTTTTATGTTGGGTTATTGCTCAGGAACGGGCAGCTTTGTGCCGTCGGGGAGGAGAACATAGTCTACCTGCGTAAGATCGATGGCGCTGTCATTTTCCTGATCCCACAGTTCAATTCTTGTGCCGTCTTTCATGACGACACAAATGAAGTGACCATTCCACCCATAAAAATCCGTATAGGACTCGGCGCGCTGTTCCTCGGTCTCGGCGGCGGTATCCCGCACGATCTTGCTGCTGAATTTGCGAAGTTTGAAGGAGGAAACCGGGAATTCCATGACAACATCCGTTCCGTCCGGCAGCCAGCCCGTGCCGGCTTTCATGAGGATGGGACTGGTGAGCAGCTCAAGCTCCCGATCATCGCAGTTATCCGCCCCGAAGGAAATGGGGAATTGCCATTCTCCCTCGGTCAGGGTTTCATCTGTGCTGCTGTAAACCAAGTCAACCAGATAAAGAGTCCATGTGCTTCCGGCGGCAAAGGGGGCATCCGTATTCTTTGCGGTGACGGATTGCGTCAGAAGAACGTCTATGGTGTTGGCCTTTCCGTCACCATCGTCGAGAGTATTAACCGGGCCGAAGGCTGCCTCAGAGCCGTCGGCAGGAACAAGCATACCCCGCCAATTAGCAAAATGCAAAGGCTTCTCTGTGGAAAGAACGATATCCTCCGGGGCGGTGATGCCAATAAGAATCTGAGCCACATAGCCGTCGGTTTCCACGGATTTCAGCTTCAGGGTGTAGCCGTTCTGGGTCGCTTCCTGAGGCGGCGCGGCCTGGGCGTCCACGTCGGCCTGGGTGGGGACGTTCGGCTGGATGGCAAAGTCCAGAGCGTCGGCAACCATGTTCAGCTGCTTCTCCGTCATATGCTGATATTCGGCGGATACCACACCGGCGTCTTCGCTGAGAAGTTCCGGGTTCACGTCCAGCCATACGGTCATCAACGCGTCTCCCCGATTGCAGAGAATGTAGCCCCGCTCCTGGCTGGGAGAGGTCAAAATCAGTACGGTATTTCCGGCGGAGGTGGTGTAGTTCCGCTCCACCCAGTCGCCCCGGTCTTCCAGCGTGACATAATCCCGGCTGAAGGTGTCCTGCCGGTTCCAGTAGAGCGCGCCGTTGGTTTGGGTCACCTCATAGCCCTGATCTTCCGGGAAGACAAATTTCATCCACAGATAAAAGTTCCCGGTATCGTCGCAAGAGCCCTCGATGATATCAACGCTGACGTCCTGACTGTCCCGCGCGAACCGCTCCACGCCCAGGGCGTCGCACATGTTCCGGGTGGTGCGGAATTTCAAACGCTGTCCCTCCGGTTTCAGGCCATATTGTTCCGCCAGTTCCTTTGCCTTGGCATCCATGACATCTCTGTAGGTGTCCCAGTAGCCTTCCGGCAGGGTGCCCGCTTTGCCCATTTCCTCGCCGTCGGCTGTGTATTTGGTTTTGAAGGCGTAAAAATCTGCGCACGCCTTATAGGCGTTGGAGCCTTTCAGACCGGCCATGCTCAGGGTGGTGG
>OLIX01002022.1_pt1 | contig 16018 bp, 9 predicted proteins | sample 1601331 | NCBI WGS metagenome assembly OLIX01 (sample SAMEA2452120, study PRJEB22498) | human gut metagenome | biome: human feces; feature: human gut; material: feces | place: Australia | collected 2012 | reverse complement strand
CTCTCAAAACTGTGTGTTTTTAAAATTTTCTACTTTCTTGCGATAGCCCTAGAAAGTGGAGTTTTACTTGACAAAAATAGAGATGTTATATCTTATGTTATTGAAAACGACAATGTAGTATTAGAACAACTTATCAAAGATAGAGTTACTTCATATTGGGACTATCTAGAATATAGTGATATATCTTCATTTAAAGAATTTGCTATTAAAGATTTTCCACAAATTAGTATGAGTGATGACAGTGGATATTACTATGAAGCAGTTAATCCAGAAGAAGGAAGTGACAACTATCAAACTTCCTTAAGTTCTTATCCAATTGTACAAACAGCTTTTAAAATTTCAGATACTTCGACAAGTTTATTTAGATTTGTGGATTACTATGAATTAATTGCCGATGGATTAACTATAGAAATTAAAGTTCATGTTAATGGATATGGAGAGATTTCAATTAAGACAATAGAACATGGCACTAATGTCGATGATGAAAGAGTGCTTAAAGCTGTTGCTAATCAGGATTTTGAAATAGATAGTGACATAAGTAGTGAAGCCTCATTGTTTAAAGATTCAATTCAAGGAAATAACTATTCAATCACATCAACTTTAGGAACAACCTACTTCCACGATAAATACTATTATGTGAATTACACAAATCCTTTGGCAATCTTAGCTGGCTTATATTCACAAGGTTATGTGGCTGTAAAAGATAGCGAAAATAATTTTGAAGGAGATGGAATTTATAATTTTAGAGCTAATGAAGACTCAGATTTAATTGTAAGCTCTATTCGTGATGAAGAAGTTACTCCAATTTATCAAGATACATCAACAATTAAATACTCTGATATGTTTACTGATTTTATTAGTTCCTATATCTCAACAGCCTTTAAGAAATTATTTAGTGATAATACCTTATTAGCTACTTTTGAAGAGATTGGAACAACAGGCATATATATGTCTAAAAATGCAGATGTTAGCGAAATGTATTTAGATCATTTTGTTGGAAGCAGTGGAGATAACCGAGTCACAGCTGAAAGTAATGGCTATATCTTTGGAGCTTTTCAACTTGAAATGGCAGGAAATACAGTTTCATCAATTACATTACTTTTATTAAATTCAGAATTTTATGGTTATGTACAGAACCTAGAAAATATCGGTCAGGTTCATATCGCAGCCATTGAAGAATATTTCAATATTTGATACAAGGAGGGATTCTTATGGGAAAGATTAAGAAAATTGGCGTATTAACACTATCTGGCCTTTTAATTTTTTCTAGTGGTATGCTGCTTGCATCTTGTGGAACTGAAGTGCCACAAGTTGAAGATGAAACAGCGATTACAATTAGTGGAAATTTAAGTGTCAAAGTCGGCGAATCTACAAGCTTAACGGCAAGTGGACCTGTCGAAGGAGCAACGTATTTATGGGTCAGCGATGATGAAAGTATTGCCACAGTTGATCAAACTGGTCTCGTAGTTGGTCAAGCAGAAGGCAAAGCAAAAATTACCGTTTATGATTCTACTGATTTTACAGTTTCTTCTTCTGTTGATGTTTTTGTTTATGGAGACACTAATGCGGGCGAAGAAATTTCTACTTTAGCCATTGACACAACTAATGTTAAAACTGTGTTTTCTCAAGGGGAAGCCTTTACTTATGAAGGGCTTGTTGTAACCAAAAACGGTGCAGAAATCACAGATTTTACTACAAATCCTAAAGAAGGAACAATATTAAATACAAGGGGTACTTTTGATGTTTATGTCTCTTGTGAAGGCGCAGCAAGTGTAAGCTATCAAATTACTGTTGAAGCGGCACAAGAAGATTTGACTCTCTATGATTTTGTTTCTAAATTGTCAACTTCATCCATTTATGATTATACCGTTACAGTAAATGGGCAAATCGATTATGGTGGAGACACCATTGCTAGTAAAGTCAGTTACACCTATATCTATGGTGAAACAAATTATTACTATCAAGCTTTGGCTGATGATGTAGTTATCGAAGGTCAAGATTATGGTTACACAAATACTTCAAAAGGGGTTATGAAATTTTATCTCCGTGATGAAGTTGTTGAACCTGCTTGCTACTATTCACATGATTCAACTACATATACTGATGTCATCGGAACAAGTATGTTTAATGATTTAGATCCTGATTTAGTTCCAAGAAGAAAAACTGATGATTATTTTTTAATCACAGACAGTGAGTTAATTAGCGGCATAATCAGTAATACAAATGTTGAATCTAGTGGCATTTATTCAAATCTTGAATCTGTAACTGCAAGATGTGATGGAGAAACTTTAACAATTACTCTTGATTGCGGAATTATGGGCACAATTGAAGAAGTTTATGCAAATGTTGGTACAGCGAATGTTCCATATATCGAAGATTATTTAGCAACTAGTGGCGAAGACATTTTAGTTGATGAAGATTTAGAAACTATGATTGGCCTTATTGAAGGCGCTAATTATACAAGAGATTTAGGAACTGCAAGAATTTCAACAACTGAAACAGTTGATATTGGCCAGGCAATTTATACGCCTGATTATATGGTCATTGATTATACAGATGAATATATTGCTGCAGCTTTAGAAGTTGCTGGAACTGAAATTAATGATAATGGTTGTTATTTCAGGGAAGCTGATAAAGGTTATTACACTTTTGCTATTAAAGATGGGAAAGTCGACGCTGAAAGTGTCTCCAAAAAAATATATGCAAATGGATATGATGCATATTATGAAAAAGTTGGATACCCAAATTACTTATCTGCCTTTGATACTTTAGATCTTTATGAATATCGCTATATAGAAGAATTTGGCGGGAATATGTATATCGCTTATGGCGATGATGTCCCAGATGAATTCTTTGAATTCCTAGGTTTAAGTTTTGAAAGTACTGGCTATATACCAATGGGATTTGGACTTGCATATACATCTGCAAGCACTGATTTTTTGCCAGAAATATATTTAATTTCTTACGTAAATGCTTTTATGACTTCAACAAATGGTTGTATAGGCATAACTTTATCTAACTTTGGATTATCTCAAAGCGAAGCTGTTGTGGAATTCCTTGCTTCTTTAGTCTAATTGGGGGTGAATAGTATGAAAAGAAAAGTATTAAAAGTTTTAGCTCTTACTGGCTTTTTAACTTTTGGTTTAGTTGGAGCTAGTTGTGGAGAAGACACTCCTGTAGTCACTGATGAAACAACAAGCAATGTTGTAAATGTTGTTTTAAGTGAGGCAAAAGATTTAAAAGTTGGTGAGACATTAACTTTAACACCTCATTTTGATGATGGTGGCAAACATGATGTTACTTATATTTCAAAGGATCCAGATGTTGCAAGTGTTGATGCCAATGGTGTAGTCACAGCATTAGCTACTGGTCAAGCAACAATAGTTTGTCAAATTAGCGGAGTAGATTATATCTCTCAAGCTAAAGTAGATATCGATATTAGAATCGATGAAAGTGAAGTTGCTCCTGAATATGTTAAGGCAACTTTTGTAGACTACGATGGCACTGTTTTATATGAAGATGTAGTAGAAAATGGTGGAACACCAACTTATGCAGTAACTAATCCTCAAAGAGTAAGCGATACTCAAAATTCTTACGCTTTTGTTGGCTGGGATAAGGATATTGGACCTATTACTAGCGATACAACTTATCAAGCAGTTTATGAAACAATTCCATTTACAACTTTAGCCTTTGAACTTGATTTAGTTAATGGCGGATATAAAGTTGTTGGCTATTCAGGAAGCGCAACTGATCTTGAAATTCCTTCGACTTATAGTTTTAGAAAGGTTGTTTCTATTGGTGAAGACGCTTTTAGTGGAAATTCAACTCTTGTAAACGTTACTTTACCTGAAACTATTGTTGAAATTTGTGAAAATGCTTTTTATAACTGCTCAGCTTTAAGAACTATAAATATCCCTGAAGGATTAGCTAAACTTGGTGAATATTCTTTCTATGGATGTTCAATGCTAGAATCAACAATTACTTTGGGTAGTGCAATTACTGAAATTCCTGCCTATTGTTTCTATAATTGTTCAAGACTTCCTCTTGTTAGAGGGCATGAAAATGTTATTACCTTAGGTGATTGTGCTTTTGCTAATTGTAGAACATTAAACTTTGACTTTAATGAAGGATTAATTTCAATTGGAGCCTTTGCTTTCCAACACAACAAAGCGATGCTTGATATTGTTTTACCAGATACAATTGTCTCTTTAGGTACTAGTGTATTTTGCCATTGTTCAACACTATCAACAATCGCTCTTCCAAGAAACTTAGAAACCATAGAAGTAGGGAGAGGTAGCACATATACTGCGCAAACTTTATTCTTGGGTTGTACAAATTTAACTACCATTAGTATTGCTGAAGATGCACCAAATTTCTCAGTTGATAAAAACCATGTTCTTTATGGAGCAAATGGGACTGTATTATATTCAGTTGCTCCAGCAATTTCAGGAGAATATACCATTTTAGATACCTGCACAACCATTATGGATAATGCATTCTATGGGTCATCTTTCAGAGTTGTTACTATTCCAGGTAACGTTACAACAATAAAACCAGAAACATTCTGGACAAGTGAAGTTCAAGAAGTAATCTTTGAAAGTGGTACAGAGCCATTAGAAATGTCTGGATCAATGTTTGATGGTTGTGATAATTTAAAAATAGTTACGATTAACAGAGAAATCACTGAACTTCCTGGCGATTTATTTAGAGATTTAGAAGAGCTTATTATGGTAACTCTTCCATCGACTTTAGAAGTAATTGGAAATTATGCATTTTATGGATGCAGTAACTTAATCAGTCTTAATATGCCTGATAGCGTTAAAGAAATTGGAACCTATGCATTCTATAACTGTTCACTATTAAAATTTGATTTACCTGCTTCTCTTGAAACTATTGGAATAAGAGCATTCTCTTCTTGTACTGGACTTGAAGAAGTAACAATTCCTGATTCGGTTACAAGTATTGGTAATTATGCTTTTGTGTATTGTACAAATTTAAGAACCGTTACATTTGGAACTAATAGTAAATTAAAGACTTTAGGAACTTATGTCTTTGATGGCTGTACCGCACTAGAAAATGTCAATCTTCCTGGTAGTGTTTCTTCTATTGGAAACTACTCATTTAGAAATACGGAAAATTTAAAAACAGTTGAGTTTAGCGAGGGAATTACTACAATTGGCTCAAATGCTTTTAATGGTAGTGGTATTGAAGAACTTGTTCTTCCTAATACTGTAACTAAAATTAATGCCAGTGCTTTTACAAATTGCGATTCATTAAAAACAGTCGTTTTATCAACGGCATTAAAAGGTACAAGTGCAATCGGAGCTAGTGCTTTTGCAAACGATACAGCAATAGAAACTTTAACTTTTGGACCAGGTTTAACCGATGAAGAAGTTGAAAGTGAAGGTTGGTCAATTAAATTTGGCTCTAGCGCTTTAAATAATGTTAGACCAAGCGTTATAAACTTTAGAGGTAGTGAAACTGCTTTTGCTGAAGTTGATTTTAATAATAGTGGTTTTGAGACTTATCTTGAAACCGGAGAAGTTACCATCAATTATAACTATGAGATGGAAACTACTACAGTTACTGAATAGGAGGACAAGACGTTATGAAAAGAAAATTATTTAAAGGAACTTTATTTGTTCTCTCATTAGTATTTTTAACAACAGGTTGTGGTCAAAATAACAGCAGTTTACTTTCTAAAGCTACGGATGTTTCTACTTCTCAATCAGGAAGTTTAACATTATCTGCTTTAGATAGCACAATTGAAGTTGGTGCAACAACTCAAGTGATTGCAACTTCAACTAATTTAAGTGATTCGGAATTTATATTTGAAACTTCAGACAAAGCAATTGCAACCGTCAATGAAGTTGGAAAAGTAACTGGAATTAGTGCTGGAACAGTCAAAATTAAAGTAACAAACGTTTACAACTTAACTCAAACGGCAGAAGTTGAGATTACAGTTGTTAATGATTTTGATGAAAAGTTTGTTGTTTCTTTTGTTGATTATGATGGAACACTTTTATATCAACAAGTAGTAACTGCTGGAGAAGATGCAACGTATAAAGGGACTAACCCATCCCGTATGAATACAGCTTCTATCATGTATACCTTCTCTGGTTGGGACAAAGATTTAACAAAAATTCAAGAAGATACAGTTATTACTGCTGTTTATGCCGAAAGTGATTTTGGCGATTATTTCTTCGAAGGAAGTAATGGCTTTTATAAAATGGTCGGCTATGCTGGTAGCGAAGAAACTATAACTATTCCTCTATCCTTTAATGGTGGTTTAGTTAATTCAGTTGGCTCTAGATTTTTAGAAGGTAATACTACTGTTAAAAAAGTTATTATTCCTGATGGAATTGACACAATTGACAATGAAGCATTTGCTGAAAATGAATATGTCGAAGAAGTTGAAATAGCAGGGTCTGTTTTCAATCTCGGCACAAGAATGTTCTATCGTTGTACAGCTCTTAAAAAAGTTACATTTGATGAAGGTATAACTGAAATTCCAGATGAATGTTTTAATCAAGTTAAAGCTTTAGAAACAATAGAGATTCCTTCAACAGTTAAAAGAATTGGTGACAATGCTTTCTTCATGTCAAACATTACTGAACTTACAATTCCTGCTAGTGTTACTGAACTTGGAAGTAGTTTTGCTTCAAGTATGCCTTATTTAACAAAAGTAGTTGTTGAAGGCGATATAGAGACAAAAGAAGATGCTAGCGGTTGGTTTAGTAGCTGTCCTTTACTTACTAGTGTTGAATTTAGCGGAAGTGTAGAAGAATTCCCAATGGCTTGTTTTATGAGTTGCACTGGGTTAATTGAATTTACAATTCCTGATTCAGTTGTTACTCTTGGCGATCGTTGCTTCTCAGGATGCACCTCCTTAGCAACAATTACACTTGGAGAAAATACATCTAATTTTGGTGAAGATTGCTTCTTAAATACTCCAGCTATTAGTAATGATGGAATTGTAATTAGTGAAACTGATACTAAACACAGTCGTTCTAATGGAATGCTTTTATCAGATGGTGGAGCAACCATTTCAATGGTATATGATGAAACAGTGATACCAGCAACTTTAAATTTTGCTGAACTTGGTATTACAAGAATTGGGAATTATGTTTTCCAAGGAAATACCAATATTACAAGCATTGATTTAACTGGTGTTACCTATATTGGTGACTATGCTTTTGAAGAATGTGAAAACATTACTGGTGATCTTGTCGTCCCAGAATCAGTAACTTATCTTGGTGAAAGCGGATTAGCTTATTTAGGTATCACTTCATTAGATATTCAATCAACGCTTGGAGGAACAATTAGTAGAACGGCTTTTAGAAGTAATGAAAGTATGGTTTGGGCAAAGATTGCTAGCGGAGTAACTACTCTTGGTTATGGTGCTTTTGGATGGTGTAGAACTAAATTTGCTCAAGTCTTTGTTCCAAAAACAGTTACCTTAATTGAGCAATATGCATTCCAACTTGATAACAACCTTGTCATTTATTATGAAGGTACTGAAGAAGAATGGAATGCAATCACATTTAATAATACAACTGCTAGTTCATTTGATGTTTTATATGAGCAAACAAGTGATGCAGTTGGCGTAGTAGGAGCCTAAATTTATGAAAAAGCCTGCAAAAATCATATTATTTTCTTCATTTATATTATTTAGTGGAGTAGCGCTAGTAGGTTGTGCTACTCCAACTATAGATGCTTCATCTATTTTTGGAGTTACTTTATCTAGTAGTTTTGTTGAAGTAAAAGTAAATAAAAGTGTTGAAATTGATGTTAGTGGTGAGAATATCTCTTCTTTAACTTATGCTTCAGAAAATTCTTTAGTTAGTGTTTCTTTAAGTGATGGAAAAATTTCAATCACTGGAATTAATGAAGGCGTTGACCGAGTAAGAATTTTTTATGAAGGATTTAATGATAACTACAAAACAATTTTAGTTAATGTAGTTAACTCTTCTTCAAATTCTCATTATGAACTTGAAATTTACGATACCAGCAAATTGATTTATGATGTTGGCGATTATTTTTACTATTCTCAAATCTATGTAACTTTAAATGAATATGATGTAGACAATAATTTAATTGCAGGCTTTGAATTAAATCCAGATCAACTATATTACTCATTAGAAAATGGTGAAGTATTAACTGAAGCAGGCGAATTTACAGTTAATGTTGGCACTTATGAAAACGAAGAATTAATCGATACAAGCTTTACAATTACAGTTAATGAAGGCGAACTTGGCGCAATAAGTGATGTATTTAACGCTATCAAACTTAGCAATGATTATGAAATTACTTTTGATGCTGAGATGAATGGTGTAAATGCAATAAGTGGCGATACAATATTTAATCCAAATTATGTTATCAATGAATTTAGCGAATACTATTTTGCTAAAGATGATACCGGTGTATTTAAGTATGAATATTCCACCGATGATTCTGGAGTTAGAACAGGAGTTGTTACTCGTAATGGGTATTTTACTTTAAATAATGAAGTTTCAACTGATTTAGGAGAAGTCTTTGAAACATATTGTGGAATCACTGGTTTAGTTGATTTTGATACAAGTGTTTTAAATAGCGCAGAAGTAATTGGTGATGCTTATTTTATTACTGATAGCAAAACTTTAGATTTATTCATGAGTGGAACATTTAACTTAAACGGAACTGGGAATGCTTTATATCTTTCCTATAAAGACGGAGCAATAAGTTATACTTTAAAAGCTCGTTTAAGTAGTGGCGTTGCTCTTAATTTTGTTGGCTCCATATTTAATGTAAATTCAACATATGAGCCTTTAATAGAAGACTTTTTGGATAGAAACTCAGTGGTTTCTACAACTGTTGATTCAGCACTATCTTCTTATTTATCTTTACTTAAACCTTTAAATTATACGATTGATTTAACTAGTAAAGGTGATAACTATGTTGTAACTGATAGATATGTTTTCTTTGGAGAAAGCGGCGATACTTCAGGAAATGGAATTATTGAAACTAATGATGGATTATTTGAATTTAGACTTCAAAATAATGTTGTAACTTTAGGTGATGAGGTTAGTGATTATGCTTCAATTGAAGAAAGCGAATATAATTTACTCAATTATGATGCTATTGAAGAAAGCAATTTATCGAAGTTTTATTACACAACTTATTATGGAGGTTATACCATGTTTGACACCTCTTGTTTTAATGAATTTTATAATTTTATTAAAGTAAGTGGAAACTATACTCCTTTTGCTTTGACCTTAAATTATGAAGAAGATGATGTCACAATGAATGTATATGCTTATAATTCTAGCGGTAACATGACGCTCATAGGCAGTTCACTCAAGGAAATCGGCTCAAGTTCAATAAGTGTTTTAGATAACTACTTAAATAATATTTAATAATTTTTACCTTTAAAGTCTTTAGTGATACTTTTAGCAAAGTGGCTAAAGACTTTTTAAATTGGCAAAGTAAATCTATAATTTATCTAATATTAGGAGCTGGATATGAGGGGCAAAAGAACTAAATTATTAGCATTATCATTTTTAACAATATTGTTAACTTCATGTGGAGGATTTTCCTCAAATAATGGCGGAAATGGTAATGGAGGAAACAATAGTCAAATAGAAGATAATATTCATGCAACAAGCATCAGTTTAAAAGATGAGTCTGTTACTTTATATGGTGGTCAAACATATCAAATTGAATATGAGATTAATCCAAGTAATGCTGTTGAAAAATCTGTTAAATATATTGTTGCTGATGAATCAATTTGTACTGTTAGTTCTACTGGACTCGTAACTGCTAAAAATAATGAAGGTTCCACAAAGGTTCGCGTTGCTTTAAAAGACCGTCCTGGCATTTTTAAAGAATTTACTGTAAATAGTAAAGTTAGAGCAAATGCTATTACACTTAAAAATACTTCAGTTAGTTTAATGGCTGGTGAAACTTATCAAATCGAATATGGTTTTACTCCAAGTAATGCCTCAGGAGAAGTTGTTTATTCTGTTGCTGATGAAAGAGTTTGCACAGCTAGTGAAACCGGTCTAGTTACGGCTAATGATTTTGATGGTTCTACTATGGTTCGTGTTGCTTTAAAAGACTTTCCAGATATTTATTCCGAGATGAAAGTAACAAGTAAAGCAAGAATTCTAGTTAATAAAATTTTAGTTTCTACAAGTCGTTTAGATTTTATTTACGCTGGTGAAACAAAATCCTTCGCCTATACTGTTTTGCCAATTAATGCTACAGATAAATCGGTAGAGATTTATATTGAAGATCCAACAATTGCTAGTCTAAATCAAGCACAGAATGAAGTTACGGCTTTAAAAAATGGTTCAACTAATCTTGTTATTGCTTCTTTACAAGGAGGAGTGACTGTTGAAGCAAAAATAGCTATAGACGTTAACGATGAATCTTTAGAAGAAGTAGTTGCCGATCCAAGCTTAGACCCAACTCAATATCTTACTTATAAAGAATTAGTTGGAACAACTAATCAAGACATTTTAACTTCAACTGCAACTAAAGATAATCCAGCTAATGTATTAGTTGTCCCTGTTGAGTTTAGAGATATTACTTTTGATGGTGTATATGGAGTCGAAAATGGCGAAGAAGTAATTAAAAACGAATTAGAGATTGCTTTTAATGGAACTCCAGAAGAAACAAATTATTGGGAAAGTGTTTCAAGTTATTTTGAAAAATCCAGTTTCGGTAACTTGAATTTGAATTTTGATATAACTGATGTAGTTACTTTGAGTTTCTCAACAGACGACATATTAAACGGGACTAAAAATGTTGGTGGCGCAGTTAATGAAGCCTTTTATACAATGAAGTCAAGTAATCCAGACTATGACTTTACTAAATATGATTATGATAGTGATGGTTTAATGGACGCAGTATGGTTTGTATATAGTGCTCCAGACTATGGGACCGATCCACCATTTTCTGATGCCAATGATTCATTTTGGGCTTTTGTAACATGCTTTACTACCTTTTTTCCAAGTGTAACTTCTCCAAATATTTGTACATTTGGTTGGGCAAGTTATGATTTTATGTATGGCAAAGGCGATGGGAAAATTGACGCACATACTTACATCCATGAAACTGGCCATTTATTAGGTTTAAATGATTATTATGATTACACTAACACAAGAAGTCCTTTAGGATTATATGATATGCAGGATTGTAATGTTGGCGATCATAATGTTTGGACAAAGACAGCATTAGGTCGGATTGACCCAATAATTGTCGATACTTCTAAAAATATCCCTGCAAAAATTCACTTAAATCCTAGAGAAAATGGTGGTGCCATTTTTATTACAAATGACTATTCTGGTTCGGCTTTTGATGAATATTTAGTACTAGAGTTATATACACCAAATGGATTAAATGAGTTAGATTCAACTACGGCTTATAATCCATATTATGGAAAAATGCCTCAAACAAGTGGCGTGAAACTTTACCATGTTAATTCTCGATTATGTTATGTAGGCGATGATGCTTTATATTATTATGATGCAAAGAATTTAGCTAATGGAATTCCTGAAGATACTACTTTTTTGATTCCTGCTTCAAATACATACTCACATGATAGGAATCATACTGCTGAACTTTTTGAACAAATTGAATTAATTTCTTCTAATCCAAATGGAGGTTCATACACAAAAAGATTTGGACCATATTCAGCAAGTGATCTTTTCCAAACGGGTGATAGATTTGATATGAATACTTATCGTGCTTTTACTTATAATAACTATGGTGTCTTGGATAGTGGAGAGAGACTTGACATTGAGATTTATTTCTCAAATGTTAGTGAAGAAGGAGCAGATTTAATAATTGTTCCTAAAAAATAAAAGTACTCATTTTTTTGTAAAAAGCTTGCAAAACTCTAATTAAAATAATAATTCAGTATGAAATTAGTATATTTTTAGTAAACTTATATCTAGCTCTTATAGGTATTTTAAACTTGAACATTTAAAGCTCAAGGTTTTGAAAAAGAAATAATAACCAAAGCATCAAATTAGCAATTTTGCTTTGCTTTAAGTAGGAATAAATAATCACAAGAAAGAACAAAAATAAAAATAATTAACACTTGTTGTTTTTCACTTTTCAATTTATCAAACTGATTTATAATTAAAAATGTTTTGAGGTAATTTGATAATGAGAAGAAGTAAAACAAAGTTATTAGTTTTTTCGGTTTTATCATTAATGGTTACATCCTGTGGTACTATGGCAGAAAATAGTCAAGGCAATCAAAATCAAGTCGAAGACGAAGTTCATGCAACAGGTATTACTTTAAAGGATGATGCAATTACTTTATACGCGGGCGAAACATATCAAATTGAATATGAAATTACTCCTAGTGGTGCAACTGAACAAGAGGTTGTATATACAGTTAATAATGAAGATGCTTTAACAGTGAGTGAAACTGGTTTAATAACCGCTAAACAATATAGTGGATTAACAACGGTTAGAGTATCTTTAAAAGATCGTCCAGGAATTTTCGCTGAAATTAAAGTTACAACTAGAAGAAGAACACTAGTTGAAGAAATTAATGTTTCAGTTAGCAGACTAGATTTTGTATTTATCGGTCAAACAAAAGAATTTACTTATACAGTACTCCCGATTAATGCGCCTGATAAGTCAGTAGACATTTATATAGAAGATACAACGATTGCTAGTTTAAATCAAAATCTTAATGAAGTTACTGCCTTGAAAAATGGTTCAACAAACTTAATTATCAAATCTTTACAAAGTGGTTCGAACGTAGAAGTTATAATTCCTATTACTGTAAATGATGATGAGCTAGATGAAGTGGTTGCAGACCCTAGTTTAGATCCAACCCAATACCTTACTTATAAAGAATTAGTTGGAACTGGCGGACAAGATATTTTGCCATCTACTGCATCAAGAGAAAATCCGGCTAATGTTTTAGTTGTTCCGGTTGAATTTTCTGATGTAACTTTCGATGATGCATATGGAGTAGAAAACGGAGAAGAAAGAATCAAAAGTGAATTAGAAATCGCTTTTAATGGAACAGCTGAAGAAACTAATTACTGGGAAAGTGTTACGAGTTATTTTGAAAAATCTAGTTTTGGGAATTTAAACTTTAATTTTGACGTTACAGATGTGGTTTCTTTAGATGTTTCAACAGATGATGTTCTAGAAAGAAGAACTGGTGTAGAAACTATTGTTTCTGATGCTTTTGAAAGTATGAAAAGTAGCAATTCAGAACTTGATTTTACAAAGTATGATTATGATAGTGATGGCTTAATGGATGGAATCTGGTTTATTTATAGTGCACCAGATTATGGAACCGATCCTTCTTATTATGATTATGCTTCTTCATTTTGGGCATATGTTACTTATTTTTTAAATCCAGAAGCTGATATAGAATCGCCTAATCTATGTACTTATGGATGGGCAAGCTATGATTTTATGTATCGAAAAGGAGAAGATAGAATTGATGCTCATACCTTTATTCATGAGACTGGTCATTTACTTGGATTAAATGATTATTATGACTACACTAATACAAGAAGTCCTTTAGGATTATATGATATGCAGGATTGTAATGTTGGCGATCATAACGTCTGGACCAAAACTGCTTTAGGCTGGATTGACCCAATAATTATTGATACTTCAGAGAATATCCCTGCAAAAGTTCACTTAAATCCTAGAGAAAATGGTGGAGCTATCTTTATTACAAACGACTATTCGGGTTCAGTTTTTGATGAATATTTAGTACTAGAATTATATACACCAAATGGTTTAAATGAGTTAGATTCAACCACAGCTTATGATTCATATTATGGAAGAACGCCTCAAGAAAGCGGAGTTAAACTATATCATGTTGATGCAAGGTTAATTGATAATGTACAAAGTGGAAGACAAGTATATTATGATTCTTCAAGTCTTGCTGATGGTATTCCAGATCATTATGTAACAATAGCGGCTTCAAATACATATTCTTACGATAGAAATTACACAGTAGAACTTTTTGAACAAATTGAATTAGTTTCCTCTGATACAAATGGAGGGTCTTATCAAAGAAGATTTGGTCCATATTCTTCTAGTGATTTCTTTCAAACTGGTGATACATTTGATATGGATACATATAAATTATTTACATATAGAAATAGTGGTAATTTAAATAGCGGAGATAGTTTAGATATTGAAATATACTTTACTAATGTAAGTGAAGAAGGTGCTGATTTAGTTATAGTTCCTTTGGATGAATAAGCTCATTTTGTTTAAAAAATATGCAAAACTAAATTATATTTAAAAAAATAATACAGATTTTTCTAGTTAATATTTAGTGTAAACGCCTATCTATATTAAAAGATTGTGATGTGATATTGATATTACTTTCTAGAGTGAATCATTAATTTTTAATCGCTAGTAAATTAAGGACTACTATTTAATTTGGCGCTCTGATAATAATCATGTTTATGGATTGTTATCTTTATGTATTTATAGTACTCGGTAAATATGGACACATTAGGAACAAAAAATTTTTAAAAAACTACATAGGAACAAAAAATTTTTAAAAAACTACTTGCTTTAGTTTCTCGTTATGATAAAATTTAAAAGCACGCGAAAAGTGAGCAAGAATTTGGGTCCTTAGTTAAATGGGATAACGTTAGCTTTGCAAGCTTAAGTCAGGAGTTCGATTCTCCTAGGATCCACCATTTATGGCAGCGTAGCTCAGTTGGTTAGAGCAATCGGCTCATACCCGGTGCGTCGGTGGTTCGAGTCCACTCGCTGCTACCAAACTAAAACAGATAAGTGTCTATGGACTCTTAGCGCAATGGTTAGAGCTATCGGCCCATAACCGATCGGTTACAGGTTCGAGTCCTGTAGAGTCCACCACATGTGGAGAAATACTCAAGTGGTTGAAGAGGATGGTCTTGAAAACCATTAGTAGGTGCAAGCCTAGCGCGAGTTCGAATCTCGCTTTCTCCGCCATTGATTACAACTTTGTTTATATATATCGCGGGGTAGAGCAGCCTGGTAGCTCGTCGGGCTCATAACCCGGAGGTCGTAAGTTCAAATCTTATCCCCGCAACCAATCTCGAATATCAGCACCAAAGTGCTGTTTTTATTTGAGCTAAGGTTAGTCATTACTAACTCATATTTCCGTGAGAACTTAGCTAATAAGTAAACGTAAATAAATAACACCCTTTCGAGAAAATTTTAATTTCCTAAAATTACATCGAGGTGATTAAAATGAGTAAATATAAATCTGATTATGAAAGACTAGAAATGGTCAAAAAGTTTAAATGTTCGAACAAGTCGATTTCACAATTTAGTAAAGACGAAAATATTCCTTACGCTACAATAAGAGATTGGATAAGAGCTTTTGATAATATTGATGGTGAATTTGTAAAATTAAAAAAAGAAATTTCTAAGCCTGGTGTTATATTGGAAAATAATGATGCCACACTTAAATTACTTAAAAATGAGGAAATTTATCACAAAAATTCTCATTTTACTAGATTCGATCATTCGGTTGTTGTCATAGAATTTGCAAAAATAAAAATTACAACCTCTTTGCAACAAGCTTTAGAAATAATGAGCCAATACTATGATAGATTTAAATAAGGTAAAAAATTGCTATCTTTATACTAGCAAAGTCGATATGCGTTTTGGAATTTTCGCTATTCAAAAAAGACTTGCGCTATCTTTTACTCCAATTGAAATATTAGGTTCAATTTTTATATTTGTTTCTCGAGATCGAAAACAAGTAAAAATTTACTATGAAGATGAATATGGAAGTTGGTTATTCATCAACAAAATGAAATATTATAAGGTACAAATCGAAGCGATGATTGAAGCTAAAGAAATCAGCAAAGATGATTTAAATTATTTGCTAAAAGGCGTTGAATTAAAGTCGAAAATTGAACACCAATATAGTATATAAAATGCACCTTCAAAAACATCGAGTAGAGAGTGAAAAGAAATCCTTTCCCGCTCCCTCTCACACCACCGTACGTACGGTCTTCCGTATACGGCGGTTTAAATA
>OLIX01002021.1_pt1 | contig 16021 bp, 11 predicted proteins | sample 1601331 | NCBI WGS metagenome assembly OLIX01 (sample SAMEA2452120, study PRJEB22498) | human gut metagenome | biome: human feces; feature: human gut; material: feces | place: Australia | collected 2012 | reverse complement strand
AAGCACCACAAAAATTCTGACTGCTTATATCATTATCCGCAACTGTGATCTGGATGATAAAGTAACGGTCAGCGCGGATGCCATTGCCAATATGGCAGATTCTTCCAAATGCGGACTTGCTGCCGGAGATGTACTTACTGTCCGGGATTTACTGTACGGACTGCTACTTGTCAGTGGAAATGATGCGGCAAATGTCCTTGCCGAATATTATTCCGGGTCAATTGACAAATTTGCAGAGGAAATGAATCGCGAAGCAAAAGCCCTGGGAGCAACACAGAGCCATTTTGTCAATGCAAACGGTCTGCCGGATGATGATCACTACACAACCGTTTACGATATGTACCTGATCTTTCAGGAAGCAATCCAGACACAGGATTTTATTGACATTATCCATACCAAAAGTTATGATGCTGCTTATCAGAATGCATCCGGTAATACCGTGACACAGACATGGGAAAGTACAAACCGGTATTTAAACGGTCAGACAACCGAACCGGAAGATATTACCGTAATCGGTGGAAAAACCGGTACCACAAATGCAGCGGGATACTGTCTTGTTTTGTATTCAAAGAATAAAAAAGGTGATGATATTGTCAGTATCGTTTACAAGGGAAAAACACGTTCTGATATGTATACGCTGATGAATCAGATTCTTTCCACGTTTGCGAATTAATGATTGTATTTCCTGTGCAAATATACTATAATTATGGTTATAAAGAACCGTTTTTTGTGACTTTTTATATTTGCAGGAGGAAGTGCCATGATTGAAATCATTTGTGGGGAAAAGGGAAAAGGAAAGACCAAGGAACTTTTAGAAAAAGTCAATCACACCGTCAGTACCGTTACCGGGAGTGTTGTTTATCTTGACAAAAGCCAGAAACATATGTATGAGTTAAACAATAAAGTCCGTCTGATCAATGTAGTGGATTATCCAATTACAAACTGTGATGAATTTTTAGGGTTTATCTGTGGGATTGTATCCCAGGATCACGATCTGGAAGAAATGTATCTGGACAGTTTTCTTACCATTGCATTCATTGAATCCGATCAGGACATGGTAAGGGCGATTGAAAAACTGGATATTATCAGCGAAAAATACAAAGTCCGTTTTATTTTAAGTGTTTCCAAAAATAAAGCGGATCTGCCGGAATATGCACAGGCGAAAGTAACGGTTTCGCTCTAAGAGATCCCGGTTTACGGAAGATGGGAGTGCTTCTTATTGAGAACACTCCCATCTTTTTTGTGTCTAATCCTCCAGAGAGGAACGGATTCTTCCGTAAAAGCTGATCAGATATAATCCGCTGAGTCCTACCAGCGCATATATGACACGCGTCAGCCAGGTCCCGTTTCCAAAGATAAAGGAAACCAGATTAAACTGGAAAAATCCAATCAGTCCCCATACAATACATCCAATTACTGCTAATGTTAAAAGGCAGTTATCAAGCCATTTCATTCTTCTTACCTCCATTTTTTATCCATAGTATGAGACAAAAAATTAAAATTATACACATTTCTTCTGATGATTGTATTTGCAGTTTGAAAATGGTAAGATAGAAGTATCAATCAGAGAGGTGGACTTTTTTGGCACGCAAACAGAATGTTGTACGAATGCATCATGGTCTGAATTTAAATATCGGAATCGTGATTTTTGTAATTATAATTATCTATGTCATCTTTAACCTTATATCGTATCTGACTTCCAGCCCGGTTGCTGAATACGAAGTGGGGCAGGGAACCATTGCAACAAACCATGTTTATCACGGACTGATTCTGCGCGATGAGACGGTTGTCTATGCAGGACAGAGCGGTTATATCAATTACTATCTGAAAAACGGAGCAAAAGCCTCCGTCAATGATGTGGTCTATTCCATTGATACCAGCGGAGAACTTTCCCGACAGATTTCAGATGTCGCATCCAATGGCGACACCCTTGACACCGAAACACTGAATGAAGTTTCCTCTGAACTGGATGTTTTCCGGAATTCTTATGACTCCAACACGTTTTCTTCGGTTTATACATTCAAAAACGAACTCAATGCACAGCTGACACAGACCCTCAGTATGAATGCCCTCAGTTCTTTAAATGAAGATGTGAAAGCCGCTGTAGAAAACAATACGTTTTACAAAAAGAAGTCAGAAAAACCCGGAATTATCGTATATTACACGGACGGCTATGAAAGTGTCACCACAGACAACTTTACTTCTGGTCAGTTTAACATGGCAGATTACAAAAGAAATTCTCTGGATGATCAGGAACAGGTCACGGCAAATACCCCTGCCTACAAACGGATTGACAGTGAAAAATGGAATATTCTGTTGCCAGTATCAGAGGATATGGCAAAACAGCTAAAAGATAATGAGTATATTAAAATCCGTTTCTGCAAGGATGATTTTACACTGACAGTCCCTTATTCCCTGACCAAAAAAGACGGAAGTTATTATGTAAACCTGAGTTTAAAAACGGCAATGATCCGTTATGTAAATGATCGTTTCATTGATGTGGAACTTGTCGTATCCGAAAAAACCGGTCTTAAAATTCCGAATTCGGCCATTACAAAAAAACAGTTTTATACGGTTCCAAAAGAGTATTTTACACAGGGAGGCGATTCATCCGATCCCGGACTTATGATAGAAAACCATACCGGAAATACCGGTTCGGTAACACTGGTTCAGCCAACGATATACTACGAAACGGATGATTTTTACTATATTGATGATGAAACCGTTTCTGCCGGCGATGTTGTGGTAAAAAACAATTCTTCCGGGACGTATACCATCGGCAGTGATGTGGACAAGCTCACTGGTGTTTATAATATCAACAAAGGATATGCCGTATTTAAACAAATTGATATTCTTGCACAAAACAATAAATATACCATCGTTGATACAGGCACTTCCTACGGAGTCGCCCTGTATGACCATATTGCCTTAGACGGCAGTAAAATAAAAGAAAACCAGCTGGTTGTAAAATAAAAGGAGTGTATACATGATGGATTTACAGGAAAACCTGCAACAGGTAGAAGCAAATATATGCAAAGCATGCGAAAACGCAGGAAGAAAACGCAGTGATGTGACACTGATTGCTGTCAGCAAAACCAAGCCAATCGAAATGCTTCAGACAGTATATGATCTGGGGCCGCGTGATTTTGGAGAGAATAAAGTTCAGGAAATGTGTGAGAAAATGGAAGTTCTTCCAAAAGATATCCGCTGGCATATGATCGGACATCTGCAGAGAAACAAAGTAAAATACATTGTCGGACAGGTTGCACTGATCCATTCTGTTGATTCCTACCGTCTGGCAGAGGAGATCAATATTCAGGCAAAGAAGAAAAATATCATTGTTCCGATCCTTGTGGAAGTGAATATTGCGCATGAGGAATCCAAGTTCGGTATCTCCGAGGAAGATGCGATCCAGTTAGTGGAAGAGATCGCAGAACTGGAAAATGTCCGCATTAAAGGACTTATGACCATCGCGCCATACGTGGAAAATGCAGAGGATAACCGGTTGTATTTCCGTAAAATAAAAGATTTATCTGTTGACATCGCTGCGAAAAACATAGATAATGTATCTATGGAAATTCTGTCTATGGGTATGACAGGCGATTACGAGGTGGCAATCGAAGAGGGAGCTACCATGGTTCGTGTCGGAACTGGAATTTTTGGAGCACGCAATTACAACAAACAATAATGCACCGGATACCAGTAAGAGAAAGAAGCAGAATTTAAAATCAGTTTAATAGGAGCAGCAAAAAATGAGTTTTCTTGATAAATTTTTAAATGTAATGCGTTTGAATCCGGATGACGATGACGATTTTTACAATGAAGACTATGATTATGATGACGAAGAGGAAGAAGTAAAACCAAAATCTTCTTTTAAGAAACGTGAAAAAGAGGATACTTTTACCGATGATTACAAAGAATTGCGTGCCAAGTTAATAAAAAATAATACTTTTACTAACATGGTTCATTTAGGTGCTGATGCATTTCCAGAAATAAATGGAGAAGTGGTACAGACAAGTGCCTTTGTGTTTTTCAGTAAAGCTGCTTTAACAAAATATTATGCAAAGTTTGTTAGGCTTGTAGATTATGCTTGCGAGGATAAGATTACTGAATTTACTGATAAGACAAATCACTATTATTCATGTAGCGAAGATTTTGCAGGCATTAAAGCAACGCCATTTTCTTATTGGCTCAGTGAAAAAATGAGAAAAAGTTTTCTTGTTGGAATACCATTTGAAAATTATGGAAACCCCAAAGCAGGTATTACAACTGGCGAAAATGACCGTTTCATGCGAGCTTGGACCGAAGTTGCTTTTAACAAGATTGGTATTGGATTTAATTCTGTTGAAGATTTTCATGCTTCCGAAAAATTGTATATTCCATATAACAAGGGTGGAAAGCAAGTTCGGTGGTATGGAAATAATGATTATGTACTGATGTTTGATTCATATTATTACAATGTTTTAGCTAATCAAGGCAATCATTTACCGTCAAGACAATATTATTGTCAAAAATGCATAACGTGGTCAGATATATCTGGACGATCCTTTGCTGCAAGGTACTGTAACAATGGGGCAGTGTTTGATGTTAAAGGTTCATGTGGATTTCCAAGTGAAGATAACTATTGGCTGGCGATTGCTTTTTTGAATAGTAAATTAACCCCCAAGTATATTGATTCACTTAATCCGACAACAACAACCCAGGTTGGTGATTTGAAAAGAATGCCAGTTATTGAACCAACGCAGGAAGAAAAAATGGCAATTGAAACCAGTGCAAAAAAATGTGTTGAAATTTCAAAAAATATATATGATTCTTCTGAAATTTCATGGGACTTTCAGCACCATCCTCTGCTTTGTAAAGTTCCGGCCATTGCCGAAGCCTTTGACCAGTGGCAGACTGAATGTGATAACCGTTTCAATCAGCTGAAAGCCAATGAGGAAGAACTGAACCGTATCTTCATCGACATTTACGGTTTACAGGATGAGCTAACACCGGAAGTTGAGGATAAGGATGTCACAGTCCGCAAGGCTGACCTTGGCAGAGATATTCGTTCTTTCATTTCCTATGCAGTTGGCTGTATGTTTGGACGATATTCTTTAGATGTAGATGGATTGGCTTTTGCAGGTGGTGAGTGGAATGACTGCAAATATACATCTTTTATACCAGATGTTGACAATATCATTCCAATCACAGATGAAGAATACTTCTCGGATGATATTGTAGGAAGATTTGTTGAGTTTGTAAAGATTGTTTATGGAGAAGATACATTAGAGGAAAACCTTGATTTCATTGCACAGGCACTTGGCAATAAAGGAGATACATCGAGAGAAGTAATCCGTAATTACTTTATCAAGGATTTCTATGCAGACCATTTGAAGGTGTATCAGAAGCGTCCGATTTACTGGCTTTTTGACAGTGGAAAGCAAAATGGCTTTAAGGCACTTGTTTATATGCATCGCTATGATGCTGATACTGTCGGCAGAGTGAGAACGGATTATCTCCACAAGGCACAGAAGTATGTTGAGACAGCTATGCAGAGTGCACAGTACACATTGGATAATGCTTCTTCATCATCAGAGAAGTCAAAGGCTACAAAGTCTATTACGAAATATACGAAGCAACTTGCTGAGATGCAGATATATGATGAAGCCATCGCTCATATTGCGAATCAGAGAATAGAGATTGATTTGGATGATGGAGTGAAAGTCAACTATGCGAAGTTCCTGGGAGTGGAAGTTGCACAGGAAGGAAAGAAAGCATTAAAAGTAGATCTGTTGGCAAAGATATAGAAGGAATGGTGAATATGCAGTTAGTTACAGAATTTAAAAATTCACTTTTTAATGATGATGTTACAGATTTATGCATAGATTTGACAGAAATAGGGATAGATTCGGTAATGGATGAAGGCGTTTTATCAGAAGTACCTATAGCTAAAACGATTGTAGCATTAGGAAAAACGGGATTGGCTCTTCGTGAAAGGAATATGTTGAAGCAAACATTAACTTTTATTAGAGCATTTAATTCTGAAACAATATCTGATGAACAATTACAAAAGTACAAAGATAAAATATCCAACAATAAATATGCAGAAAAAGAGTTGGGAAGAGTATTGTATTTACTTGATAGAAACATTGACGAAGCAAAATCCGCAATTCTTGGGAAAATTTATAATGCATATGTAAATGGAAAAATAGGATGGGATAGATTTTGTGAGTTATCAGAAGTGAATGAGAGAATGCTTATTAGTGATTATAGGATGCTGTTAAGTGATGAAAAAATGCAATATACCAATGGCAATTATGCCATTAGTAGGTTAATTGCACTAGGCATAATGGTGGAAAGAGAGGCACCAAATGCTAGTAGAACAGGTATTGAGATGTTTTGTAAGTTGCCTAAAAGTGATGTAGATCCATTTAATAGACCTGATTATCAAATTACGAGTTTGGGAAAAGAACTTACGAAATATGTAAATGTAGATTTTTCTGAATAAAAGAAGGCGTAATTGTTATTTAATTGTGCAGACCGTCTGCACAATTAGGAAGGAGGTTTGTCGATTGAAAGATGATATTTTAGAAGAATTAAATCTTAAAGAAGATCACGAGCGAGAGTGCAAGCTGGCAACAGGTGGACTCCCGGAGAGTATATGGGAAACATATTCTTCCTTTGCGAATACCAATGGTGGCACGATTCTTTTGGGAATAAAAGAACATAGAGATTCATTTACTGTGGAAGGTTTGACGGAAAAGCAAATCATCAAGTATCAGAAGGATTTCTGGAGCACGTTGAATGATAGAAACAAGGTGTCAAAGAATATTCTGTTGAATCATCATGTTAACCCTGTTCCTGTTGGTGATAAGCAGATTCTTAGAATTGATGTTCCAGCGGCAGACAGACATGATAAGCCGGTTTATATTGGGACAGATCCAATGAAAGGCACTTATAAAAGAGATTATGAAGGTGACTTTCTTTGTACCGAAGAGGCAGTCCGTGCGATGTTTGCAGATCAGAGAGATGTGTCAGGCGATGTGGAGGTGCTGGAAGAGTTTGGATTAGATGTGCTGAATCAGGATACGATAAAAGGTTATAGAATCATTTTTGAGCAGCTCCATAGTGGACATCCTTGGAATGCTTTGGAAAATGACGAGTTCCTTATGAAATTAAGGGCAGCAGCAAAGAATAAGAATGGTACATTATCTCCAACGATAGCAGGACTTTTATTCTTTGGAGAGGCTTATCATATTACTGAGGTTTTTCCGAATTATTTTCTGGATTATCGTGAGGAATGCGATGATAAAGCAGTGCGCTGGTTATTCCGGACACATTCTAACGAAGGTGATTGGAGCGGCAATATATATGACTTTTTCTGTAAGGTGCGTACCAGAATGGACGATGATGTAGCCGTTCCATTTGCAAATAGACGAAATGGATATCGTGTAGACAGAGTGGATGTGCATGATGCATTGGAAGAAGCATTGGCAAATGCACTGGCACATGCAAATTATTATGGCAGACGAGGAATTCTTGTTGTAAAGAAGGGGAAAGAACTTAGTATTTCCAATCCCGGTACTATCAGAGTAACAAAAGAGGAATTTTATGCAGGTGGCAATAGTGATCCACGAAATCCGAATATCTTAAAAATGTTTGGGTTTGTAAATGTCGGTGAGCGTGCCGGAAGTGGTGTCGATAAGATTATGACTGCATGGGCAGAACAAAATTGGAAGAAACCAGAATTTGATTTCTCAGAGCGCAGTGATAGAGTAACATTAAAGCTTGAAGTTGGACAAGTGGTATATATTCCGGGAGCTGCTGATATCAGAAATGAAAATACAAATCAGGAAAAAGCAACTGCTGTGTCAAAAGAAGATAAAATACTTGAGTATATCAGGCAGAATGGAAGTATTTCTTCTCAAAAAGCTGCTGATATAGGTGGTTATAAGTCAAAGACAGGAGCAAGAAAATTACTTGATAAGATGATAGAAAAAGGAATGATTACGAAGATTGGAAATGGACCGGCAACTAAATATGTGATTTAGTGGTCACATTACTATTTATCGAACACTTTATTGAACACTATCGGACACTTTTTTTGGTTATCGGATACAAAGTGTTCGATAAGTGACCGATAGTGACCATTTATCGGACACTTATTAGCATAGGCTGAATAAAAATATTTGTGCAGAGACTATCTGCACAAATGGATTAGAAGGTGAAATATGGATTTACAGAACATACAGGATCAATTAAATACAGAATTTGCCAAGTCAGAGACAAGAATCATATTCTGGTTTGATGATAAAGGTGAATACGAGGATGAGGTATCGGAACTGCAGCTTGGTGATGTAAAGCTGCACATTCTTGATGGTACAAACTGGCTCTATTCTAAGTATTTATTAAACGAAGAGGATAAAGAATGTAAATATCTTGTCTATGCAGCCTTTGCAAAGCCAAGTGATGCAGAGAATCCTCTCGCAGATATGTATTATTACTCAACACCTTATTATACAGACAGAGTATCGCAGATGTCACAGGAGATTGGCATTGATAATCGTTTTAAGGAGCAGTTATCACAGTATGGCAATTTCTGGAAGAATAAGCATCGTATTGAGAAGTTCAAGGAACTTGGAATTGACCATTACAATGCTCAGGCAATTGATATTGGTTTGATTGCGGTACTTACAGATGTAAAGACTCCAAATTTTGAGGAAGTAGTTAAGCAGATGATGTTTGGTGATAATGAGAAGTATTGCAAAGCACTGGATGATAATGGATTGACAGATAAGTTTTGGGAACTTTGCGAAAAATTCTTTGGATATAAGGCAGACAAGCCAAACATAGATGATTTGTCCGCTTGCATGATATTAACTTATGCGTCATCCACATTAAAGGCTACAGTTCCGGAAGCAATGAGGACTTATATTCTTAAGAAACGTAATGATGTAGTGGTCTTTATTCGTAACATCATGGACAATGTGAATTATCAGGATGCTTATGACAAATTGGTAGAAAGAATAGATAAGTCATTGCGTTTTGTGACAAGAATACAGGATGGCTTAAAGAAAGATGTGGAGAAGAAAAAAGACAGTTCTCTCCAGATGTCTGACATTTTTGCATGTGATGCGTTTGCCAGGTTAGATGACATTATTATTGACTGGGCATTGGAACAGTTAAATGATGAGATTTTAGATGCGCATATTGATGGACTTAATATTGCTCAGGTAGCTGACCAGAGAATGTCTAAGGCATATCATTATAGTGGAAGATACAAGAATGAATATATGACTATCAAGTATGCATATTTGATGATGAAGTCTGTATCACTTATGGAGTTTTCAAGTGATATTAAGATGTTAGTTGCAAATTATCAGAAAGAGTCCTATATGATAGATTCATATTATAGATGGTTTTATTATGCATATGACCAGATTGAAAATAACAGCAAATTCTCTGATGTGAGACAGAGAGTAGAGAATATTTATGCGAATACATATTTGCAGAAGATAACACCAAAGTGGAATGAGAATTTCACGAATGAAGCAATGAATGTTACAGATATGCCCAAGCAGGAAGATTTCTACGAGCATTATCTTAGAGGTTATGATGGAAAGCAGAGAGTCATTGTTATTATTTCAGATGCTTTTCGGTATGAGTGTGCAAAAGAACTTTTCGGTAGATTGGAATTGGATGAGAAGTGTACACCGAAGATGGAGTGTATGCTTAGCTGCTTGCCTTCCGTTACATCAGTTGGAATGGCAAGTCTGCTTCCACACAAAGAGATGCAGGTGGATGGCAACTTGGATGTGACTGTTGATGGACGGGCATGTGCAAGTATGGAACAGAGAGATAAGATTTTGAAATCTTATAATGAAAATAATGTGGCATTATCATTTGATGAAGTGGCAAATGCAAATCAGGCAAGAATCAGAGAACTGATTCAAGGTAAGAATATCGTGTATATCTATCACAATCAGGTGGATGCAAGAGGTGACAAGCCTGCAAGTGAAAATGAGGTATTCAATGCTTGTGCGGAGGCGATAGAAGAGATACATAAGTTGGTAAAGAAACTCACTGGTTATGTATCTGCGCCGAAGTTTTTCATTACTGCGGATCATGGCTTCTTATATAAGAGAGACAGATTGCAGGAGTTTGATAAGGTAACATATCCAAAGAATAAGTGTCTTTATACAAACAAGAGATTCCTGATTACGGAAGATGCAGTAAATGAGCAGGGAATCATGGCAAGAACAATGCCATATCTAAATAAATTTTATGTGGATACTCCGGTAGGTGCAGATATATTCAAGGTTGCCGGAGGTGGGCAGAACTATGTGCATGGTGGTTCGTCGTTGCAGGAGATGATAGTTCCAGTCATTGAACTTACAACAAACACCAGAGGTGTTGCATACGATTATGTGGATGTTGTTCTGACATCTGTTACCCGTAAAGTGACGAACCTTATCACATATTTTGATTTCATTCAGACAGAAAAAGTAACTGATACCATGAAAGCAAGAAGTATCGTGGCTTACTTTACTACGGAAGATGGAGAAAAGATATCATTTGATGTGCCGATGATTGCCAATAGCAGGGAAGATTCACCAGAGAAGAGAACTTTTCATGAGAAGTTTACTTTGAAATCAAGAGAATACAAGTATGGAGACAAGTATTATCTTGTATTGGCAGATGCTAATGATGAGAAGAATATCTTGAAGCAGTATGAGTTTATGATTGATATTGCATTTGTTGATGATTTTGGATTTTAGAGAAATGGAGCGTGCAAAAGATGGATAGAATTATTCAAAGTTATATGGATTCTTTTATTAAATCACAAGAAATTTTAGAAAAAGATGAGAGTAAGCAGTTTGAATTGTTTTCAGCATATTGTGTGGTTGAGCAATGGTATACAGAAACATATAATTTACCGGATATAATTATTGGAGAGGGAGGGGATTGTGGTATTGACTCAATTGCGATTATTGTAAATGGAAACATGGTCACATCAAAGGAAGAAATAGATGATATTATTGAAGTGAATAAAAATTTGTCAGATATTAATTTTATCTTTGTTCAGGCCAAGACATCGGCATCATTTGATTATGGTGAAATGGGAACTTTTGGCGCAGGAGTGAAAGATTTCTTTTCGGAAGATCCGCAGATGGTAAGAAATGAGGGTATCGTAGAGAAGAATGAGATTATTGAATATATATTTTCTAAAGCACCAATGATAAAGAAAAATCCTTCATGTTATTTGTATTATGTGACTACTGGTAAATGGGTAGATGACCAAAATTGTGTTGGAAGAATGAAAATTGCTACAAGCGACTTGAATGCGTTGAATATATTTTCAGAAATAAAGTACATACCAATCGATGGAAATCAGCTACAAAAACTATACAGGAAAACAATTGATGTTGTAGAAACAGAAATTTGTTTTGATAATCATATATTTTTACCAGATATTCCGAAAGTAAGACAATCCTTTTTAGGTTATCTCGATTTTAATGAATTTTTGAAACTCATAGTAGATGAAAATGGTGAGATACGAAGAAGTGTTTTTTATGATAATGTAAGAGACTTTCAAGGTGATAATGCAGTCAATCATGAAATGTCTGATACTATTGCAACTACGGCAGATAGATTTATTCTATATAACAATGGTGTTACTATTATATGTAAAAAAGTATCTAACATTAGGAACAAATACACATTAACGGATTATCAGATTGTAAATGGATGCCAGACTAGTCATGTGCTTTTTAATAATAAAGATGAAATAAATGGGAATCTTCAAATACCTATTAAACTAATAGAAACAGAAGATGATGAAACTGTGAATAAAATTATCAAAGCGACCAATAGACAGACAGAGGTTACGGATGCACAATTAATTGCCTTGAATGAATTTCATCGAAAATTGGAAGCGTTTTATAATACTTTTTCGGGTGTGCAGCGATTATATTATGAAAGGCGTTCAAAACAATATAGTTATGGTAATGATATTGAAAAAACTCGTATAGTATCTATAAGTATGCAAATAAAAGCAATGGCATCGATGTTTTTTGATAAACCTCATTTGGCAAGCCGTTTTTTTGGTAAATTGATGTCTAGTGTTGAAGGAATATTTAATGAACAGCATAAACTATTGCCATATTACACAAGTGCATATACCCTTTATAAAATAGATTATTTATTTAGAAATAAACTTATTGATATTAGGTATCGGAAGTTTAAATATTTTATATTAATGCTTATTAAATATGATTTATCCACTGAAAAAATACCTGAATTAAATTCTAATAAAATGGACAAATTATGTGAAAATATATTAAAGGTGATTAATGATAATGATAAATTAATCAAAGAGATAAACAAATTATTACCTTTATTTGATAAGTACGTTGAAGATATAACAAGCTCTGAATCTACAAAATCAGCTGCACTCGTTGAAAAATTACGTAATGAATTTTCATGATGTAACTTTTAAATAACAGGAGGTTCAAAACGATGGAAGAGATAATAACATCTTCAGAATTATTAAGTGAAACCGACGATAGACGAGAAATCATAAAACAAAAGCTTCGTCAATATTATGATGGTCGTATTGTCCGCAAGGATTTAACTAAATCAATCAGAGAAGGTGCAAATGTACCGGTATATGTACTGGAATATCTTCTTGGGCAGTATTGTAATTCTGATGATCCGGAGATTATTGATGAGGGAGTAGACAATGTTAAGCGTATTCTGCGTGATAACTATGTCCGCCCGGATGAAGCACAGAAGATATTGTCCCTACTTAGAGAGAGAGGCAGTTATACAGTTATTGACAGAATTACAGTAGTGCTTAATACAAAGGAAGACCGGTACGAGGCAACATTCTCTAACCTCGGCATTAAGAATATTCCTATCAGTGCTGACTATGTGAAGGATTATGACCGCCTGCTTTGTGGAGGTATCTGGTGTATTCTCCAGCTTGACTATGAGTTTATCGAAGAAGATAAGAAGAATACACAGCCTATCCGTATTAGAAAGCTGACACCGATTCAGATGCCACATGTGGATATGGATGAAGTAAAGAATGGTCGTAAGGCATTTACAAAGGAAGAGTGGATGGATATTCTGCTTCGTTCTACTGGTATGGAGCCGGACAAGCTTTCTGACAGAGCTAAATGGTTATTGATTGCCCGTATGATTCCGCTTGTTGAGAACAACTTTAATATGTGTGAATTAGGACCTCGTTCTACAGGTAAATCATACATATATGAGCAGATTTCTCCAAACAGTATCCTTGTTGCCGGAGGACAGACAACAGTTGCAAATCTGTTTTATAACATGTCTAACAATACAGTCGGTCTTGTCGGAATGTGGGATGTTGTAGCATTTGACGAGGTTGCCGGTATCAAGTTTAAGGATAAAGATGGTATCCAGATAATGAAGGGATACATGGCATCAGGTGCATTTTCCCGTGGCAAGGCTGAGATACAGGCAAAAGCATCTATGGTCTTTGTAGGTAATATCAATCAGAGTGTGGAGACTTTGCAGAAGACATCAAGTCTGTTTGATCCATTTCCTCCTGAAATGGGTACTGATACTGCGTTCCTTGACCGTTTCCATGCATATATACCGGGATGGGAGATCCCTAAGTACAGACCGGATTCATTTACAAATGATTATGGATTTATCACAGATTATCTTTCAGAGTTTATGCGTGAGCTTCGTAAGGATAATTACAGCAATATAGCAGAGAAGTATTTCAAATTAGGAAATAATTTAAATCAGAGAGATGCAATTGCTGTTCGTAAGCTGATTTCCGGATTTATCAAATTGATTTATCCGGATGGAGAAGTCAGCAAGGATGAAGTTGCAGAGATTATGGATATTTCACTTGAACTTCGTAGGCGAGTAAAAGAACAGCTTAAGAAGATTGGTGGAATGGAGTTTTATGATGTGAATTTCTCCTATATTGACCTAGATGATATGTCAGAGCATTATGTTTCTGTACCAGAGCAAGGTGGCGGTAAGCTGATACCGGACGGAATGTGCAATCCAGGACAAGTTTATACTGTATCCAGAGGAAAAAGCGGCATGATTGGCGTATTTCGTCTGGAAAGTCAGATGCTTCCGGGAAATGGTAAGATTGAACGGACAGGCTTAGGCAGCGATTCCAAATGCAAAGAAGCTGTGAATACGGCATTTAATTATTTGAAAGCAAATGGCAATCGGATCAGCGGTTCTATCAGCACATCAATGAAAGACTATATCATAAATTATCAGGATTTGCAGGGAATAGGAATGACTGAGAAGTTGGCATTACCTACGTTGATTGCTCTTTGTTCCATTGCACTAGGAAAGCCAACTGTCAGCGATTTGGCGATACTGGGTGATATTACAATTAGTGGCACAATGATAAAAGTAGATGAGCTTGCAAACACGCTTCAAGTGTGCTTGGACAGTGGTGCAAAGAAGGTGCTGATTCCAAGTACCTCGTTTGTAGATTTCGCAAGTGTTCCAGCTGATCTGATGAGTGCATTTCAGCTGATTCCATATCAAAGTGCAGAGGATGCGGTGTTTAAGGCGTTGGGGGTAGAGTAATTGAAGAAAGATTTAATTGGACTTATAGATTCACGAAAAGAAATAGAAAAAAAGTTCCATTCTTTTGATGGTGGGATGGGAACATCGTTTGAACAAATTAGTGATGTACCTGAGTTCCAGAATTGGCTTCAAGAAATAAAATTGGAGTTACAGGGAATTTATGACAGAACCCATGATACTTTTGTCTGGGAAACGATCAATTTGTGTGGTAAGCGTCTGGATGGGTTTACGGAGAAAAAATATTTTATTGAGCTTGCAGGAAAACTTCAGGCTATTAGAAAAAATATTGATAAATATTATCCAGAGGAGAAAGTAGTGTCAGAATTACCACAATCACAAGGAGGTGTTTTTTGTATGAAAAAGAAACCGCTTATCTTCATAAGCCATTCTTCTAAGAATAAAGATCAGGTTGCGAAAATTGCAGACTTGCTTCGGTCAATAAATTTAAGTCCTCGTAGAGATATTTTTTGTAGCTCACTTCCAGGATATGGAATACCAAATGGAGCCAATATTTTTGACTTTTTAAGGGAACGATTTCTTAATTATGACTTACATATTATTTTTGTGCATTCGCCAGAATATTACGAAAGCCCAGTCAGCTTAAATGAAATGGGAGCAGCTTGGGTGTTAAAGACTAAAGCAACTTCACTTCTTCTTCCAGGGTTTGGATTTTCTGACATGAAAGGAGTATTCGGAAGTGATAGCATTGCCATTAAGTTAGATGGTGATCGTTCAGAAGTGAAAGATCGTTTGAATCAGTTGAGGCGAGAATTAGAATCAGAATTTGATATTTCAGATAATGAAGATGTTATTTGGGAAGAGGCAAGGGACAAGTTCATTCGTGAAATAAATAGTGATGTATCAACTAAAAATGAAAATATCAGTTCTGAATCAGCCTTAATTACAGGGGAAATGAAGCAACTTCTTATAAAAGTGGCAGCCGTACCGGATGGGCAGATTTTGGTAGACTCAGATTTGGAATCAGGTACGTATATTCAGATTGGTAGCGAGGTAGTAGCCAAGGAATATCCAGATAGACGGCAATATGCTGTTTGGGAAGAAGCACTTAGTGCTTGTTTACAAGCAAAATACATTGAAAGAAAAAGTGAATCAATTTGTGTAATTACAAATGCTGGCTATAAAGCAGTCGAATAGCAAATGACACGATAAGAAATATTTGTCTGGTGCAGATAACAATATGGTATAGAATTGGAATACCTGTAGCGTGAACAAGAATTTGACAGACTTTGCAGGAATGAAACCAACAGCAATACGTAATCAGGAGGAGATATATCTACCAGATGATGTTAGTTTTATTATTGCACATAACAAAAAGGTAAATGATACAGTAGAAGTATTCAGTTTACTTTCTTATACGAATATAAATGTACTACCATTTACGGAGGATATTCCGCTAGAAGTGATTGCTTTTCTT
>OLIX01002015.1_pt1 | contig 16039 bp, 16 predicted proteins | sample 1601331 | NCBI WGS metagenome assembly OLIX01 (sample SAMEA2452120, study PRJEB22498) | human gut metagenome | biome: human feces; feature: human gut; material: feces | place: Australia | collected 2012 | reverse complement strand
AAGGTTAAGCAGGACTAGGGCAAAATTTATTTTTTCAAAGTAACAGGCGGCGGCTTCCATCGCCTTGCGGACGGCTTCGCTTCCCATATCTACGGCCTTGCCCACGGCCTGACTGACCGTCTGGTTCAGCTTCTGAAAGTCCCGTGAATTGACGGCTCTGTCCACAATGTCCTGAATGCTTCTTCCAAGATCGTCCCAGTCCTGATTTTTATTTGCCATACGATCCTCTCCAAAAAATATTCTCTATCATTATAGCGTGATTCCGCGAAAAAAACAAGCGATATGAAAAAAATAAGCAATCCTTTCCCCGCCGCCGCAAAAATTGGTTTCCTGCTTGACTTTTCGCCCCGCTCCATGTAAAATGGCACCGTTTTGTCGAACTTTTGAGAAAAACGGGGGGACGATGATGGACTGGCGAAGCAGGAGCACCCGGAAGCTGCTGGGCAAGGTCGTGACGGTGCAGGTCGATCGGCCTGTCGGGTATCTCCACGGCGATATTCTGTATCCCATCAATTACGGGTTCGTCCCGGGGCTGATGGGCGGCGACGGCGAGGAACAGGACGCGTACATACTGGGCGTGGATACGCCCCTGTCCGACTTTACAGGGCGGGTCATCGCCGTCATCCGGCGGCACAACGACTGCGAGGACAAGCTGGTGGTCGCGCCGGAGGGGCTTTCGTTCCATCAGGGGCAGATCGCCGAGGCCGTCCATTTTCAGGAGCAGTATTTTATCAGCACCATTGATTCCATCTTTCAGAAATCCTGCGGGGTCGTCCCCTTCCGGCGGGCCGGCGTGGAACCGGAATTTCTGCTTCTGTTCCAGCGGGGTTCCGGAACGTGGAGCTTCCCCAAGGGACACATGGAGGCCGGGGAAACAGAGGAGCGAACCGCCCTCCGGGAGCTTTTTGAGGAAACCGGATTCCGGACGCGGCTGATTCCCAGTGCCAGAGCCGCCACGGAATACCGCATCAGCTCCGTTGCCAGAAAGCAGGTCGTTTTCTTTCTGGGCGAAGTCCACGGCGAACCAAAGCTTCAGGCCAAAGAGATCAGATCCTGCCGCTGGGTGAAACCCGGCGAGCTGGGACAGTACCTTCTGCCTCAGGTCGCGGACGCCGCAAAAGCGCTGCTTGCGCGGATATAGAATGCTCTTCTGCCGTTCATCGGTCAAAAATGACCGTTGAACGGATTTTTCAACATTTTTGGTTTCTTTTATGATATAGTGTAAACACAAGGAGGTGCCCCATGAGATTCAAGCTGGTTATTGATAAAACGCAGGAGGAAACGGTGGTCGCCACCGTCCATGAGCGCAGCCGTCTTACCGACGAAATGGAGCTTCTTGTCCTGCAGCATGACGGCTCTGACCGGATCGCGGCTTACACAGAGGACGGTATGCGGATGCTCCCCTTCTCCGATATCGAGTGCATCACCGTTCTGGATGGGAAGACCTATGCCGTTACACGCAGCGGCGAACGCTGCCGCTTAAAGCTGCGGCTGTACGAGCTGGAAGCCATGCTTCCCGCGTCCTTCATCCGCATCAACAAATCGGCACTTGCCAACGAAGCCCACTTGGAGCGCTTCACCGCTTCCTTCAACGGCGCAGTGGACGCCGTCTTCCGAAGCGGCTACCGGGAATACGTTTCCCGGCGGTGCTTCGCGGAAATCAAAAGGAGGTACGATCACGTATGAAACAATATTGTCTGACATTTCTGAAACGGGGTCTGCTGGCCGCTTCCGGCGGGCCGCTGATCCTCGCCATGATCTACGGCATTCTGGGCGCCAACGGGCAGGTCACTTCCCTCGCCCCCGGAGAGGTCTGCATGGGAATCGTGACGGTGACGCTGCTGGCCTTTATCGCGGCGGGCATCGGCGTCGTCTATCAGATTGAGCGTCTGCCGCTGCTCTCCGCTACGGCAATTCACGCCGGAGCGCTGTATCTGGATTATCTGCTGATTTACCTGCTGAACAACTGGATACCCCGGAATTGGGAATTTATCAGCACCTTCACTCTGTGCTTTGCGGCGGGCTACGCCCTGATCTGGGGAATCATTCTGCTTTCCATCCGGCACAGAACCAACCGTATCAACCGCCATCTGCGGGGAGGAAAATGATGAGAAAACCGTTTCTTGACAATCTGCGCTACGGCATCGTGCTGTCCGTCGCAGTGTATCACGTATTTTACCAGTTCAACAGCGTCGGTGTCATCACCAACGTACTTATCCCTGGCATTCCGGCGCTGGACGCGCCGCTGTATGTGCTGTACCCATGGTTCATGGCGGCACTTTTCATGATCTCCGGCATCTGCGCCCGGTACAGCCTGGAAAAACAGACGGGCAAGCAATACCTGAAAGGCAAGGTTCGCCGCCAGCTCATCCCCTCCATCGCCATTATCTTCCTCATCGGGTGGAGCACCGGCTGGGTCACCGACCAGTACGCAAACATTTTTGGCGGCGGTCAGGTTCCGGGGTTTGCCAAATATCTTGTGTGGTGCATGTCCGGCATCGGGGTACTGTGGTTTCTCCACGAACTGCTGCTGTGCGAGGTGGTGCTGGTGCTGATTCGGAAGCTGGACAAAAAAGACTGGCTGTGGCAGCTGGGCGGCAAGGCGAATTTCCCTGTCATCTGCCTTCTGGTGCTCGGCATGTGGGGCAGCGCCTATATCCTGAACACTCCCGTGATAGAGGTCTACCGCAACGGTTTCTACCTGTTCTGCTTCCTCGCGGGCTACATTCTGTTCTCCCACGAACAGATCCAGTCCCTGCTCGCCAAATGGGCACCCTGTATGCTTGCCGTGAGCGGCGTGCTGGCCGTCATCTACACGGTGCATTTCTGGGGACAGAATTACGCGGCTCTCAGCAATCTGAAAGCCCCGCTTACCAATCTCTATGCGTGGTTTGCCTGCCTTGGGGTGCTGGGCGCGGGAAAACGGTGGCTGGATAAGGAGACTGCCTTCACCCGCTGCATGGCAAGCCGCAGCTTCGGCATCTACGTCCTGCACAACCCCCTGCTGGTGCTGCTGGCCTGGGCGATGGATAAGCTGCTCCATTTCCCCGTGTGGAGCATGTATCTGCTTCTGCCGGTGCTGCTGGCGCTGCTCCTGCCGCCGCTGATCGCGCTTATCAAGCGCATTCCCGTCCTGCGCACATTGGTGCTGGGCGAAAAATAAAAAATCCGCGCCACGGTTCATGCAAACCGTGGCGCGGTGTTTTTTGGGGTTACTCGATGCAGATCCGATTGTTCTCGGGCAGCTTCTTCTGTCCGGCCTTCGGCACATCCAGCGTCAGGATACCGTTCTCAAACTTGGCGGACACCTCTTCGGGCTTCACATCGCCCACGTAGAAGCTGCGGCTCATGGAACCGGCGTAACGCTCCCGGCGGATGTAGCGACCCTTCTTGTCCTCCTCATCCTTATCAAGACCCTTTGCGGCCTGAATGGTCAGGTAGCCATTGCTCAGGTCAATGCTGATCTCGTCCTTCTTGAAGCCGGGCAGATCGACCGCCAGCTCATAGCCGTCTTCCTTCTCCCGGATATCGGTCTTCATCAGATTCTTGGCGTGCTTGCCATACAGGGGGCTGCGACCCTCCGAGGCGTTCATCATGCCAAAGGGATCGTTAAAGAAATCATCAAACAAATCTTCTCCAAAAATGCTGGGCAACATAAGTCATTCCTCCATTCAAATCTTCTATGTTCCCTGCGGAGGGGCTTTCTTTTTTTCGCCCCTCTTTTTGGTACGCCTACACTATACCACGATTTTTAGCACTGTCAAGGCCTGAGCGCTAAAGTTCATAAAAAGATAAAAATGCGTTCACAGAATATGCGATTTCTCTGGCAGATATCCGGAAACCTCCCCGTAGAACGAGAAAAGCGAAAGGAACCCCCTTTCGCTTTTCCCGCTTTTCTATACCAGCGGCGCAAACAGCCGCAGAATGCACTGCCAAATCCGCAGAATTGCCCCGCTTCCGGTGCTGTATCGCTGAGTGACCTCGCTGCATTGGGAGAACAACACGTCAAAATCCCGCGCCATGTCGCCAATCGCGTCACAGCCGTAGAGCAGAACGTCGTTCTCGAAATGGTGATACAGGCTTCGGTAGTCAAAGTTCGAGCTGCCTATGGAGGCGATCTTCCCGTCGCACAGGCACTGCTTTGCATGGCAGAAGCCCGGCGTATACTCGAATATCCGCACGCCCTGCCGGGCAAGGCCGGAATAATAGGAGCGGGTGATGGCAAATACCACTTTTTTGTCCGGAATTCCCGGCGTAATGATCCGCACGTCCACACCCCGTTTGGCCGCAAGGCGCAGCGCCCGGCTCATTTCGTCGGTGATGATCAGGTACGGTGTAGTGATATACAGCGTCTTTTCCGCCTGAGCGATCAGATTCAGATAGACATTTTCCGCCGTGCGCTCCTCCGACAGCGGGTTATCGTTGAAGGGCTGCACGAACCCCTCCGACGTTACCTTGTGACAGATGTTGAGGTAGCGTGCGAAGTCCTCGTCTTCCTTGGTCGTCACGTTCCACAGCTCAAAAAACGACGCCGTCAGGCTCTGGACCGCCTCGCCCTCCAGCCGAAGGCCGGTGTCCTTCCACACCCCGTAGGGCCGGGCACGGCCAAAGTATTCATCCGAAAGGTTGTAGCCGCCGATATAGCCCACCTTGCCGTCGATGACCGTGGTTTTCCGGTGATCCCGGTGGTTCAGAAACAGATTGACCACCGGCACAGCGGGGTTGAACACCCTGCAGCGGATGCCGTCCTCGCTCAGCCCTCTGGCAAAGCGCAGATTCACGAAGCCAAGGCTGCCGATGTCGTCGTACATCAGTCGCACCTCGACCCCCTGACGCGCCTTGCGTACCAAAATTTCCCGTATCTCCTGAAAGGCCGAATTGTCCGCCACGATGAAATATTCCATGAAAATGAATTTCTCGGCCTTTTCCAGATCCGCTTTCATGGCTTCCAGGGTCTCGGCTCCGTCGCCAAAATAGCGGACGCTGGTATTTTCGTACACAGGCCAGTTTTCATGGACGGAAAGATAGTGAAACTGGTTGCCGGCGGCGCGATTTTCCGATTCCAGCCGCGCCAGAACCGCCCCGTCCTGGGGAAGGCTCCCATCCATTTTCTCCCGGAAACGGCGGATACGCTTCCCCGCCCTGCCCGGGTCGCCCAGAATGTCGAACAGCAGAAACAGGCTCAGGCCCATCACCGGAGCCGCCAGAATCAGCATGATCCACGGCATTTTCATGGCAGTAGAAGTGTGTCTGCCGTACAGGCGAAGCACCACCACGATGCTCAACAGGTTGACGCACGCGGATATCCAAGCGGAGTGGGCGTTCAGCTTCACCGCCATTACGATCAGCCAGACGACCTGAATGATAATGGTCAGCCCCACGAACGCGATTCTTGGGATACTGTTGCGTTTGCGTTTGTGCTCTCTGCTCATTCCGCACCTCCTTTTTCCTTCTCTTCGTTCTCCTCGTCCAGTTCCCGCCAGAGCTCGTCCGCCCGCCGTTGGTTCTCCATCGCCACGTCAATGCCCTCGGTGCTGTCCTTGCTGAAAATGATCCGCAGCGTCAGGATGATCAGCCGGATGTCCAGCAGCGGCGAATAGTTTTCAATATACATCATGTCCAGACGCAGCTTGTCGTAGGCGCTGGTGTTGTATTTTCCGTAGATCTGGGCATAGCCCGTCAGGCCGCCCCGCACCTTCAGACGGTAGCAGAATTCCGGAATTTCCTTGGAAATCTCGTCCGCGAGGCACTTTCTCTCCGGCCGGGGTCCGACGATGCTCATGTCACCTTTCAAAATGTTGATCAGCTGGGGCAGCTCGTCCAGACGGGCGGCACGGATGACCTTGCCCACCTTCGTGATTCTGGGGTCGTCCTCCGAGGCCAGCACTGCGCCGGCGTATTTTTCCGCGTCCACGATCATGCTGCGGAACTTGAGTATCTCAAATTCCCGCCCGCCCCGGGTCATCCGTTTCTGCTTGTAGAACACCGGGCCGCCATCCTCGATTTTAATGGCAGCTGCGATAATGAGCATGACCGGCGCGGCGGGAATCATGGCAATGCCGCAGAGCACCAGATCCATGGCACGCTTGATGATGCGCTGCATGGGGGTCAGGCCGGTGCCTTTGACCATCAGCAGCGGGGTATCGAACAGGGTATTGTTTTTCGCCCCCCGGAGCATGATGTCCGTGAGTTTGGGGGCGACGTAGGTACGGATGCGGTAGCGGTAGCAATATTTCAGGATATCGTTGCGGATCTGGGCGGGAATGTCCGTGAGGATGACCGCGTCATGCCTGCGGGTCTCCTGGCACACTGCCTCCAACCCCTCGTCAATGCTCATCAGCTTGCTGACATTATATTTATCCCGGCGGGAGTCCATCTTGATCTTCAGCCCGATGCCCCGCTTGTTGCCGTACACCAGCAGCATGTCGTGGGGGGCATACAGCTTATAATACAGCTCCGTGTACACATAAATCAGCACCACCGCCACGACGATCTCCGCCAGGAGCAGCAGGAGCATCGGCCCCACGGCGATCATGGCATTGGCGATCAGGCACAGCTGGAAATACGTGAGAAAATTCACCACAAACAGGGAGATGACCTGTCCGATGATCAGATCCAGCCGATGGAGCTGCCCGAACAGGGTGCAGTCGGAGTTCAGAAACATGACGTACAGCAGCGCCCCATAGACGCCCATCAGCACATATTTGCCCTTGTATACAAAATGTTCGATTTCGTATCCCTTGCGGAACGCGCCGTAATACAGCAGGGTCATGACCACTACTTCCAGCAGCGTTTCCGCCGCCCGGACAAGTCCCTTGGTATCCTCATATGCGCTGCGGCTCAGCTTTCTCATTGATATTACACGTCCTCTATGCAAAATATGACACAATTCCAAGAAAATATACTTTTTGCTATCATACCACACCCATCAAAAGAAAGCAACCCCGGAAACGAAACCGGTCGTTTCCGGGAACCCCACCTCAAATAATGAAATTTTCTCTTTACAAATCCAACATTTTCTGATACAATCATTCCTGTTCTGTGGCCCGGTGGTGCAGTCGGTTAGCACGCCAGCCTGTCACGCTGGAGGTCGACGGTTCGAGTCCGTTCCGGGTCGCCACAAAAAAGCACGCTTTTCAGCGTGCTTTTTTGCCATTCTGTCAAAGGCCCCCTGCTTTCAGCAAACGAAGGCAGGGGGTCTTTAGCGTAGGCGCAGCCTCCGTATGGAAGCTGCGCCTGATATATTTTGATACTATTTCCTGATTAAAATCTTTGATTTTAATCAGGAAGGCATCGCCTGATGGCGCTGCCTGTTTTGTGATTTATAAGGAAAGAAATCACAAAACAAGTCTCATATGAACTCCTTGCCCTTCGGGCAATTAAAATCTTTTCTAAAGATTTTAATCGGAGTTCAGTATGACTGCTATCCGATCGCTTTCTGATATTCCTTCTGAATCTCCGCTTCAATCAACTCAGAATCAAGCGATACAACAGATTCTGTTCTTGAAGTGGAATAATTCATGAAAAGATTGGTCTGCACATAGACGTTGCTGAAAGTGCCATCCGTATCAAAATTGAAATTTACGAAATAATGGGGCTGTTCATTTTCACCTTCGGCAAAAGGCTGGTCGATCCGCAGCATTACCGTGATTCCGCTTTCGTCTTCGAGCGTATCCACATAGGCAACAACAGAATCATTCCACTGAAAGTAGGCAAGCCATGGTTTTACGCTATCACCGAAGGTCATTTCATCTGCTCTCCATTCGATATTGGTATAGGCTTTGCCCCATTTTCCCTCGTTACTGTAGCGGACACCATTGGCAGCCATAAAAGCCATTCTTAATGAGTATTGCTCGCCATCTACGATATTTACCGACTCCGGGTCAACGTCCACAATCTCCAGCCAGTTTCCGTTGTCCTGATAGTAATTGGCGGTAGACCAATGGCTTTGATCGCCTTTAGATTGGTCAACTACGATATGGCAGCTGCCATTCTGAACTGCCTCTAAAACAGCACGGCACTTTGCAAAGGCCGCCTGTTCATCCGGATTTTCTTCAACAACAGTATCTGCATTGATAGCAACAGTCTTCAGTAACCGTTCCGCGATGCCACCGGAAATCTGATTCTCATCATACCATATATCATAGATAATATCACCATCGATGAAGAATGTATGCTGCTCACAGAGTGCATCCGGATTGCCGTCCCAGAAGATTTCACATTCCACATCTCCGTATATAGAGCTGCTGGACGTATATCCAATAGGAGCACCAGACTCTTCCTCTTTCAATGCAATGATATCAGAAAGTTGAAATTCTGGATAATCCCAACTGGTAATGCCGCCAACATCTACAGAATCCCTTGTCAGCACAACGTTGCCATCCTGCTCCCTGAAAGAAAAACCGGAAGGGAGTAGCAGTTTGAGGGTGCCATACTGAACCAGTTCCGTATCTGTAATGACAGCAGAACCGTCGGTAGGGGTATCGTCGATGGTGTCTGACTTTTGGGGGTTGACTGCGCAGGCTACTAAAACAGCGGCGCACAGCAATACGCAAATCATACTTACCCATAACTTGGGTTTCTTCCATTTTGCCATATTCATAATGCGACCTTTCGTATTTCCCTCGCCAAAGGCCAGGGGCATCCCGGCAATCATCTTTTTATGCGTTGCAAGCCTCAGCAGGGAAGCGGAATAGTCCGCCCTGATTTGAGGCCCCATTTCCCGGATCACCGCCTCATCACAGCTCATCTCCATATCTTTGCCCGCCAGAATGAATGCGGCCCACGCCAGAGGATTAAACCAGTGGATGCACAGGGCACAATATGCCAGCAGCTTGATGATATGGTCACAGCGGCGGATATGATGCCGCTCATGGGCAATGATACACTTTTGTTCTTGTGTTGGGATATTGGAGGGCAAATAGATTTTGGGGGCGAGGATGCCCATAACAAATGGCGTGTCAATATAATCGGCACGATAAACGTTTCCTGTGTAAGCCACAGCGCCCACCAGTTTCCGTCTCAGGCGGATATACTGCACGATGCTGTAAAGAATCATGCTGCCGGTTCCGGCGATCCAGACATAAGGAACGATTGCCATAATATCCAATCCGGCATGCTCTGACTCCCCTGCCTGCGCAAGTTCCGACCCTGACTGATTTTCAGCCGGAACGAAAGTGAAATCAGGATTCCGATTGGCTTCGGCAGGAAGAAAATAAACCACGCTGGCTGCGCCTGATGTCTCCCGAATTTCCGGTTCCAGCGCATTCAGAACGGAAACGGGTGCTGTAAATGCCACCGGGCACAGAAGCCGGAACAAAACCACCAACCAGAGTGCATAAGAAAAAATCTTTGGAGATCGTTTCAGCATGAGTCTGGCCAGCATGACCAGCAGAATGACGATGCTGCCCGTCATACTCATATTCAGCACTTGAGAAAACAGATTACGCATGGGAATCCTCCCGCATGGAATCAATGACCTTTTGCAGTTCGTCGATTTCGCCGTCAGACAGCTTTTTGCGGCTGCCAAATGCGGCTAAGAACGCAGGCAAAGAACCGTGAAATGTCTCATCCACAAATATTTCACTCTGACGTGCATAGAATTCCTCCCGGCTGACCAGAGATGTTACCTTGCCATCCTTATTCCGGAACAGCTCCCGATCACAAAGCCTTTTCAGAATCGTGTATGTCGTGGTTCGTTTCCAGTTCAGGCGTTCCTCCGCCAGTTCCGTCAAGCGGCGAGAAGTGACAGGCTCATTATCCCAGATAATATCCGCAAAAATGGTCTCGATCTCACCCAGCTTATATTCCGCCATATGAGTTGCCTCCTTTGCTCTACTGTCAGTAGACAATTATACTCTACTACCTGTAGACAGAAAAGTCAAGGATTTTTTGAAACGTTAATATAACCTTAAAGGGATGGCACAAGAAGGGCAGTTTGCAACTTCTACAAGCTTCCTGTCGTTTCTTCCCCCTGTAACCACATTAATATATATCCCCCCAATACTGGGGGTACAGTATTGGGGGGAAACATATCAAACGGTGGGGGCTGTTTTGCGCCCTTTTTGGGGGTGCTTTCATAGCAAAAGAGAGGCATTCCGCAAAGAATGCCTCTCTTTTCATTTTCCAGCCCCGCCTTCGGCGTGCTTTTTTACGGCTGTGCCGTTACCGGCCGTATCCGAAAGCTGGCAGAACGGTTCGGCTGCGGCTGTTTGCCCTTGGTAAGCCATTTCTCACGGGAATGCCGGATCGTATTCCAAGGGGATTTGGAAGGCAAACGCGCGCCTGCACGTTCTGACAGCTTTCGATAGGCCTTGGGGGGGATTATCTGTCGGCTGCCTAATCGCGGTACAGTTTGAAGGATGTGTGTGTGTTGAAGGATGTGTGTGCAATACAGATTGAGGAAATCGGATTAGGAGGTATTTTTGCGATTTGGCATCCGTTTGTACAGTGAGGTTATATCAGGCCAGCGCTTCGCCCAGACTGCGGCAGGCGCTCAGCGCTTCGTCATCGGGGGTCTCCTGACAGATCACGCTGTCGCAGACCAGATTTGCGCCCTTGTCCCGGCAGTTCTCTTCCCACGTGCGCATCCACTCGCCGTCGCCCCAGCCATAAGAGCCGAACAAGGCGATCTTCTTGCCGGAGAGCTTACTCTCGCAGGTCTCGAACATGGGGGCAAATTCGCCGTCTTCCAGTTCCTCCGCGCCCATGGCGGGGCAGCCGAAAGCGACCGCGTCAAATTCGTCCATCTTTCCTCCGTCGAACTCGGCGGCGGTAAACAGCTCCGCTTCCGCGCCAGCGTGCTTTGCGCCTTCCACAACGGCCTGCGCCATGGCTTCGGTATTTCCGGTGCTGCTCCAATAAACAACTGCAATTTTCATTTTCAAAAATCCTTTCTTAAATCCTATTTCATCCGGCTACTGTAAGCCGTTCGATGTCGATCCCGCTGGCAAGCTGGCGGCAGTAAACCCTCGTGCAGGCTTTGTACTTGGCAAAGGTCTTCCGGGCTGCTTCCTCGTTTTCATAAACTTTCCAGCAGCCCACGCATTTGCAGGGTCTGTGTTCTAAAAAGCCCTTCACGTCCTCCGGCGGGTAGCTGAGAAACAGCCCCACCTCGTGGGGGAACTCACTGTTCTCGCCTCCTTCGTATGTTTATCGGTTAGCATAGTCTAACCATATAGTCCTTGAGAAGCCGCCCGAAGGCGGCTCTTCAAAGATCACCGACTACTTCTTCAAGAACGGGAACGGCTCCTTCTTTTCGCATATCTTCGTTTGGATATCCCCCGTGGCATAACCGGTGGCGTCAATGACAGCGCGAAAGGCTTTTTCGTCCAGCGGCTCCTGAGAGAGGATCACCGCCTGCCGCCGTGAGCGAGCGTCATGGTTCCATGGTTCTCTGCCGAGTAAGCCTCGGATGCAGACCAGAATTGCTGATGTCATCGCCGCTTTACTTTCTTCCCACCAGCAATGTTGAGCCGCGAAGCATCAGGCGTTTGGCCTCCTTCGGTGTCATGAAGCTGCCGTCGGTCGTGTCGATCAGCTCTACACGCTCATAGCCCATCTCCCTGAGCTTTTGGACAAATGCCTGCATATCGCCGTATCTACCGGGCGACATCAGGTCGTGGATGGCAAACATTCCGCCCTTTTTCAGAACCCGCAGTGTTTCCAGCAGATGTGCCTGCTTGTCTGCCCCTGTGATATTGTGATAGACATAGTTGCTGGTCACCGCGTCGAAGCTCTCGTCGGGAAAATCCAGCTTCACGGCGTTCCCATGTTGGAACGAAGCGTTCTTCACACTCTCCGCAGCGGCGTTTTTTTCGCACAGCAGCAGACTGAAGGAGGCGTATTCCTTGCCCCAGCGGTCAATGCCGACCATTTTCCCCTGCGGATTGCGCTTTGCGCAGGCAATGGTCAGCGCACCGCTGCCGCAGCCGATATCCAGTCCCACGCCGCCCTCCGGGAGTGTGATATGCTTCGCCGTACCGTCAATGATCTGCTTTGAGAGCTTGCGTTCGCCGTCATAGGAAAAGCTCCGATAGGCATACACGCACCACTGGGTGTACTTTGCACAAACGACAAAGACAATGCCGAACACCACTCCCAGCACGACGCGCAGCTTTCCGCTCACACCGATGCCGAATACGCCGAAAACGAGCAGCAGCGCAAGCGACAGCACCGTTCCCGCGATTTCCAAGGAAACGTGTACCAATTCGCCAGCGGGTTGGGTAATCCGTTCGAAAAATACGCTAAGTGTGATTACCGCGTGATTCCGTTCCATACCACCGATGCAAATGGCGGTTATGAGGGCTTCTTCTTGCAAGGCATGCAAATGCAGTACGACAAGTCCAAACAATATGGTTTCACGGATCAGTACGTGAACGGCTCTGAGGAATATGCCGGTGTTCCTTTGGTATTCGTAGACCAAGTCGGTCGTTTCTCCGAGCAAGCAGAGTTGAAGAAGAAAGACGGTGAGAGCGATGAGGCTTATAAGGCTCGTTTTATCACTTACATGAAGGAGGTGGCCGAGCGTGGTTATTTCATTTGCAATGACGCGGATGTGATCGCTAAGAAGTCGCAGGTTACGACCGGTGAGGAGAATTCCGGTATCCGTTTCAACAAATTCCCTTATTTGCCAGATCACGACGGGTTATTCCGTTCTCAATCCACGCCGGAGATGCGTTTGGCCGAGATCTACTACTCCTTGGCTGAATGTTATTACAGAGAAGGAAATAAGGCGAAAGCCGCTGAATTACTGGATTATGTGCGCATTAGAAACTATCCCACCGAGGAATGGAGCAAGTACAGTTATGTAGCTAATCCTGCCAAACTGACCGATGCGGAATTCTTGGATGAGTGGGGACGCGAGTTCTTGGGCGAGCGTCGCCGTCGCGTGGACTTGATCCGTTGGGGTAAGTTCGGTGAGGCTTGGTGGAATAAGGAGAAAGATCCTTCCGATAAGGAATATACTTATTTCCCGATCCCGCAGAACCAGTTGAATGCAAGTCCTGTCTTGAAACAGACTACCCCAGGCTGGGAGTAAATTAAGTTTAGTATTGAAAAGTAGGGGAGGAGCTTGCCGGAAACTTCAGACGTTGTTCGGACGTTGTACCGGCACTTCCTTTCTGCTATAAAACAAAAGTGTAGCACTTCGCTACACTTTTGTTTTATAAAAGCTTTATCAGCCGACAATCAAATAAGTTATATAAGCTATATAACAAGCGATCAATAGGATTCCCTCCGGCCTAGTGATGGTCCGTTTCTTGAAGAAAAGGCCAAAAATATAAAGCAATACGCATGAACCGATCATGACGCCCAAATCCAGATTGGTAATGCCTTGTATGTTCATCGGCGTGATTGTCGCGCTACAACCTAATACGAAGAATATATTGAAGAGGTTGGAACCGATAACATTTCCGATCGCCATCTCCGGGTTCTTCTTTAATGCGGCCACGACGGAAGTCGCTAACTCAGGAAGAGAGGTTCCTCCGGCCACTAAAGTCAAACCGATAATAGATTCGCTGACACCCAGTCCACGGGCGATACCAGAAGCTCCATCCACGAAAAATTGTCCTCCGTAAATCAAACCAGCCAATCCACCAATGATGAATAAACTCGCTTTCCAAATGGGCATTATTTTAATCGTGCTCTCTCCATTTTCCTCTCTATTATGTGCGATCGCGAATGTATAGCCAAGGAAAATGGCGAAGAAGCATAATAGTAACATTCCATCGCTACTACTGATACTATTGTGCGATGCGCCGTTGATCAAAACGTCATTCGCACAAATAAATAATACGATTGAGGCAAGCACGCAAAGAGGGATCTCTTTGCTCAACGTACCTTTCGTGACGCTGATCGGTACGATAGCGGCCGTACAGCCGACAATCATCAAGGCGTTAAATATATTGCTTCCTACTACATTACCAATAGCGATATCCGAGCTTCCTTTCAAGGCGGATACGACACTGACCGTTAATTCCGGTGCGGAAGTCCCAAACGCCACAATAGTTAGCCCGATTACTAAGCTGGAAATATTGAAGCGTTTGGCTACCGAGGCGGCACCATCTGTCAAGGCGTTAACCCCGACTAAAATTAGTAGTAAACCGCCAATTAGTAATACGATATCCATTAGTCTTTAGAATGGCAAATCATCGATTGGATTGGCCGGTCCGAAATCAGGAGCGGATGAGGCTGGAGCCGTAGGAGCGGAAGCCGGAGCGAAATTATCCGGAGTTACTCCCATCGGAGCGGCTTGAGGAGCTGCCGCCATCGGACGGTCTACTTTCCATGCGTTGATACTGGTGAACCAGCGGCCTTGGTACTCACGGCTGTCAATGTCGAAAGAGACTGTCAATTCCTCGCCCGGCTGAATGGCCGCTTGAGCGATCTTATCCGCTCCGAATATCTGGAAGCATACTTTCTTGGGATATTGATCGTGTGTCTCTAATACGTACTCTTGTTTTTTCCATTCGTTTCCGGCTTTGCTGACACCGCCTACTTCCGGTAGGACTTGAATAATTTTTCCTGTAATTTCCATGTCTTGTATTTTATTTGCTTATGTTTTATTTAATTGGGGACGAAGGTACGGTTTTGTTCTGGTTTTATCAACAGAATAATCACACTTTCGGGGCAAAAGCATCGAATGCGTCTTTCATAGCTAACAGCTCTTCTTTGATCTGTTTCAGGCGGTTTACGATCTCTTCTTGCCGGATCGTCGTCTCTTTATTGTCCTTCAGTTTTTGCCGTGCGCCGGCCAAGGTCATCCCTCTCTCTTTAACCAGATGGTAGATGAGGCGTACCGCGTCGATATCCTCCTGCTTGTAAAAACGGGTACCTTTGCTCGTCTTCCTTGGATTGATGATATCGAACTCCTTCTCCCAAAAGCGAAGGGTGGACTCGTTCACGTCGAACATCTGCGCCACCTCGCTGATGGAAAAATAGAGCTTGAGATCTTTATTCTTTTTTAGACTCATACTGCTAATGAAGTTTAATCCATAACCTGACCATGATTCTCGGCAATCTGGATCATACGGTCGTATTCCTCAGGTGAGAGATCCATGTAATAGTATTTAGATGGGTTATCATACTTCCCTCGTACGATTACCTCATAATGCAAGTGAGGGCCGGTAGATTTCCCGGTATTTCCAACCTCGCCAATCACCTCTCCACGAGTAACCTTTTGTCCGACACGTTTCTTGAACTTACTCATATGACCGTATAAAGTCTGATAGCCGTAGCCATGATCGATAATCAAACAATTTCCGTATCCCTGTTTCCAAGCGGCGAAAGTGACAACGCCATTACCTGTCGCGTAGATCTCCGTTCCCACTTTAGCCGAGAAATCCATTCCGGAATGGAAACGAGGTGTACGGTAAATCGGGTCGATACGTACGCCATAGCCGGAAGCGGTACGACGCAGATCCTTATTGGAAATCGGCTGGATCGCCGGGATACATTTACTTCTCTCTTCTTGGTTCTTTCCTAGGGAGATCAGTTCTTCCAAGGAATTGGATTGGATATATAATTGCTTACGTAGCATATCCATCTTTTGGGTCGTGGAGACAACAAGCTCCGGATTGGACAGGCTCATCAAATGCTCGTAACGGTTTGTCCCTCCAAACCCGGCTTTCCGAACGGACTCGGGGATGGACTCGGCTTGGAAGATCGCCCGGTACAGATTCTCGTCACGCTGTTGGATATCATCCAATACGTCTAACGCGTTATTTAAGCGAAGGGAAAGCACCTCGTATTGAGTTTGCAATAGGCGGTTCTCCTTACGTAACTGAGATTCCATCGGAGAGTCCACCAAATGCATCATGACGAAAAAAGTGGCTACGCCGAACGCTATTCCGGTGCTTAAATGGCGGAGAACGGTGAACAGCCGGTCTTTGCTAGATGGGTATACACGCTCATAATTGAGAGTGTTCGGATTGTATAAATAGTATGTTTTGCGACTTTTAAAGAGTTTCATCTACATTTTTTGTTATCTGAATGCACGCAAAAATAATAATTTGCAGTACTTTTGCAAATTGTTTTTCAG